>Ga0209550_10005780_pt1 | contig 11565 bp, 11 predicted proteins | sample LauGreSuBDMM15SN_2_FD_187567 | JGI IMG/M metagenome (GOLD analysis project Ga0209550, IMG submission 187567) | Freshwater lake microbial communities from Lake Michigan, USA - Su13.BD.MM15.SN (SPAdes) (version 5) | ecosystem: Environmental > Aquatic > Freshwater > Lake | place: Lake Michigan... | reverse complement strand
GATTGAAAATGGTAGTAAAAACTTTTCACAGAAAACCAAATTGCTTTCCCAATTTCATTTTGCATTAAATCGAAAAAATGGGTGCCATCAGTCAATGGTCTTTAGAACTGATGACTTAAAGAAGATTGGCGGCTACGATCAACGTTGGGTCTTTGCGGCAGATTACGATGCCTGCTTAAAATTGATTAAGAATTCTTCGGCGAGAAGTATTAATGAAATTCTTGCGCTTATCGAGCCTGGAGGGGTCACGGATCAGTCACTGAAAAAAATGCATTTTGAGAAACAGGAAATCCGAGATGAACTCTTCGCGGGTCGTCTACTTCATCAAACTGCAAGTAAATTATGGTTTTATTTGGCTTTACTCAATCTCGGTCTCAAGCGAAGAAGCGGGTAGCTGTTTACTTATAAAGCGATTCTTCGGGCGATAGCGTTTGTAATTCAGCTAACTTCTATTTGATAAGGGTTAGGATGTCTCTATGAGGTTGAGTGAGTTTAATGCAAGAGCTATAGCTGCGGCTCGAAGATACCTACTAGCGCGTCTCTCTCCACTGAGTTTCCAGAAATTACGCTTCGGCGAGAATACGACACAAGTCCTATGGGAGGCCAAGGTGGTTTACTCATCAGCTTCATCTGTAATGAGTTACGACGAAAGATCCAGAGGTTTTGAGGGCTTCACCTTCGCTGATCAAGAATTAGTCTCCGTAAAGGAAGTCATTTTAGATAGTTTTACTGGGATGAGTTTTGATAGAGATAGGAACGTAATTTGTGAGTCTACGGCATGGCCGCATGAATACTTAAGAATGAATGTCGTCCCGAAGCCACCCTTACTTTTCAAATCAGATCGACTCCCTAAAGCAAATTATATATGCCTCTCTTCGATTGGTTTCTATCACTGGCTTATTGAGGATCTTGGACCATTTATTTTTGCATTGAGGAATACAATAAATCCAGTGGTATTAGTGAATGAGAATCCACCACCTTATGTAAAAACATTTCTTGAACTGATCCCCGATATAAGGGTTCTTTTCGTTTCAAGATTTGTAGAATTACCAGAAATTAATTTTGTGACACGTAATGCTAATGTTGGATGGCCGTTACCCATGGATCTTTTCCAAATTAGAGATTTTTTCGCTCAACATAGAAAAGAAACTATAAAAGGAAATTATGTTTATGTGAGTCGGATAAATGCCTCTCGTTCTCCAGTATTTGAAAAGAAACTCGTAGAAATTTTGAGCAAAAATGGTTGGTTGATTATTGACGCAGCAAAGTTATTGATTCGTGAGCAGATAGAGATTTTTTCCTCTGCAGAGGTTATTGCCGGTGTACATGGAGCGGGGCTATCAGGTGTTGCGTGGATGAACGAAGGTGCCAAGCTGATTGAAATAGGGCCCGACAGATATGTAAAGTGTTTTTCTAGACTAGCAAATAATTTGGATGTGATATACAACCGAATTGCTTTCACAGACACGTTATCTCAGGCAGAGCTAGTGCATCAAAAGATATTAGAATGCTTACGTGATCCATACAAACTCTCCTAGCAGAATTAGACATAATCAAAGTGAGTGGTGTGTAAGATGAGTGTAGATCGGATTACGCAAATGATCAGGAATTCTTCTGTAGGTATTACTCTTAGAGAAGAACTAAAGAACTGGCCGGGATATCAACAGATTAACGACGGCAGCAGATTTTTTCGACTAAAAAGTCAGTTAAGACTAATAATAAGTTTTGTCTCTGAAACATTTCAAATGTCGCGTGAATCACGGCAAAAACTAAAGTCAACAAGATCACTGAAAAATAGTTGCAAAGGAAAGATTCTGGTCTTAGGGAATGGGCCTTCGTCTAAAAATATTTCAGAGAATCAAGTGCGCTACTTCACCAGTAATGGCGGAAAATTACTGGTAATGAATGGGTTCATCAACTCTGATATTTCACGTAACTTAAAACCTGATTACTATATTTTAGTAGACCCAAGTTTTTGGGACCAAGATTCTCTTGAGACACAAGATTTTCTCTTTAAGTTTAAAGAATTTGCAGAACTGAAATTGCAGAATTGCACAATTATCCAACCTGCTATTCGACCAAGAATTATCCTTGAACATGATCTCTATATCTATACTGATGGACGTTCTTTGGCAGGCTTGTGTAAATTTGATCAACCACATAAGCCATGGTGCTATCCTGCGTCTGTTTCACTACTTGCAATATCAACTCTTAAATTTCTGGGTTATAGTGAAGTTTATTTTGCTGGGCTTGATGCTGATAGCTATAAGAATTTTTTTGTAAATGACTTAAACACTATTATGTTTGATGCTAGTCAAAATTACTTTTATGAGCAATCTGACGACTATGACGAGAAAGTTGGCTCTCAAGTTCGTGAAATGAGAGATTGGCCTTTACGGCATATGTCTGACGCGCTTTTCGCCGCTGCCATTTTCTTTAGAGACCAACGACAAATTCTTAAGGACTGCATAAATGTTGGAAATGATCGAACTAATGATGCATGTTCACGAGCTAGTCTAATTAAGCCACCCGAAGGGATATTTTAATGCAAAAGAAAGAGATGGAAGGTGTTCATCTAGATCTAAAATATCTCAATCACATAAAAGGTTGGCTTTCGTTTCATGATTACATGGTGTTCGCAAAACTTTTAGGCTCAAGTTCTCTTAGTACTAAAACCGGCGATTTGCTAGAAATTGGAGTGTATGAAGGTAAGAGTGCTATTCTTTTGGGGTCATTCCTTAAAGAAAATGAAGAACTCCATGTCTGTGATATCTTTGAAAATTCTAACTTGGATACATTTAACTCAGCAGAAAACTTGTCGTCATATCCTGGATTAGCTAAAGATACTTTCACTAGAAATTTTTTTGAAGCCTTAGGCTTTCTACCAATTATTCATACAATGGATTCTAAAAATCTAGCATCAGAACTTGCAGAAAAAAGATTTCGGTTTATTCATATAGATGGAAGTCATATCTATGAATATGCTGCCAATGATCTTGAGATTGCAATAGGGCATTTGCAAATAGAAGGCGGTATAATTGCAATTGATGATTTTAGGGCACCGCACACACCCGGAGTCGCCTTAGCTGTTTGGGAGCGTGTAAGTAGTGGGGAAATTTATCCAGTAATTATGACACCAGCAAAAATTTATGTGATGGCCAAGCCAAGTAATTTCAGAATAGAAGTTCTTAAGCAAGAAATAGAGCTGGCTGGAATTGAATGCCTAATTGAAGACTTTTGTGGCCACAAGGTGCTAAGGACGGTTGGAAGTGCCGATTCGGAGCTCTATCAAACAAATCGATATTTAAGATTTATACCACCATTCTTGGTTCCAAAAATACGCGTTGTTTCCAAACTATTTATGAAGTAGTTTTTTCTTTAGCCTTCTGAAATCAGATTGCAAGCCAAGACGCATACCGACCCAAACTTGAGACCTTTCTAACTGCTTTAGGGTTCTTGCGGTGACCCGGGTAAAAAAAGAAACTTTAGATGAATAGAGATGGGTGTTTCTCCAAAATTCCAAGGACCTATTTCGCAAGGTTCTGCGCTGGAGTGTCGACAACGGCATCTCCCTTTTAACCTTTAGTTGATCGGAAAGAAGCTTTTGTATCTCAATCTTTTGCCGCAAGAGCGTCGCGCTATAGGACAAAGTTAAATCAGTTAAGATTTTTAATGTTGGATTCGAATCAGGAACGTGTGCTAATACTTGGTCCCAAACTTTAGTTCTTTGTCCTCTAGCAAGCCCCCCAGACATTTGAGAAAAGTGTATAAAAACTAAAGGACCATCGGGTGTGTGGAATTTTCCATCTACGACGAAAAGTTTACGTTCATCTATATTCCAAGTTGCCAAGTTATACCCTCTGTCTTTGATAACACCGAAATTAAATAGGGCGGGTACAAAGTCGATCCATTTTTGATCTGTGAAAGCGGAATCATCTGGAAAGATCGTGCAAAACCACATGAGGCGTTCACTCCACCAGGCTAACATTGGGCGTGATTCATCTGAGACTGAGATATAACCAAGATTGAAAATTCCATACTTTAAGAATTTCATTTCACTAAAGTCTCTTAAGTGAACTGGCGAAGGTGTTAAGCGATGAGGAGTTAGTGCAATTCCATTTTTCTTTGCAATTTCTAGACCACGGTCCAATCTCGAGAAAACAATAATATCTGGATCTAAATAAGTGACAATGTCATCTTTGTCGGTGAGTAAACATTCAATTAGTAAGGGTTTCAGACAGGTTGCAAATTCCACTGTGTCATATAATTTTAAAAGCAAATCCAATTGAGTCACATCAAATTTAAGATCTTCCAGCGTGAGTATTCTTATTGAATCCAGTTTGAATGTTGAATCCGCACTTATGTCTGAGATTAGCAAATAGAATTCACTCTCTGGGTGATGAGCCATAAGAGAGTCGAGCATACTCAGTGCCTGAGGGAGGTAGTTAGTATCAACAATTGTGCAGAACTTATTCATGGGTTTAAGATAACATTGTCTTAATTGATTTCCTGATTTGGGGGCATAAATGCCGATTTTAAAAATTCAAATATGGCTAAGGGTGATAAAATCTTCTTTTCTTAGGCTAATTGCTAATCATTATAGACTGATTGAGTTACAAAATCAGGGCATAGTTTCAATTGGAAAGCATTCCTACGGGAGACCAACAGTTTATGCGTGGGATGATAAGAGCAAACTGCTTATAGGGAAATTTTGCTCGATAGCCGAAAATGTTACTTTTATCATCGGTGGTGAACATCGAACTGACTGGCTAACCACCTACCCCTTTTCAGAATTTAGTGAAGTATGGATTGGTTCTGATTTAATTTTTGGTCACCCAGCCTCAAAGGGCGATATAAATATTGGGGCAGATGTTTGGATCGGTCATGGGGCAATAATTCTTTCTGGTGTCACTATTGGTCACGGTGCTGTTGTTGGTGCAGGCAGTGTGGTTAGTCGAAATGTTGAAGCATATTCAATTGTTGCTGGGAATCCAGCCACTCACATCAAATACAGATTTAGCGCTGAAGTCAGAGGCGAATTACTGAATCTTAGGTGGTGGGATTGGGAAGATGAAAAAATAATGAAAAATCTTGAAATGCTCATGTCTCCCCCGACTAAGTAGCTACCTCAGCAGTCTTTGAAATAGTTAGGGATTTTGAAGTAAATTCTCGAGATATTGGCCATATTGGTTTCCTCTGTATTCAGCAGCCAGCTTTTTAAGCTGATTGTCACTAATCCATTTGTGTTTCCATGAAATTTCCTCGAGGCAACCAATTTTTTGACCTTGCCGTTCTTCAATAATTCTTACGTAACTTCCAGCATCATGCAACGAGGAAAAGGTCCCCGCATCAAACCAAACAGTTCCTTTAGTTAATACATGGGCGTGTAGTTTTTTTTGCTCAAGATAAAGTCTATTCAGGTCAGAAATTTCAAGTTCGCCTCTTTGGCTTGGCTTCAATTTCTTTGCCTCACTAAGAACTGATTTATCATAAAAATACAATCCAGGTACCGCAAAGCTCGATTTTGGAACTTGCGGTTTTTCTTCGATTGATAGCACTTCTCCAGCCTGATTAAATTCTACTACTCCGTATCGTTCTGGATCTTTTACCGCGTAAGCAAAAATAGTCGCTCCAAAATCAAATCGATTAACATTTAATTGGGAGCTTAGGTCTGGGCCATAAAAAATATTGTCACCCAAGATGAGCGCTATTTCTTGATCTCGTATATGTGGTTCGCAAATCAAGATTGCTTGCGCAATACCGCCAGGCATAGATTGAACCGCATAATCAATTTTTAAGCCGAGACTCGAGCCGTTACCAAGTAGCCCTTTAAATGTATTTTCGTCTTCCGGGGTAGTGATGATTATAAAGTCTCTAATTCCAGCTTGCATTAAAGTTGCCAATGGATAATGAACTAGGGGCTTGTCATAAACATGCAATTGTTGTTTGCTCTGGCCTCGTGTGGCAGGCCAAAGGCGCGAACCAGTGCCACCTGCAAGAATAATCCCTTTCATATGAGCCTAGACTAGTTCTCATATAGATTTGGTCAAGCATCTAAATACGGGGGTCAATCTTGAGATTATTGGTAACAGGAGGAGCAGGCTTCATCGGCTCCAATTATGTCCGAATGATAGCTACCGGGGCTATTGATGGAATCAGTTCTCTCACAGTTCTAGATAAATTGACATATGCCGGCAATATGCTCAATTTGAATGTTTCGAATAGTGAAAGTTTTGAGTTCATCAAAGGTGATATTTGTGACTCCGACTTGGTTGACAAAATTACTAAAAAAGTAGATGCCATTATCAATTTTGCAGCAGAGTCACATGTAGATCGTTCCATTTCGAATGGTAAAGAATTCATTTTGAGCAATATTGTTGGAACGCACACACTTTTGAATTCTGCAATGAAGAACAATATAAAAACCTTTTTACAGGTATCCACGGATGAAGTCTACGGTTCTATATCTAATGGTTCATGGAATGAAGAATGTGCGCTATCCCCGAACTCCCCGTATTCGGCGTCCAAAGCGAGTGCTGACTTGCTTTGTCTCGCGTATAAAAGGACTCATGGTATGGATATAAGAGTCACCCGCAGCAGTAACAATTTTGGTACGCATCAGAATGCTGAAAAATTCATACCGAAGGTAATAACAAATCTAATCAAAGGTGAAAAAGTCCCAGTTTATGGGGATGGAATGAATATTCGGGATTGGATTCACGTTGATGATAATTGTCGGGCGTTACATCAAGTACTTATATCCGGTAATGTAGGAGGCGTCTATAATATTGGCGGAGGAAACGAACTAACAAATTTGGAGCTAGTTAATTTAATATTGCAGATAATGGAATTGAAATCAGAAATGGTACTTTTTGTGAAGGACCGAGCGGGCCATGATTCAAGATACTCCGTGGATGTAGGAAAAATTCAGAGTGAATTAGGATTCTATCCAAAAGTAGATTTTGAAAATGGGCTTGCGGATACAATCAATTGGTACAGAAACAATCAGTCCTGGTGGAATACAAGTTCATGAAATGGTTGATAACCGGTGGTTCTGGCCAACTTGCTTCTGCTTTATCGACAAAACTAACCGAAATTAATGAATCATTCATTTCTTTAGACAGAGATAGCCTAGATATCACAAGTTTTAGCAATGTACATTCCGCACTTAATGATTTTAAGCCCGATATTGTCGTTAATTGTGGAGCATACAATGATGTAGATCTAGCTGAGATATATCCTGAAAAAGCATTTTCAGTTAATGCAGAAGCTCCGAAGTATTTAGCGGAAACTTGTAAAGAGTTAGATTGCCAGTTTATACACATATCAACCGATTATGTGTTTAGTGGTAGTCGAAATAAACCTTGGTTAGAGTCTGACTTTACGAATCCAATTTCGGTTTACGGGAAATCAAAAGAGAAGGGCGAAAAGATCGCACTAGCGACATATCCCTCGGGGACCAAAGTAATTCGTACTGGGTGGCTCTATTCTTTGAGGCAAGGCAACTTTTTAACGAAAGTCATAGATAAGCTTGTTTCCGGAAACTCATCCATACCAGTCGTAAGCGATCAATTAGGGCAGCCAACATCTGTTTTTGATTTATCGGATCGAATACTGGTTTCTGGAATTAGAAATATTTCGGCCGGCATTTATCATGGAACCAATGGTGGCCAAACTTCGAGAAGTAACTTTGCAAAAGAGATTGCAAAGACTTTAGGTTTTGAATCTTCTCGCATCGTAGAAGTGTCTTCATTAGAATATTCACAGACTGGGATTCGTCCATCTTATTCCGTTTTGAGTCATGAAGCGTGGAGTGATGTAGGATTGGGCCCTATGCGTTCTTGGGAATTTGCTCTCACGGACAGCCTAAATCTGCTAAAGCGAGGAAAATCGGAAAATGACTAATGTGTATAGCCATCTGAGTATTCCCGACGTCATACTTTGCGAGTCACAAGTTGTTTTGGATGAGAGAGGGTTGTTTAGGGAAGTATTTGTAAATCGAGAATTTCAGGAAGTTAGTGGTATTAATTTTCAGGTAGCCCAATCAAATGTTTCGAAATCAAAGAAAGGTGTACTAAGAGGAATACATTTTAGTATTGCAAAACAAGGTCAGGCAAAATTGATTACATGCTTGAATGGGAAATTGCTAGATATTGCCGTGGACCTTAGGCCGAAATCAAAATACTTCAAGAAATTTACGTTGGTAGAATTGTCGGCTGAAAATGGTCGAACGTTATTGATCCCAGCTGGGTTTGGGCACGCTTTTTTAGCACTAGATGAGGGCACCATTATGACTTATTTACTGTCAAGTCGGTACAGCCCAGAGGAAGAATTTACAATCAGTCCGTATGACACAGAGATTGGCATAGATTGGCCCAGTGGCCCGCATATACAATCGAAAAGAGATCAGGAAGCGCCACGTTTGCAGCAATTATTACTTGCCGGCATCCTGGAAGGCGTAGCAGGTGGGTGAGCAAAAAAGACAATCTCGATTCTTAACATTGAGGAAGTATCTGAGTGTTTTAAGCAAGAGGGATAAAATTAGGGTTGTTGCTATATTGCTATTTCAAGTTTTGCTTGGCTTTCTAGATTTAATCGGTGTGGTTTTAGTTGGCACTTTAGGCATAATTGCAACCAAAAATCTCGATACGTCGACAACCGATTCCCGATTTATTTACTTTCTTGATTTAATGGGTCTTGGAAATGCAACATTCACCAAACAAGTTATTTTTGTTTCCGGGATTACTTTATCATTCCTAATTGTGAGAACCCTCATTTCTATTTTTATTATTCGTAAAGTTCTATATTTTTTGGCTCGACGTGGCGCCGTGATTTCAAAAGAATTAGTTGGAAAAGTTCTAACGCAAAATCTATTGCAGGTGCAAAAACGTTCTACACAAGAGTCGCTGTTTGCATTAACTGAAGGTGTTCAAACCCTTGTTTTACAAGTTTTGGCTCCAAGCGTGATACTAGTTTCAGATTTAATAATCTTAATAATTTTAGCAGTTGGTCTCTTCCTGATAGACCCTATTACAGCACTATGCACCATTCTGCTCTTTTTAATCGTTGGCAGGGTGCTACACCAGATGATGTTTGTAAACGCTCGAATTTTGGGAACACAAAGTAGAAAGTTTAGGATTCAGAGTAGCGAAAAAGTTGTTGAGGTTTTGACATCTTACCGAGAATCAATTGTAAGAGGTCGTCGAAATTATTATGCCAATCTTATTGGAGATTTAAGGCAAGAATTAGCTAATGTCACAGCTCGAACAAGTTTTCTCCCTTACATAAGTAAATATGTAATCGAATCATTTGTTCTGATAGGCGCGATTTTAGCCATGGTCTATCAGTTTTTGACTCAAGACCCAGCAAGTGCGATTGCGACTCTGGGGGTTTTTCTCGCAGGAGGTGCTCGCATTGCTCCACTCGTGTTAAGGGTTCAACAAGGAATAGTTTCAATTCGGGGAAATGTTGCACAAGCTATGCCAACTTTAGATCTAATTGATGAAGTTGCAAGGATACGTTATGAATTTGAAAACGACGTCAAATTTAATGACACTCATCAAGATTTTATTGCTGAAGTAGTAGTCGAGGCACTTTCATTTGAATATCCAGGCAGGAACAACTCCGCTGTGAAAGAGATTGAATTCAAGATAAAGCAAGGGGATGTTGTTGCGATTATTGGTGAGTCGGGCTCGGGTAAGACGACACTTATCGACTTGTTACTAGGTGTACTTGAACCTGCACAAGGACGAATTCAGATTTCCGGAGTTAGCCCAAAAGAAGCAATTTTGAAATGGCCGGGTGCAATTTCATATGTACCGCAAAATATTGAAGTTATAAATGGCACAATTCTAGAAAACTTAATTCTAGGTTATGCAATAGAAGAAGTTAATCAATTGGCGATTGAGAGAGTATTAAAGTTATCATCGCTAGATGATTTTGTGTCAAAACTCCCTAATGGACTTAACACGTTTGTTGGAGAGCGCGGATCAAATGTGAGTGGTGGACAGAGACAACGACTTGGTATTGCGCGCGCTCTTTTAACTTGCCCGCAACTATTAGTCTTAGACGAGGCAACAAGTGCCCTTGATTTGAAAACAGAAACCCAGATAACAAAAGATATCATCGGACTTCGCGGAATGACAACCTTGATAATTGTTGCTCATCGAATTAATACGATAATCAATGCAGACCTTGTACTCTATCTAGAAAACGGCAAAGTCAAGGGCGCTGGTAAGTTCACAGAGATCAAACACTTAATCTCACATTTGATTGATACGCCAGACCCCAATTGATGTATTTAATGAATTCTTCGTAATTTCAACCAGAAGCCATGACACTTTTAAAGTAAAGATATCAATGCTAGTTTCTTAAGATGTAATAGAATGACTCTGCAAATTCAGCGAGTTAAGAATTAGCCTTTTCACTTATCCAGGCATAGGTTTTTTCTAGACCTTGCTTCAGGGACATCTGATAATCCCAATCAAGTACTTTTCGTATCAAAACATTAGAAGAATTACGACCTCGAACTCCAACAGGTGCATCCAATTTGTGTTTCTTGATAACTCTTTTGCCGGAAATTTCAGCCACATAACTAATTAGTTGATTTATTGAAACCATTTCTTCGGATCCTATATTTATCGGCGCAGTAAAATTGGATTGCATTAACCGACGCGTTGCTTCAATGCATTCATCGATAAACAGGAAAGATCTTGTTTGTAACCCGTCTCCCCAAACTTCGATTTCGCCACCTTGAGGGGTTAGCTGAGCAATCTTTCGACATATTGCAGCAGGAGCTTTTTCGCGGCCTCCCTCCCATGTTCCCTCAGGCCCATAAATATTATGATATCTAGCGATAGCAACAGGCATCTTGTAATTACGATGGTAAGACAAAAAAAGTCTTTCTGAAAAGAGTTTTTCCCAACCATATTCACTGTCCGGATTTGCAGGATATGCGCTTGATTCTTCACAGTTTGGATTTTCGGGATCTAGTTGATTATGTTCGGGATACATGCAAGCGCTCCCCGAATAGAAAAGCTTTGTTTTATTGACGCCAATGGTTTCATTTAACTCACGCTGCGCGTCTAAGACATTCAAGTTTATTGTCGCTGAATTATGCATTATGTCAGCATCATGATCGCCAGTAAAAACAAACCCAGCCCCACCCATATCTGCTGCGAACTGATAAATTTCATCGAACACTAAATCGGGAGCATTTAAACTTAACGACTCTTGAACTCTGAGCCGATTTCGTAAATCCCGAATAAAGAATTCATCAGCACTTGTTGGAGAAAATTCGGGATACTTTAGATCGATGCCACGAACAAAGTAGCCTTCAGATTTTAATCGCTTAACCATGTGGCTACCGATAAAGCCGCCAGCTCCTAGGACAAGTGCTTTCTTCATGACCTCACCATATCCAAGTTACACCTTAAATCTTAAAGTTAACAATTACCCGATTCGAATTTTCTGTGGCTTGGGCCGGGATCGAACCGGCGACCTAACGATTTTCAGTCGTTCGCTCGTACCAACTGAGCTACCAAGCCAAACAAGGTTTCAATGTCA
>Ga0209550_10005779_pt1 | contig 11565 bp, 10 predicted proteins | sample LauGreSuBDMM15SN_2_FD_187567 | JGI IMG/M metagenome (GOLD analysis project Ga0209550, IMG submission 187567) | Freshwater lake microbial communities from Lake Michigan, USA - Su13.BD.MM15.SN (SPAdes) (version 5) | ecosystem: Environmental > Aquatic > Freshwater > Lake | place: Lake Michigan... | reverse complement strand
CCATTAAAATCCACCATGCGAGATGTTGACACTGAGTCCACAGTTCGCCCACATGTTGTTCAGTAAAATTACCCAGAGATTGTTGATATGTTGTGCATAACTTTCCTGTTGCTGGCTTGCAACGGGCCATCCTACGGTGCCAAGGGCCTTTGTTTTGGGTCCAATTTCCATACAATGAAGACCCAACTATCGCAGTTGCCATAGATTGTTGGTTCAGGGCGCGTCAGCACTTGACGCGCCCTTTTTTATGGTTTCGCGCCTTTTAATTCAGTCACTTAACAGCATCCATTGATGAAGAACATCAGAAATTTTTCGATCATCGCGCACATCGATCATGGCAAATCGACCCTGGCCGACCGGTTGATTCAACGCTGTGGCGGACTGAGCGATCGAGAAATGCAAGCGCAGGTGCTTGACTCGATGGACATCGAGAAAGAACGTGGGATAACCATCAAGGCGCAGACCGCTTCTTTGCAATACAAGGCCAAGGATGGCCAGGTCTACAACCTGAACTTGATCGACACACCGGGTCACGTGGACTTCTCTTACGAAGTCTCGCGCTCGCTGTCAGCCTGTGAGGGCGCATTGCTGGTGGTCGACGCCAGCCAAGGTGTGGAGGCCCAGACCGTGGCCAACTGCTACACCGCCACCGAGCTGGGGGTGGAGGTGCTGCCGGTGCTCAACAAAATGGATTTGCCCCAGGCCGATCCCGACAACGCCAAAGCCGAAATCGAGGATGTGATCGGCATTGACGCGACCGACGCCATTCCTTGCTCGGCCAAAACGGGCATGGGCGTGGATGAAATCCTAGAGGCCATCGTGGCCAAAATTCCGGCCCCCAAAGGCAACCCCAGTGGCCCCTTGCGCGCCATGATCGTCGACAGCTGGTTCGACACCTATGTGGGTGTGGTCATGCTGGTGCGGGTGGTCGATGGCCGCTTGGCCAAGGGCGAGCGCATCAAGATGATGGCCACCGGTACCACCTACAACGCCGACAACTTGGGCGTTTTCACCCCCGCCAATGAACCGCGAGAGTCCTTGGAGGCTGGCGAGGTGGGTTACATCATTGCGGGCATCAAAGAGCTGCAAGCGGCCAAGGTGGGAGACACCATCACGCTGATCAAAACCGGCACCGGCGGCGCGGCCTTCACGGCCACCGAGGCCTTGCCGGGCTTCAAAGAGATCAAGCCGCAGGTGTTTGCTGGCCTGTACCCGACCGAGGCCAACCAATACGACGCTTTGCGCGACAGCCTGGAAAAGCTCAAGCTCAACGACTCTTCCCTGCATTACGAGCCCGAAGTCTCCCAGGCTTTGGGTTTTGGCTTCCGCTGCGGCTTTTTGGGCCTGCTGCACATGGAAATCGTGCAAGAGCGTTTGGAGCGCGAATTTGACCAAGACCTGATCACCACCGCCCCCAGCGTGGTCTACCAAGTGGTGCGCGCCGACGGCGAGGTGGTGTTGGTCGACAACCCATCCAAAATGCCAGACCAAGGGCGGATGTTGGAAATCCGCGAGCCCATCGTCACCGTGCATTTGTACATGCCGCAAGACTATGTGGGCGCGGTCATGACTTTGGCCAACCAAAAGCGCGGGGTCCAGCTCAACATGGCCTACCACGGTCGCCAAGTGATGCTGACCTACGAGCTGCCCCTGGGCGAGATCGTGCTCGACTTCTTTGACAAGCTGAAATCGGTGTCCCGCGGCTACGCCTCCATGGATTACGACTTCAAAGAGTACCGCGCCGCTGACGTGGTCAAGGTGGACATCCTGCTCAACGCTGAAAAAGTGGATGCCTTGTCCATCATCGTGCACCGCAGCCAATCCCAATACCGAGGCCGCGCCGTGGTCGGCAAGATGCGCGAAATCATTTCGCGCCAAATGTTTGATGTGGCCATCCAAGCGGCCATCGGTGCCAACATCATTGCGCGCGAAACCGTCAAGGCCTTGCGCAAAAATGTGCTGGCAAAATGCTACGGTGGCGACATCAGTCGCAAACGTAAATTGTTGGAAAAACAAAAGGCAGGCAAGAAACGCATGAAACAAATTGGATCGGTGGAAGTCCCACAAGAAGCGTTTTTGGCCATTTTGCAGGTGGAAGACTGATGCCCATCTTCACCGCATTTGTGTTGGCCGCCTTCGTCAGCTACGCCGGCGCTTGGTACCTGGGCATGTATGACGGCAATTTCGCTCTCTTGCTGTTCACCGCCACCGTGGTCACGGGTGTCTATTGGTTCGCCGAGCGCTTTTATTTCCTGCCCCAACGCTTGGCCCAGGCCCAAGCCCTCGAGGATGAGGCACTGGCGCGGCGCGAAGAACTCAATAAGCTGGGCATCCAAAAAACCGATGTCGATACCACCCCTGCCCGCGAGCGTTTGCTCATGCAGCCTTGGTGGTTGGACTGGACGGCCGGCCTGTTCCCAGTGATTTTGGTTGTGTTTGTGCTGCGCTCGTTTTTGTTTGAGCCGTTCAAAATCCCGTCTGGCTCGATGATCCCCACCCTGTGGGTGGGCGACCTGATCTTGGTCAACAAGTTCCATTACGGTGTGCGCTTGCCCGTGATCAATACCCAGGTCACCGACGGTGAGCCGGTGCGCCGGGGCGATGTCATGGTGTTTCGCTACCCACCCAAACCCAGCCTGGACTACATCAAGCGGGTGGTCGGCGTCCCTGGTGACGAAGTGGCTTACTTGAACAAGCAGTTGACCATCAATGGCCAGCCGGTGCCCAAGGCCAGCTTGCCCGATTTTTTTGAAGAAGACAGCCTGAGCTACATCAAGCAGTTCCAAGAAACCTTTCCCGTGGGGGCCAGCCCTGCGGAAATGGCCCCCACCAAAGATGTGCGCTTGCTCAACAATGCAGAGCGGCCTGCGTTTATCGCAGGCACGGAAGACTTCCCTTTCAAAAACCAATGCAGCTACAGCGTTGAAGGCGTGGTGTGCAAGGTGCCACCGGGCCACTTTTTCATGATGGGTGACAACCGCGACAACTCGCTGGACTCGCGCTATTGGGGCTTTGTGCCAGAGGCCAATATCGTGGGCAAAGCCATCATGGTCTGGATGAATTTCAGCAGCCTCAAACGCATCGGGGCCATCGACTGAGCATGTCAGAACCGCCGGCCGCCCGAACAGACTTGGTGGCGCTGCAACAGCGCTTGCAGCATGTGTTCAACACCCCCGCTTTGCTGCAACAGGCGCTGACGCATCGCAGCCATTCGACTGAGCACAACGAGCGTTTGGAGTTTTTGGGCGACTCGGTGCTCAATTTGGCGGTGGCCCACCTGTTGTTTGAGCGCATGAGCCATGTGCCGGAGGGCGAACTCTCGCGCATGCGCTCCAATTTGGTTCGGCAAGAAAGCCTGCATGAGCAGGCCTTGAAGCTGGGCTTGCCCGGTTTGATCCAGTTGGGTGAGGGTGAGCTGCGCTCAGGCGGCACCAAAAGACCTTCGATACTTGCCGACGCGCTTGAAGCCCTGATTGGCGCCATTTATTTGGACGCGGGCTACGAGGCTGCCCAGGGTTTGGTTCAGCGTATGTTTGCCAGTGTGGAGATCCACCCGCAAATGCAAGCCGTGGCCAAAGACCCCAAGACCGAGTTGCAAGAGTGGTTGCAGGGGCGCAAGCTCAAACTGCCCATTTACCGGGTGGTGGGCACTTCGGGTGCGGCCCACCAGCAAATTTTTGATGTCGAATGTGAAATCCCTGAGCTGGGGCGGCACGAAAGAGGCATCGGCAGCTCGCGCCGAGCGGCCGAGCAAGCCGCTGCGGCGGTGGTGCTGCAAACCTTCAAAGAAAGCCCCCCATGAACCAGCCTGATCCGCCAGACTCTGTGCCCCAGCATGCCCCGCCAGAGGTGCAGCCCAGCGCAGCTCTGGCCCCAGCCGGTGGCGCCCCGCTGGGCGCGCCCGTGGGCTTGCCCGGCCAGCGCTGTGGCTTGGTGGCCATCGTGGGCAAACCCAATGTGGGCAAGTCCACCTTGCTCAATGCCTTGGTGGGCCAAAAAATCAGCATCACCTCGCGCAAAGCGCAAACCACGCGCCACCGCATCACCGGCATCCGCAGCGAAGGCCTGGCGCAGTTTATTTTTGTCGACACCCCGGGCTTTCAAACCCGACACAACAACGCCTTGAACCGCTCGCTCAACAAAACCGTTTTGGGTGCGGTGGGCGATGTGGATTTGGTGCTGTTTGTGGTCGAGGCCGGCAGCTTTGCGTTGGCCGACGCCAAGGTGCTGGCCTTGTTGAGGCCGGGCAGCCGGGTTTTGTTGATTGCCAATAAGCTGGACAAAGTGCACCGCCGAGGCGAGTTGGCCCCATGGCTCAAATCCATGCAAGAACGCTATCCATTCACAGAATTTGTGCCCTTGAGCGCTAAAAATCCCAAGGATGTGGCGCATTTGATGGAGATATGCAGCCGCTATTTGCCAGAGCAATCGTGGTGGTACGGCGCTGACGAGCTGACCGATCGCAGCGAAAAATTCCTGGCCAGCGAAATCGTGCGCGAAAAACTGTTTCGCCTCACGGGCGACGAGTTGCCCTACACCTCGACCGTGGTGATCGATAAATTCGAGGAAGAGCCGGCCCACAAAGGGGGCCGGATGGTGCGCATCAGCGCCACCATCGTGGTTGAGCGCGATGGGCACAAGGCGATGGTCATTGGACAGGGCGGCGAGCGGCTCAAACGCATGGGCACCGAAGCGCGCACCGAACTGGAGACCTTGCTGGATGCCAAGGTGTTCATCGAGTTGTGGGTCAAGGTGCGCTCTGGGTGGGCCGACGACGAGGCCCGGGTGCGCAGCTTTGGCTACGAGTAGGGCCAGCGCCGCGCGCACCAGCGACGAGCCCGCCTTTGTGCTGCACCGCTATGACTGGAGCGAGACCAGCCTGATTTTGGAGGCCTTCACCCGCCACCACGGGCGCGTGGCTTTGGTGGCCAAAGGGGCCAAGCGACCCAGCTCTGGCTTTCGCCCGGTGCTCTTGCCCTTGCAGCGTTTGTCCATCGCCTATGGCGGCACGGGTGAGGTGCGCACCCTCAAATCGGCCGAATGGGTGGGCGGCCACCCGATGCCCAGTGGCGACGCCTTGCTCTCGGGCTATTACCTGAATGAATTGCTGATGCGCTTGCTGGCGCGAGACGATGCCCATCCGCGCCTGTTTGACGTGTATGCACAGGTGGTGCAGGTGTTGGCCACCGCCCCAGCCACCACCACAGCCGCTGCGCTGCGCGCTTTCGAATTGCTGTTGTTGCGCGATGTGGGCTTGCTGCCCGACTTGGCGCAACAAACGCTCACCCTGGGGCCTTTGCAGCGGGAGGCGAGTTACAGCTTGGTGCCCGAGGGGGGCTTGCGCAGCGCCGGTGCGCCAGATGTGGCGGCCTTGCCCGGCGCGTTGTGGCTGACCCTGGGTGAAGGCTTGGCGAGCGAATGGCCCCTGCCTGCTTTGCTGCGCGAATGCGCCCAATGGCCCAGCCACCAACGCCAAGCCCTGCAGACCCAATTGCGCCAATTGCTGCACTACCATTGCGGTGTCCAGACCCTGCGCACGCGCCAAGTCATGCTCGATGTGCAAGCCTTTTAAAGCCTTTGACCATGAACACAGCGCTGTCCGTCAACCTCAATAAAGTCGCCTTGGTGCGCAACACCCGTCACCTGGGGATCCCCAGCGTGGTTCGTGCTGCCGAGCTGTGTTTGCAAGCGGGTGCCCAGGGCATCACCGTTCATCCTCGCCCCGACGAGCGCCACATCCGTGCGGGCGACGTGGCCGATTTGGCGGCTTTGATGCGCGATTGGCCGGATCGCGAATTCAACATCGAGGGCAACCCCTTTCACAACCTCATGGGTTTTGTGGGCAGTGCGCACCCGCACCAAGTGACGTTTGTGCCCGACAGCGAGGGGCAGTTCACCAGCGACCATGGCTGGTCTTTCCCAGCCGATGAGGCGCGCTTGCGGCCCCTGGTCCAAGCCGCGCACGATGCGGGTGCGCGGGTCAGTTTGTTCATGGATGCCGTGCCTGAAGCCATGGCCGGTGCGAAAGCCGTCGGTGCAGACCGCATCGAGTTGTACACAGAGCCTTATGCCCAAGTCCACGGCAGCGCGCAAGCCGCTGCGGTGCTGGCCCGCTTTGCCCAAGCTGCGCTGGCGGCCCAAGCGGTGGGTTTGGGCGTGAATGCCGGACATGACTTGAACCTGCACAACCTGCGCGACTTTGTGCAAACCGTCCAAGGCGTGCAAGAAGTCTCAATTGGACACGCCCTCATCGCAGACGCTTTGGAGCAGGGGTATGCCCAAACGGTGGCCGCTTATTTGGCCTGCTTGCGCTGAAAGCCCAGCCCATGGTTTATGGCATTGGCACCGATATATGCGATGTGCGCCGCATTCGCCAATCGCTGGAGCGCCATGGCGAACGCTTTGCAGCCAAAATTTTGTCGGATGCAGAAATGCAAACCTGGCGCACCCGTTCTGCCCGTTGGCCAGAGCGCGGGGTGCGTTACCTGGCCACCCGTTTTTCGGCCAAAGAGGCCTTCAGCAAGGCGGTGGGCTTGGGCATGCGCATGCCCATGACTTGGCGTTTGTGTGAAATCGCCAAGCACCCCAGTGGCGAGCCCCATGTGGTGTTGCACGGCGTGCTGAAGGACTGGTGCGCCGCACGCCGCCTGGTCGCGCGCGTCAGCGTCAGTGACGAAACCGATTACGCGGTCAGTTTTGTGGTCATCGAACAAATGGAAACCTGAGCCTTGAACACCCCCCACGCCCCTTTGATTTTGGACATCGCTGGCACCCAACTGAGCCCCACCGACCGCCGCCGTTTGGCCCACCCCTTGACGGGCGGGTTGATTTTGTTTGCCCGCAATTGGGTCAGCCGTGCACAACTGACGGCGCTGTGTGAAGCCATCAAAGACGTGCGCCCCGATGCCTTGATCTGCGTTGACCATGAGGGCGGCCGCGTGCAGCGTTTTCGCACCGATGGCTTCACCCATTTGCCGCCCATGCGCCGACTCGGCGAAATGTGGATGCAGGCTGTGCCGCGCCAGGCCCCCGCGGCCACGGCTGCTTTGCAAGCGTGCAAAGCAGCCACCGCTTGTGGCTTTGTGCTCGGCGCTGAACTGCGCGCTTGTGGGGTCGACATGAGCTTCACCCCCGTGCTTGATTTGGACCACGGCGAGAGCGGGGTGATTGGCGACCGCGCTTTTCACCGCGACCCCCAAATCGTGTCGGTGTTGGCCCAACACCTCATGCATGGCCTGCTGCAATCGGGCATGGCCAATTGCGGCAAACATTTCCCTGGGCATGGCTTTGTCCGGGCCGACTCGCACACCGAGGTGCCGGTCGATCAACGCAGCCTCAAAACCATCTTGGCCGATGACGCCAAGCCCTATGAATGGCTGCCCTTGAGCTTGAACAGCATCATGCCCGCCCATGTCATTTATCCAAAAGTTGACGCCTTGCCCGCTGGCTTTTCAGCGCGCTGGTTGCAAGACATTTTGCGCCGCCAATTGGGGTTTCAAGGTGCGATATTCAGCGACGACTTGTCGATGGAAGGGGCGCGCCACATTGGCGGTCAAACAGTGTCCTACACCGACGCTGCCTTGGTGGCCCTCAAAGCGGGGTGTGACATGGTGTTGCTGTGCAACCAAAGCACCCCCAGCAGCGAAGGCGGCGGTCAAGCGGTGGACGATTTGCTCGACGGCCTGTGGCATGCGCAGCAAGAGCATGGCTGGCAAGCCAGCGCTGCCAGTGAGTGGCGCCGTCGCCGCTTGTTGCCCAGCAGCCCAGCCCTGGATTGGTCTGAGCTGATGACCGACCCCCACTACATGGCCGCGCTGGACGCATTGCCCTGAGGTTGCCCGAATTCCGAGCCCATTGAGAGGCTCAGTGCCTCATTGGCGCCGCTCTGCCTTTTTCAGGAGACGGCGTTTTCGATCAAGGTGGCCATGCCCATGCCCGAGCCCAAGCACATGCTGATGATGGCGTAGCGGCCACCGGTGTCGGCCAGGTGGTGCATGGCTGTCATGGTCATGCGCAATCCCGTGGCGCCAGGCGGGTGCCCCAGGCTGATGCCACCGCCATACAAATTGGTGCGCTCGCGCGGGATGCCCAACTCGCGCTCGGCGTGCAGGTTGACCACCGCAAAGGCCTCGTTGATTTCAAAATAGTCGATGTCAGCCACTTTGAGCTGGCGCTGGGCCAATAAGCGTTGGATGGCGGGCACCGGGCCGCTGCCCATGATCTCGGCGGGCACACCCACCACCGCCCAGTCCACCAAGCGCGCTTGCACCGGAATGCCCAAGCGCTGTGCCGCTGACAAGCTGGCCACCACCAAGGCCGCGGCGCCGTCGGTCACGCCGCTGGAGTTGCCCGCTGTCACACTGCCTTTGCCGTCTTTGCGAAAGGCTGGTTTGAGGGAGGCCAGCTTTTCCAAGGTGATTTCAGGGCGCGGAAACTCGTCTTGCGAAAACAAGTGCTTGCTGCCTTTGGGACCCGCCAGTTCAATGGGCGCGATTTGGCGTGCCAAAAACCCATTTTTCATGGCCGCCCCAGCGCGCTGCTGGCTCATATGACCCCACTCGTCCATGGCCTGTCGGGTGTAGCCAAAGCGCGCCACCATGTTCTCTGCGGTGTCGCCCATCAACTCGCGGGTGAATGGACAGCGGTAGATGTAGTCCAGGCCATCGACAAATTCAAATGGCCCGCGTTGCGCGCCCCAGCGCACCTGGTGGGCCAAATACGGCACCCGTGAATAGTTTTCTCCCCCTGCGGCGACGGCCACGTGGCTGTGGCCCGAGGCAATTTGTTGGGCGGCGCTGACGATGGCTTGCGAGCCTGTGCCGCAGGCGCGGGTCACGCCCATGGCCGAACTCTCTATCGGCATGCCAGCATCGATGGCAATTTTGCGGCTGGCAAACAAACCGTCGTGATCGACCGGCGCGGTGTTGCCATACACCAGGTGGTCCACATCTTTGGCCGTGATGCCGGCCCGCTGCAAACTCGCCCCCACCGCATGCACAGACAAGGTGGTCAGCGGTGTGTCGCGCAGAGACTTGCCAAAGTCACCCAGCGGGGTGCGCGCGCCTGAGCTCAGGATGATGTCTTGAAATCCAGTCATGTCTTGTCTCCTTTATTGGGGTTATCGGGTTTTCCTCAATGGTCAAAGCGGCTCATTAGAAAAACAATCGTTTGGCATTCTAAGCACAAGCATCAACGCCAGCGCAAGGCCCTTTTGACATGAACTTTAACTTCTCCCGGTGTGTCCTCACACCCCCTGCAAGACCGTTGCCATGACCGATGTCTATGTGATTGGCACGGGCTGCACGCCGTTTGGCAAACACGCGGACCGCTCATTTGCCGACTTGGCGCAATGGGCCTATACAGATGCGATGCAAGACGCGGGTTTGGCCATGACTGACGCTAAGCTGATCGAGCAAGCCTGGTTTGGCAACTGCGGCATGGGGCAGTGGGGGCAAGGCGGTATCCGTGGGCAGGTGTGTTTCACCCCCATGGTGGAATCGGGTTTGTTCCCTGAGCGCGTGCCCATGGTCAATGTCGAGGGGGGGTGCGCCACCGCTTCGCTGGCCTTTCATGGGGCTTGGAAAGACATCTTGTCCGGCCAATGCCAAGTCAGTTTGGCCATGGGGGTTGAAAAACTCATCAGCCCAGACCGGCCCGAGCGCATCCCGGAAATCTTTGGCACCGCCATCGACCAACTCGAACCCGAGCGCTGGCAAGACTACTACCGGCGCGCCGGTGAAGCGGCTGGCAAGCCCTTTGAGATGGCACCGGGGCGAACCGTTTTCATGGACACCTATGCCATGCAAGCGGCTTGGCACATGAAGACCCATGGCACCACCCAGCGGCAAATCGCGGTGGGTGCGTCCAAAAACCACCACCACGGCAGCCTCAACCCCAAAGCCCAATACCGTTTCGAGCTGACGGTGGATGAGGTGCTGGCCGATCGCGAGATCAGCTGGCCTTTGACCCGCGCCATGTGTTCGCCTTTGGGCGATGGTGCAGCCGCAGCCATTTTGTGCTCGGAGGCGGCACTGGCCCATTTTTCGCCCGCAGCGCGCGCGCGCGCCGTGAAGGTGCGCACCAGCGAGCTGTCGGGCGGCAAATACCGCTCGTTGGAGGAGCCGGGTTTGTCGCGCATTGCGGCTGACAAAGCCTATGCGCGCACCGGCTTGAAGCCGCAAGACATCGACCTGATCGAGTTACACGATGCCACCTCCTTTTGTGAAATCTACCAACTCGAAATGTTGCGCCAATGCCCCGACGGGCAAGGCGGGCGCTTGGTCGAGTCGGGCGAAACCGCCTTGGGCGGTCGCCTGCCCGTGAACGTGTCGGGTGGCCTGGTGTCTAAAGGCCATCCTGTGGGGGCCACCGGCTTGTCCATGGTGCACGAGGTTTGCTTGCAGTTGCGCGGTGAGGCCGGCCCGCGCCAAGTCAAAGGTGCGGCATTGGGCTTGATTGAAAACGGTGGCGGTGTCATGGGCTTTGACGAAGCGGCCTGCGCGGTCACCATCTTGGAAAAAAACACATGAGCACAGCGATCGATTGGCACCCAGAAGACCCAGCCATCTTGGCCAATCCGTACCCAATTTTTGAGCGCATGCGCGATGAAGACCCCTGTCATTGGAGCCCGCGCTTGCGCAGCTGGGTATTGACCCGTTACGACGACATCAAAGCGGTTTGCTTGGACAAAGACCGCTTGTCCTCTGACCGCTTGCGCCCCTTTTTCGAAACCTTGCCCGGGCCAGAGGCCGAGCGCATTGGCAGCATCATGCGCTATTTGTCCTTGTGGATGGTGTTCAAAGACCCCCCTGAACACACCCGACTGCGGCGTCTGACCAGCAAAGTGTTCCACGCCAAGTCCATGCAAGCCATGCGCCCCCAAGTGGAAGACATCGCAGATTGGTTGCTCAACCGGTTTCGTGACAAGGAAGAGTTCGACTTCATCACCGAGTTTGCCGGCCCTTTGCCGTGTTTGGTCATCATGGCCTTGTTGGGTGTGGCGCGCGAAGATTTGGCCAAAGTCAAACGCATGTCGGACGATATGGCCTTGTTCATTGGCTCGTCGCGCACCTCCAGCGAAAAATACGACACCGCCGAGCAAGCCACCCAAGAGATGGCGGCGTTTTTTCGCGATCTGATTGAACAGCGGCGCGTCCACCCCGAAGCCGACTTGATCACCGAATTGGTCGAGTTGCGCGATGGCGACGACCGTTTGAGCGAAGACGAGCTGGTGGCCACTTGCATTTTGTTGTTGTTTGCGGGGCATGAAACCACCACCAACCACATCGCCAATGGCATGTTGTCGTTGATGCGCTTTCCCGAGCAAATGCACAAGCTGCGCCAAAACCCAAATTTGAGTGCGGCAGCGGTCGAAGAGTTGCTGCGCTATGACGGCCCATCGGGCGCGCAAGTGCGTTTGGTGGCTCAGCCTTATGCCTTGCACGGCAAAACTTTGCAGCCGGGTGAGCGCATGTTTGTCATGCTCAATTCGGCCAACCGCGACCCCAGGGCCTATACCCATGCCGATCAACTCGACTTGGAGCGCGATGGCGTGGCCCACCTCAC
>Ga0209550_10005776_pt1 | contig 11567 bp, 10 predicted proteins | sample LauGreSuBDMM15SN_2_FD_187567 | JGI IMG/M metagenome (GOLD analysis project Ga0209550, IMG submission 187567) | Freshwater lake microbial communities from Lake Michigan, USA - Su13.BD.MM15.SN (SPAdes) (version 5) | ecosystem: Environmental > Aquatic > Freshwater > Lake | place: Lake Michigan... | reverse complement strand
CACGCCGCCAGCGTTCGTCCTGAGCCAGGATCAAACTCTCCATAGAAAGTTTTCATCTTGGCGATCAGACAAACAAACTGTCGTTTAATTTGTCATTTTATATACCAAAGGAAATCAACGGGTATAGCTTTTTATGGCTATACCTCATTGAGGTATTTATATATTTGCCGTGGTTGTTATCTCATCAAAAAGCACTGTAAAACAATGATTTTTCGCTTTTTAAAGCATGACGAAATAAGCCACTATTGGCATTGACTTATGGCACGCTGTTGAGTTCTCAAGGTACGGATGCGCACTGAAACCTAGGATTTCTCCTAATTTTCAGGGCAGACCGCCAAACTTAGTGCATGCATGCAGGCTCGGTCAAACTGGCCCAAATGAGGTACTAGGTCTGGCTGAAGCTCAATTACTTGATCTTCGACGCCTACTGTCCGGCCTAAATCGTCCGTTCCCAGCAAGGAGCATAACTATACATAGGGCTCAGCGACCGGTCAAATCGGGTTTCCTAGGTGTTGACAGGTACTACTAACCACAGGAAACCATGAATTATCCACGCCTGCTAGGGTTTTAGAGCCAGTAGGCCGATTTTAGGTTAATTCCACGGCGGCAAGATCTCTCTTGCCTTTTCTCAAAACCGCATATTTACCGCATAAAAAGTCAGATTTTGAAGGTCTGAAATCTTCTCCCGAAATCTTCTGATTATTGAGATAAGCGCCACCCTCTTTTACGATGCGGCGCGCAGCAGATTTCGAGTCAACAACTCCTGTTGCTGCTAAGAGATCAACCCACGTAGGGATTTCTTCCTCGGATGAGACTGTTGTTCGGGGAAGTTCAGCAAGTGCTGAAGCAAGTGTTGCTTCATCAAGTTCAGAAAGTTCACCTTGTCCAAATAAAGCAAGAGCGGCAGATTCAACACGTCGTGCTGTCTCTTCAGAATGAACTAGAGATGTTAATTCTCGTGCAAGTCCACGATGAGCTTCTCGCAATCCGGGGTTTTCGTTATGTGAAGTTTCAAGTTCAGTTATTTCTGCGTGAGATTTAAATGAAAATACCTTCAAGAAATTAATTACATCCTTGTCATCAGAGTTCAACCAAAACTGGAAAAATGCATATGGAGAAGTCATTTCAGGATCTAGCCACACAGAACCACCAGCAGTCTTTCCAAACTTGGTTCCATCAGCTTTCGTCAGTAAAGGGACAGTCAGCGCATGACCGTTGCCTTGTTCAACACGGCGAATCAAATCAAGTCCAGAAACAATGTTTCCCCATTGATCCGAGCCTCCTATTTGCAATATGCAGTTGTTACGACGATAGAGTTCTAGGAAATCGTACGATTGCAAAACCTGGTATGAAAACTCCGTGTATGAAATTCCACCACCTTCAAGACGTACTGACACAGACTCCTTAGAAAGCATCTGATTAACGCTAAAGTGCTTGCCTATGTCACGCAAGAATTCAATTGCACTAAGTGGTGATGTCCAATCTAGATTGTTGACAACTGCTGCAGGATTTTGTGGGGCATCAAAATCTAAGAATGCAGAAACTTGTTCACGGATTCGGTTTACCCATCCTTCAACAATGTCGGTACTATTAAGCGTGCGTTCCTCGTTTTTTCCGCTGGGATCTCCCACCAAGCCGGTTGCTCCTCCAACTAAAGCAATTGGCTTGTGACCTGCTAACTGGAAGCGACGAAGCACTAGAAGAACTACCAAGTTGCCTGCGTGCAAAGAAGGCGCGGTCGGATCAAAGCCCACATAGAGAGTTGTTGGCTTCTTTAAAGCCTCAAGGAGTGCAACCTCATCAGTTGTTTGTGCCAATAATCCACGCCAACGAAGATCTTCAATCAGGTTCATGCGCTCATCATCTCTGAAAATGCAGCATGTTTGCTCGCAATTTCCTTCTCGGTCTTTGCATTGGCGGCTAAGGCTTCTTTGATCTGGGCTGACACAAGAGCTGGAGCCGTGCCACCAGATGTTGTGCGGGAGTTGATAGCACCATGGACTGTAAGAACATCTCGCACTCCCCCATCTAGTTGTGGGTGGACTTTAAGAAAATCAGCATCTGTTAATTCATGTAGTTGACGATTCGTTGTTTCACACATTGCTACACACTTTCCTGCTGCCTCGTGCGCATCAGCAAAAGGAATGCTCTTCTTTGCGAGATAGTCAGCAATTTCAGTTGCTAACGAAAACCCAGTAGGTGCTGCAAGTGCCATCTTCTCGCGATCAAAATCTGTTGTCGCGATCATTCCGGTAACCGCAGGCAGTACCAACATCAACGTTTCGAGACTGTCAAACAATGGCTCCTTGTCTTCTTGCAAATCGCGGTTGTATGCAAATGGCAAACCTTTGAGCATTGTTAGAACACTCATGAGATTTCCAACAAGGCGTCCTGATTTACCACGAGCAAGTTCGGCCATGTCTGGGTTCTTCTTCTGGGGCATGATTGAAGAACCAGTTGAGTAAGCATCCGCAACCTTCGCCCATGCAAACTCTTGCGATGCCCATAAAGTCCATTCTTCGCCAATACGTGACAAGTGATTGCCGATCATTGCACAAATGAATAAGGCTTCGGCAACGTAATCACGATCGCTCACCGCATCAATACTGTTAGCAAAGGTGGATTCAAAACCTAAATTCTTAGCGGTAAATGCTGGTTCAAGTGGAAGCGATGATCCGGCTAACGCGCCTGCACCTAAAGAACTAACAGATGTGCGTGCAAACCAATTATTGATTCGATCTAAATCACGAGCAAAAGCATGTGCATGTTTTGCAAGTTCATGACCAAATGAAACTGGTTGGGCATGTTGAATGTGAGTAAATCCTGGAGCGGGATCATTGACATACTCTGCTGACTTTTGCAAGATTGCAGTTTGAAGGCAGGTGATCAATTGTGCGATTTCTAGCATGTGGTCAATCGAGAAAAGTCTTAGGTCCGTGGTGACCTGATCATTACGGGAACGGCCAGCTCGAAGCGCTCCCCCAACTGCGCCGAGTTTTTCAGTCAAACCGCGCTCTAGAGCGCTATGCACATCTTCATCAGAATCGATCGCTACAAATTCTCCAGTAGTAACTTCACGTGATAGTTCGTTGAGAGCTTTTGCAATTGCTTCAGCATCTTTACCTGAGATTAGCCCACTCTTTTTCAGGATCGCAAGATGGGCTTTTGACGAACGCAGATCGTAAGGAGCCAAGCGCCAATCAAAGTGCACGCTTCTAGACAGGGCAAAGACTGATTCCTCAGGTCCTTGCGCAAATCGTCCGCCCCAGAGAGCCATTACTTCCTCTTTCCATCTGCTTGTGCGTAGGCCAGTAATTCTTTCGCTAAAAGTGCTCCACCTGTTGCTTTCTTGGATACCAAAATAATCGTGTCGTCACCGGCGATAGTGCCGATAACCCCTGTTAACCCAGCATGATCTAGCGAACTTGCCAAAAATTGCGCCGCACCTGGAGGGGTATGGATTACAGCCAAATTGGCACTGTGGTCAACGGACAAAATTAGTTTTGATGGAAGAGGCGTGCTGCGAACAATTGCAGAATCCACACTTTCTCGTATTTGATAGGTGCTTTCACCATTGTTATTGCGGGCACGTACGGCACCAATTTCTTCTAGATCTCGGCTAGCTGTTGCTTGCGTAACTTTGTATCCAGACTTCTTCAAAAGCACAACTAGGTCTGACTGTGAATGGACAACACCCGACTTAATTAATGCAATTGCTTTTGCTCTACGAGCAGAGACGGACTGGGCACTACTTGGCATCTGCGATCACCTTCTTGAAGATGGAGATGAATTTCGTGATTTGAGCATCTGAAACGATCAGAGCTGGTGCGATACGAATAGTTGTTGCGTTGGCTGCGTTCACAAGCACTCCAGCCTGGCGCATCGCATCTGATATTTCAGATGCTTTTAGTGATTCTAATTCGATACCAAGTAATAACCCTGCCCCACGTACTTCCTTGACACCCGGGATAAGTGCTAGTTCTTTGATTAGATGCAAACCCTGCTTTTCAACCTTACTTAATATGCCTTTTGCTTCAATGAAATCGATAGCAGCAAGACCTGCTGCAGTTGTTATCGGATTTCCGCCAAATGTAGAGCCGTGATCTCCGGGTTGAAAAAGCTCTGACGCTTTTCCTAACGCAATCATCGCTCCTAGCGGCAGTCCGCCACCTAAACCCTTAGCTAAGGTGATTACATCGGGTGTAATACCTGAATACTCATACCCAAACCAATTGCCAGTTCGACCCATGCCAGTCTGCACCGCATCAATAACTAGTAGGGATCCATTTTTGTCACACAGTTGACGAAGTTGCTGCAGGTAATCTGCTGGCGGAACAATTACTCCAGCCTCTCCCATGATGGGTTCGATAATTACCATGGCAGTTTTCTTGCTCACCGCTTTTCGCATCGCATCGATATCGCCGAAAGGAACATGCTTGACACCTTTAATTAATGGCAAGAATGGCTCTCGTTTGGAAGGTTGTCCTGTCAGCGATAAAGCGCCCATCGTTCGACCATGAAATGCACCCTGGGCAGCGACTATTCGAACTTTTCCCATCCGACGTGAGAGTTTTAATGCTGCCTCATTTGCTTCGGCTCCAGATTGGCAAAAGAAAACTTTGGCAGTTTTGTCGCCAGTCATCGCAATTAACTTTTCAGCTAACTCAATTGCGTTGGGGTGTGCGTAAAAATTACTGACATGGCTAAGAGTTGAAACCTGCTCTGTAACAGCTTTAACAATAGCCGGATGCGCATGGCCCAAAATATTGGTGGCAATTCCACCAAGAAAATCCAGGTACGTCTTTCCATCTGCGTCAGTAACAAGGACTCCCTTGCCTTTTACCAAGGTGATGGCGGGTTTTCCGTAATTGCCTTGTAATGAGGTGTCCCAACGATTCAAGTACTTCTTGTTTGTCATGCAACCACCAGCGTTCCGCCTCGACCAGCTAATGCTGATGCAAAACTATCGGAATCTGTCCCATCAATAATACGAACCGCTTGAGCACCAAAAGAAAGCGCATCCAAAGCAGCCTGGACCTTAGGTGCCATGCCCTCTTCAAACTCTGACTTGATCGATTCAAGTTCATCTGCAGAAATAATTTCAATAAGTGAGCCCTTATCAGGCCAGCTTCGATAGATCCCTGCAACATCTGTCATAACGATTAAAGAAGAAGCTTCAAGTGATGCTGCAATCGCAGATGCTGCGAAATCCGCATTTACATTCAATCCTGTCTTAAGATCCACATCAGAAGAAACCGGTGCAACAACCGGAACTATCCCTTGGTCGCATAATTCGAGCAACGCTGATGGATCAACTCTTTGGACATCGCCAACAAATCCGAGATCGGCGGGTGTTCCATCTATTAAATGTTTACGACGGCTAGCGATTACCGTTGGCAGTGTGCGCGCTGACAAAGCCTGAGCTTTGATCCCCGCTCTACCTAATGTCGCTGCAACTTCAATTCCAACTTGATTAACCAGAACATCCTCGACGACATCAAAGATCTCTTTCGTGGTTACTCGAAAACCACCGACCCATGTACTGACGATGCCCTTTGCATTGAGGGCCGCATCGATTTGTGGGCCACCGCCATGGACCACTACCACCTGCTCCCCAGCCTCTTGTGCTGCGGAAATGGCTCGCGCAAAATTTCCGTTTTCATCCTTCATGGCATGGCCACCAAATTTTACGACAATCACATGCAGCCCTTAAGCGCCGATTCCATCGAGTGCGAGACCGCTAATCTCTGCAATACCACAGATCAAATTGGCATTTTGTATCGCCTGCCCCGCTGCACCTTTACCGAGATTATCAATTGCGACAGATACAACTAATCGCTGTGTGTGCTCATCAACTGCTACTTGTATCTGGACCTTATTGCTTCCGGTCACCGCACTTGTCTTAGGCATTTGTCCAAGCGGTAACACATCAACAAAGAATTCAGAAGCGTAATGCTTTGAAAATAGATCATGAGCCTGCTGGGTAGACAGTGGCTTGTGCAGCTTTGCGGTAATAGTCGCAAGAATTCCCCGCGGCATTGGGGCCAGTATCGGTGTGAAAGAAATCTTTGCTGGCTTTTGGGCTACTGCTGAAAGGGCTTGTTCGATCTCAGGTGTGTGTTGGTGGACGCCCCCAAATTTATAAGAGGTGAGAGAGCCCATGACTTCGCTACCAATCAAATTAATCTTTGCATTTCGACCAGCACCTGTGGTCCCAGAGGCGGCAACTACCACTATGTCTGAAACATCAATGAGGTTAAGGGCAGGTGCGATTGCAATAGAAATCGATGTTGCATAGCAACCCGGGTTAGCGACCTTACTTTCCTTCTTAATCGCTTCACGCTGACCAGCTGAAAGCTCTGGCAATCCATACACCCAGGCCCCCGCATGCTTTCCACCGTAATACTTCTCCCATTGTGCAGCGTCTTCTAATCTAAAATCTGCTCCAAGATCAACGATCTTCACATGAGATGGGATTTTTTCGATCAACGCAGCTGATTCACCGTGAGGGAGTGCAAGAAAAACTAAATCAAGAGAAGAAAAATCGATCGAATCGGTAGATACAAAACTTCTACCTGCATAGCTTTGAAGCTGAGGATGAACAGTCGTTACCTGCTCCCCTGCATTCGAATGTGCACTTACAACCGTGACCTCAAAATGTGGATGGATTGCAAGAAGTCTTAATAACTCTCCGCCTGCATACCCGCTTGCTCCAATGACCCCTGTTTTCATAAGTTTAGTATAGGCGACTATCTATATTTATGCAATCCTATGCATAATTATGCGGTTCGGACAACTGCCCCAAACTTGGACACCGCAACGGCTGTGGCCGCCTCCCGCATGGCAGATACCTCTTCACCTGTAAGGGTGCGATCCTGCGCTCTGAAAACAAGGGTGAAAGCGAGAGAAATCTTGCCCTCACCAATCTTGTCGTAGCGATCAAACAAGGTAATCGATTCAAGCAAATCCCCTGCGCCTCTGCGAAGTGCGCCTTCAACATCTGCGGCGCTGACCGTAGATTCAATAATCAAGGCAACATCTTGAACAGCAGCTGGCATCGTGCCCACAGTTGTTGGTCGAACGAGAGCCGAATCTGGCAGGGCGCTAAGTGCAACAGCAAATGCAACTGAACGCTCAGCTAAGCCATAGGCGGCAACTATGCGTGGATGGAGTTCGCCAGCATGTGCAACTGCTTTTCCATTTACAATTAATTCCGCGCAACGACCAGGATGCCACGGGGAAAGATCCGAGCGAGCAACTGTCCATTCAAGGTTACATAGCGCCAAAATATCTTGGGCATAGGCGATCGCATCTTGCCAATTGTAGGGACGAGCCTTGCCTTGCCAATCCTCATTTTCAGTTTTACCAACAAGCAATCCTGCAACATGAAAGCCCTGTGCTGGAACACTAGCAAAAATCTCATCGATAATCTTTTGTCCTGGTCGCTTAGATAGATCAGGTGAAATGGCAGGCACCAACTTCTGCGAACTACGAAAGATTGAACCCATTTCAAAGATCGCGAAATCCTTTGCACCTCGACTGATATTTCGTTGTGCAACTTCAATCAACCCAGGAAGCAGATGAACGCGCATCAGTGGGAACTCTTCTGACATTGGATTTGCAACTTTGTATGTTGCTGCACGTTCTCCAACAAAACCCATCGAATCGATGGTCGCTTGATTGGTGAAAGGAAATGTCTGCACTTCAGCCAAACCGCGGCTGGCAAGCATTGTCGCTACAGCGCGACGACGCTTTTGAGTCGGTGTCAATGTCGCGTGCAAAGGACGAGGAGGAAGTACGGAAGGGATCTTGTCGTAGCCGATCATGCGGGCTACCTCTTCTGTAAAATCTGACGCTGTCAAAAGATCTGCGCGCCATGATGGCGGATCGATTGTAAAAGTTTTTTCATCCACATCGCATCCGATTACTCGCAGGAGATCAGCTACCTTTTTTGCCGGGATGTCAAAGCCCAGCGTCTTTGAAACATAACCAGGATCGATGGTGACCAAGGGTAAATACATTGGTTCCCCATCAACGGCAGTTGCCACATACTGTGCCGAACTATGAGCAGTAAGCAATTGCACAAATCGAGCCGATGCAAACTCTGCCAATGAGGGATCAACGCTTCGCTCTAAGCGACGTGATGCTTCAGATGAAAGCTTGTGACGACGAGAGTTCTTAGCAATGCATACTGGGCAAAAGTGCACAGCTTCAAGTGCGATATCAGTTGTTGTCTCTGTGATTTCAGAAGCTAAACCACCCATAGTTCCGGCAAGTGCTAAGGGTTGATCATCATCCCAGACCATGAGGTCATCAGCATTTAACGTTCTTTCCTGACCATCTAAAGTTACAAACTTTTGCGCCTTACCAGCTCGCTTAATCGTTAAACCACCCTTAATCATTGATTTATCAAAGGCATGCAAAGGTTGACCGAGTTCTAGCATGACGTAGTTTGTAACATCCACAACTAAAGAAATTGAGCGCATGCCCATCTTTTCAATACGACGGCGCATCCACATTGGTGTCCTTGCTTTTGGATCAAAGTTGGACAAGGTACGTAGATAGAAAACTGATGCAGCTGATTTATCAGCAATTTTCGCACTAACACCCTTACCGGTTTCTTCAAACTTTAAAGTACGGAGCGCATTAACAGGATCGGTAAATGCTAGACCTAGCGACCCGGCAACCTCACGTGCAATACCACGAATACTTAGTGCGTATCCGCGATCTGGGTTTACAGCAACATCGAAAATAACATCATTGATTTGTAGCACTTCGATAGCATCGGCACCAATTGTTGCTTCATTATCTGCGAAAACCATAATGCCAGCGTGCTCATCGCTAATACCAAGTTCTCGTGCTGAACAAATCATTCCATTAGAGGTCTTGCCGTAGGTTTCACGTGCACCGATTGTGAAGTCGCCAGGAAGTACCGCCCCTGGAAGGGCGGCAACTACCAAATCCCCAACAACAAAGTTTGTCGCCCCGCAAATGACATAACGAGTTTGCCCTTCACCACAATCCAAACCAACGTAACGAATAGGTTTTTTAAACTCGATTACTTCCTCAATTGATAAAACCTTGGCAAACTTAAGTGGACCAGTTAAATCTGCCCCTTGCTTAATGATCTCTTCAACCTCAAAGCCAACACGAATCAATCCATCTGAAATTTCTTCGGCCGTCACAGATGCTGGGATATCTACGAACTCTTTGATCCACGATAGAGGGGCGCGCATTACAGGCCCACTCCAAACTGACGAGTAAAACGTAGATCGCCTTCAACGATGTCGTGCATATCTCTAATGCCATGTCGGACCATAAGCGTGCGCTCAAGTCCCATTCCAAAAGCAAAACCGCTGTATACATCAGTATCGATACCACATGTAGCAAGCACCTTAGGATTAACCATTCCGCAACCGCCCCATTCGATCCAGCGATTGTTAAAGAAAATATCTACCTCTGCACTTGGCTCAGTGAAGGGAAAGTAAGATGGGCGCAATCGTGTTGTCACATCTGGACCGAACATATGACGAGCAAAATTATCTAACGTACCTTTCAGGTGGGCCATAGTGATGCCCTTATCAATAACCAATCCTTCAACTTGATGAAAAACAGGACTGTGTGTTGTATCAAGCTCATCTGCTCTAAATGTGCGACCAGGGCACACAACATAAATTGGAGGCTCTTGCGTGAGCATGGTGCGGATTTGAACTGGAGATGTGTGTGTTCTTAAGACCATTCCAGATTCAACTGGTTCGATAAAGAAAGTGTCCTGCATTGTGCGGGCTGGGTGATCTGCTGGAATGTTGAGCGCATCAAAGTTAAGCCAACCTGATTCAAGTTCTGGACCTTCTTCAACGGCAAAGCCTTGTTCAATGAAGAAATCTGAAACTTCATTCTTAATAATTGTTATGGGATGCAGGCCACCGCGATGAGAACGATTAACCGGCAAGGTGACGTCGACGACCTCTTCAAGTAATACCTTACGATCACGTTCGGCTTCAAGAACAGCTGTTGCTGCAGCTAGCGCTTGGGCAATCTCGGCCTTTGCCTCGCCAATAACTTTCCCGAAACTTGCTTTATCTTCTGGCAATAGCGCGCCTAGGCCACGAGATGCCATAGCAATCGGAGATTTATCACCAGAATGGGCAAGGCGAGCGGTTTTGAGAGAATCTAAATCTGTAGCGGAGGCGAAAGCCTTGCGGGCATCTTGTACCCAGGTTGAAATCTCCTCAACGTGCATAGGGACAACTCTATCTTGTAGCCCTTTGTTACGGCCGCATATTTGATAGGTGATACATAACAATCGATGCCGCTGCCGAAAGATTCAGGCTTTCGGCATTGCCGGGCATCGGAATACTTACAACCTCTATGGAATCGACATTCTGCCCCGTTGATAAGCCACGAGCTTCATTTCCAAATACAGCCATAGTGTCCCCGGATAGTTGGTACTGACTCAAATTCTTTGACCCTTCTGCGCCGAGAGAAAATGCTTTGATACCAAGTGCTAGCGCCTCATCAATAGGCACAGATTCAAATACTGGAATATGCCATAGAGATCCTGCGGTACTTCGCACGACCTTAGGCGAATACATATCAACGCTACCTGGTGAAGTAATGACTGCATCCATTGCAAAAGCATCGGCTGAACGTAAAATCGTGCCTGCGTTGCCTGGATCTTGTATTTCAGAAAGATATATAAAACTGCGTGATCCATTCAAAGTAATGGAGCTTAAATCTATTTTTGGGATTAAGCAGATCGCAACGATTCCCTGTGGTGTGATGGTTTCTGACATTTCCTTCATGACTTCATCACTCACATTAACAACATTAAAGGCTGACAAATCTGTCACTTCTTCAATCTTGTTGCGACCATTACTTGTTACATACAGTGTTTCAATTTTCGGGCCACTATTTGATGTCAGTGCTTCGCGGGCACATTGCATCCCTTCTGCAACGAACTGGCCAGCGGCTTTTCTCTCCTTTACTCCCCTAGAACCAATAAGAGCCTTAACCCGCGCAACATGTGGCGAGTTAAGGCTCTCAATCATTATTGGGACTTAGAGTGCTGCAAGGCTCTTGCGAGCTACATCAACAAGTGTCTTGAAGGTTGCAGGATCATTTGTCGCAAGATCTGAAAGAACACGACGATCAACCTCAACACCTGAAGCCTTGAGGCCCTGGATGAAACGGTTGTATGTAAGACCGTGCTCGCGACAACCCGCGTTGATGCGTTGGATCCATAGACGACGAAAATCGCCCTTCTTATCTTTACGGTCATTAAATGCATAAACCATAGAGTGCGTGACTTGCTCTTTCGCCTTTGTGAAAAGACGTGAACGTTGCCCTCGGTAACCGCTTGCACGTTCTAGAGTTGTACGACGCTTCTTGGCTGCGTGGACTCCGCGTTTTACTCTCATTTAACCCGCTCCTTACTTCAAACCAAGCATGCGCTTGGCTGTGACTGCAACAGTTGGCTTTGCAGCTGACTCTGTCGATAGACGACGTGTTACTCGTGAAGATTTACGCTCGAGCAAGTGGCGCTTTCCAGCGCGCTCGTGCATAAC
>Ga0209550_10005773_pt1 | contig 11567 bp, 11 predicted proteins | sample LauGreSuBDMM15SN_2_FD_187567 | JGI IMG/M metagenome (GOLD analysis project Ga0209550, IMG submission 187567) | Freshwater lake microbial communities from Lake Michigan, USA - Su13.BD.MM15.SN (SPAdes) (version 5) | ecosystem: Environmental > Aquatic > Freshwater > Lake | place: Lake Michigan... | reverse complement strand
TCTTGCAACCCGTCATATCGGCGCCATTCTTGAAGCCGCGAAACGTCGTGCCAAAGCGGAAATGCGTGATTTGGCCGCCAATGATGATACCCTAGAAAGCGCTCTCACCACGGGTACCGTTGCGGTACTGGAAAATCCGGGTGTACTGGCCGTCTCAGAGGCGCTCGAAAACGCTGATTACTCCATGGCCATGCAGGAGCAACGGTCCACATTCACAGAGCAGTCCGTCATCGATTACCTGAAACTGGGAAAAATTGGCGAGGCCCTCGCCATTGTCTCGCATCTCGCAGAGATGCCGCGGGGCACCGTTCTAATCGCCTATGGCGCCGCTCAATTCGACCCTCTCCTGTTCATCTTCCGAGCATTGAATTTTGACTGGAAAACATTTGAATACGCGCTCAGCGCAAAACATGGCGGCAAATTGCCCGAAAAACTTCGCCAAAGCGCGCATTCCAGCTACCACGCTTTGACGAACGCCACGGCGACGCGTGTCATGCGCTTTATCGCCACCCGCTCGATCATTGGCACGGTCAACACAACCGGCGAATAATCAGGCCTTCACGAAGCCGTGATCTGACGCTCGAATGTCAGATAACTCGGCGTCCGGCCCTCGCGCTTCGCCTTGGCCTCGTAACGCGTCCCCGGCCAATCTAGCCAAGGCAGACGCCAATCATCGGCCTCTTTGGCTGTCCATTGAAAAACTCCCGAACGCATCGCCCGCACCAATGTCCACCCGACATAATGGTCGATATCGCTCGCAAACCGGAACACGCCCCCCGGCCTGATCAAACGGCCAAGCAAGGTGAGGCTCTCATCCGAGACGAAACGGCGTTTATTGTGCCGACGCTTCGGCCACGGGTCGGGATAGAGCAAAAAGGCCCGCCCGATACTCTTCTCGGGCAATACGCCAAGCAAGTCCATGGCATCATTATCATAGAGGCGGATATTCGTTATGCCGCGTGTTTCAATCTCGGACAGCAGCTTTGCCATTCCGTTGATAAACGGCTCGCATCCGATAAACCCGATGGTCGGATTGGCCAGCGCCTGCGCAAGCAAATGCTCCCCGCCGCCGAAACCGATTTCTAGCCAGACATCGGTAACCTTGCCCGGAAACAGCAATGCCGGGTCCGTCACCATTGCCGGGTCAATTCGTAATCGCGGTAAAAGCTCGGCAAACACATCGGCCTGCCGCGCCCGCAACTTGTGCCCCTTCCGGCGGCCGTAAAAGGCGGTCTCCCGCCTTTCCGGCTCTTCTTTCAAAGCCATTTCAGCCCAGCTTCGACTTGATTGCCGCGATCAGATCCGTCTTTTCCCATGAGAAACCGCCATCCGCATCGGGCGCGCGGCCAAAATGGCCGTAAGATGACGTCCGCGCATAAATCGGCTTGTTCAGATCGAGATGTTTGCGGATACCACGCGGAGACAGATCCATCGACTCCATCAATGCTACCTCAAGCTCGGCTTCATCCACCTGCCCCGTGCCATGCAAATCGGCATAGATCGATAATGGACGCGCGACGCCAATCGCATAGGAGAGCTGGATCGTGCAACGGTCGGCAAAACCACCCGCCACCACGTTCTTGGCAAGATACCGCGCAGCATATGCCGCCGAACGATCGACCTTTGTCGGGTCCTTGCCCGAAAACGCGCCACCACCATGCGGCGCAGCACCACCATACGTATCAACAATAATCTTCCGGCCCGTCAGGCCGCTGTCACCATCCGGACCACCAATGAAGAACTTGCCGGTCGGATTGATATGCCAGACCGTATCTTTGCTGATCCAGCCATCCGGCAATGCGCGGCGCACATAGGGCTCGACCAATTCACGCACCTGATGTGATGTCATATTCTCGATCAGATGCTGATGCGAAACAACAATCTGCGTCACGCCCACCGGCTTGCCATTCACGTAACGAACCGTAACCTGGCTTTTCGAATCCGGACCAAGCACCTTTTCCGTGTCGGCGTGGCGCGCCTCGGAAATCAGCCGCAAAATCTTGTGCGCATAATAGATCGGCGCTGGCATGAGTTCCTCAGTGTCGCGGCAAGCATAGCCGAACATAATCCCCTGATCGCCCGCGCCCTCTTCCTGATTGGTCGGTTGCTTGGCATCAACGCCCTGCGCAATATCGGCCGATTGCCCATGCAAAAGCACATCAATATCGCAAGTATCCCAATGGAACCCGTCCTGCTCATATCCGATATCACGGATCGCCATACGCGCCGTATGCGCAATCCAGTCCTTCGTCACCGTGCTCGGACCGCGTGTTTCGCCCGCAATCACGACCTTGTTGGTTGTCGCAAGCGTCTCGCAAGCGGCGCGGATATCCCACGGGTCAATGCCCGCCTTCGGGCCTTCCCGAAAGAACAGATCGACAATTTCATCCGAGATACGGTCACACACCTTGTCAGGATGACCTTCGGAAACCGATTCACTCGTAAAAAGATAATCAGAACGTGCCACGGGAACCTCTTGAGATGAATAGGACCAGCCGGACCAAAACGCCGACAACCCCGGAAACTGCTTTCCGGGAACGCCGTTTCTCGTGGCAGGAGATACCGTCCAAGTCAAGCCGAAAGAACGAATTCGTTCTGTTCAACGAACGCGATCATTACGTATTTCAGGCTTTATGCCGCCATTTCGTCCCCGGCAATAGCCGTCACCAATTCTACAACGCGGCGCCGCAATTTGGGATCCCTGATCCTGACAAAAGCGCGGTTCAGTTGAACGCCTTCGTTTGTACCGAGAAAGTCCGACACATAGGATGCCGTTTCATCCTCAAAACCGTTTCCTTCAAGGGCCATCGCATTTTGAGGTGCCCCTTCAAAGAAAAACTCCACTGGCACCCCCAGCAGACCGGAGATCTCCTGCAATCGGCTAGCGCCGATGCGGTTCATGCCCTTTTCATATTTCTGGATTTGCTGAAAGGTAAGTTTCAGGGCATCGCCAAGTTTTTCCTGACTTAACCCCACGAGCACCCGCCGCATCCGCAGACGGCTTCCCACATGACGATCAATCGGATTTGGAACTTTCTTAAGCATATTAATCCCCAGCTAAGCTCTCTAACTCCCAACAGAACGTAAAACTGATCAAATTGTAGAAATAAACACCCGTGTGATGATCAAATTTTACAACTTAAAACAAACACCGCCTTATAAAATACGAATAAATTAAACACTTATTGTTATAATTTATTTTTATTTTTGCATAAAATCGTTAAAAATAGAATCAACTCTTACACCTAAGTTAACGACTTACGGTTGTATAATTAATAAAAAATAAACGCTAAGTCAATTTTCAAAATCTGCCGTAAAGGCATATTCCCAAAAAAAGCACCGCTATGGTTAGCGGTAATGATGAATCAAGCTTGGATAAGACGGTTGGTGGCAAAGAAACCGGCAAATACCCGTCAAGAACGCCGGTCTCGCCGAGTGAAAGCTGCCCTGTCACACGACCATAGCCGTCAACAATCGCAGAAATGCCCGTATTCGCCGAGCGAATCAGCGGCACGCCCTGCTCGATCGCCCGCAACCGCGCCTGCGCGAAATGCTGGAAGGGTCCCGGCGTATTCCCGAACCAGCCATCATTCGTCACATTGAGCAAGACGCCCGGTCGGGTGCCGTCTTTCGGCAAAATCTCGGCCGAAAATATCGCCTCGTAACAGATCAAAGGCGAAATCGGCGGCAATCCCGGTATATTCAATACCGAACGTTCGGAAGCCGCTGTAAATCCGCCCGGCATACTCACAAACTGACGGACACCCCATTGCGTCAGCAGATCCGAAAACGGCAAATACTCCCCGAATGGCACAAGATGCACCTTGTCGGCCCGCGCCGTGATCCGACCATCCCCGTCCACCACCTGTATTGCGTTGTAAAATAGCCGCTCAAAACCGTCGGAAGAATCTTCGGCGCGCACAGCGCCGGTCAGCAGGGTTACATCCGGGCCCAACAGCGTCGCAATTTGCGCCAAGGCCTCGGGCTCCCGCTCCAATAGAAACGGAAAAGACGTCTCCGGCCAGATTAGATGCGTGATCCCCTGCATTCCTTCCTGATCGGGGTAGCTCCCCTTCGAACTGAGCTGAAGATATTGCTCCATGATCGCCGCGGCATGGGATCGGTGAAAGCGGTCATCCTCCGGCATATTGGCCTGCATCAGGCGCAATTTCACATCCGGCACATGCGCCGACGGCGGCACGGACAATCGCAGTACGCCAAATCCCGTGATTCCCGCCAACACGAGAACCGCCATCAGCGGAGCCGCGATTTTCTCTCCCCGCCTCCGTCCTGAAAAAAAACAAACCGGCGCTGCAAAAATGGCAATGGCCAGAAAATCAAGGCCATGACTACCGATCACCGAGGCAATTTGCGCCGTCTCCAGCGTTCCTCCCAAGGTCATACCGAAACTGTTCCACGGAAACCCGGTCAGAACAGTCGCCCTCAACCATTCGGAAACGCCCAATCCGAACCCAAGCGCCAGAATACGTCGCCCGCTCGAATCCCATAGGCTCCGCGCTATCCCGAATCCAATGGCCGTAAAAATCGCCAGCAGGGCAGGCAATCCCAGAACACCCAGAGGCAGCGCCCACGCGAACTGATCGGGATCAACCAGAAAAGCCGCGCCCAGCCACCAGAGTCCGCCGACAAAATACCCGAAGCCAAGCCACCAGCCATAAATCGCCGCTTGCCTGACGGAACGGGAGTGATCAATCAGCCACACCGCCATCATCATCGGCACAAGCAAGGCCGGAATCACGGAAAATGGCGGCATCGCCAATGCACCGACACACCCGGCAATCCACGCCATTAATTGCCGTTCAGCCCGCCCCGTCGCCGCCAGTCTGCCCGCAATGATCGCGATCATCTCGGCCCGTCAGGACCGGTCGGGCGAAGGCCCGTCAGAAACATTGGTGGCCGGCTCCTCCGCTGTCGCTGTCTTCTCGCCAGATTTCACCCTTTTGATCACGGCTTCACCATCAATCACGACGACACGCTTGTGCACCCGCACGCGCTTCAACCGCCTTGGATCAGCATCGAGAATTTCGAATTCCAGCATGTCATGGTTGGAGATGATCTCGCCGCGGATCGGCACCCGCCCCGCCAGCGCACCCACCAAACCGCCGATCGTCTCGACATCCTCGGCAATGTCTTCGTTCATCAGCTCGATATTGATCACTTTCGAGACATCTTCCAGATTGGCCCGCGCATCGATAACAAAACTGCCGTCCGCCATCGGCATGATCATCGGCGTCTCGTCGAGATCATGTTCGTCCTCGATATTGCCGACGACAATCTCGACCAGATCCTCAATGGAGACCAACCCGTCCGTTCCGCCATATTCGTCGATCACAAGCGCCATATGCGTGCGCGTCGTCTGCATTTTGACCAAAAGATCAAGCGCGGGCATCGACGGCGGCACAAACAGCACCGGTCGCAATATCTTCGCCGCTGAAAGCGGCATGGTCAGGTCGACCTTGCCGAGATCAGGCACACCGACAGGAATTTTCTTCCGCCGCCCGCCCGGCACCTTCTCCGCCCGTGCTGCAATAAAATCGATAAAATCGCGGATATGGATCATCCCCCGTGGATCGTCCAGCGTTTCCGAATAAACCGGCAACCGCGAATGCCCCGCCGTCCGGAAGATCCGCAACAGATCACCAAGCCCCGTATCAATCGGCACGGAAACAATATCGGCGCGCGGCACCATGACGTCATAAACCCGCTGCGCCCTCAGCCCCAGCACGTTCTTCAGCATTTCCCGCTCGCGCGGCGAGAAATCATCCGTCGTGCCCGCTTCCGCCAGCGCCTCTTCGATATCACCCCGGATCGAAGCAGATTGGCGTAACCCGATCCGCGCCAGCAAGCGGCCTACAAAAGTATCGCTCGATGCTCCATCCTGCGGTTCGCTTTGGCGTCCCGTCTGCTGGTCAATGTCGTCGGAATCGTTCTGTTTCATGGCCTTGATGTTCAAAATTATCTCTTTATCTGGAGGCCCACGCCCCGCTTTGCAAGTGATTATACCCGGTAAGGGTCCGCAATACCAAGCTCGGCCAGCACCCGTGTCTCAAGCGCTTCCATCCGTTCTGCTTCCTGATCGGTCTCGTGATCATACCCGATCAGATGCAAAAATCCGTGCACCATCAAATGCGCAACATGATCGGCAAACGGCTTGTCTTCATCCGCCGCCTCGCGCTCGACCGTCTCGAACGCGAGAATAACATCACCGAGAAACGGCGAGGATGAAATCTTGTTGGCTTCCGCTGCCGGAAACGAAAGCACGTTCGTCGGCTTGTCCATTTTCCGCCAGGCACGATTAACCTCGCGCACCCGCGCATCATCCGACAACATCACGCTCACTTCGGCCCCGTCCATCAACGCGACCCCGGCCATGCGAGCCGCCATGCCGATGGCCTTCTGTGCCAGCGCATCAAACACGGCAAGATCGCCCCAAAGCTCGCTTTCCTGCCCGACATCGATACTGATCTCTGTCATGCGCCCGAAAGCTCTTTCGCCTTGCGATCCTCGGCATCATAGGCGCCCACAATCCGGCGCACGAGATCATGCCGCACGACATCGCCCTCCGCAAACCTAATCCGGCCAACGCCCTCGACACCCTGCAAAATCCGCGTCGCCTCGACCAATCCCGACTTCTGCGATGGCGGCAGATCGACTTGCGAGGGATCACCCGTCACAATCATGCGCGATCCCTGCCCGAGCCGCGTCAGCACCATTTTCATCTGCATTGTCGTTGTATTTTGCGCTTCATCCAGCAGCACGACAGCATTGCTCAATGTCCGCCCGCGCATGAAGGCGAGCGGCGCAATCTCGATCATGCCGGTCTGGAGCGCGCGTTCAACATGCCGCGCCTCCATGAAATCATAAAGCGCGTCATAAATCGGCCGCAGATACGGGTCGACCTTTTCGCGCATGTCTCCCGGCAGAAATCCGAGCCGTTCCCCCGCTTCCACTGCCGGGCGCGAGAGAATCAACCGCTCGACATGCCCCTGCTCCATCAATTGCACCGCATAGCCCACAGCCAGCCACGTCTTGCCGGTTCCGGCAGGCCCTTCGGCAAACACCAGTTCATTGCTCTTGAGCGCCCGCAAATAGCCATGCTGCGCCGCGTTTCGCGCCCTCACCCGCTTCCGCCGTGTAACGATCTCGTCAAACGACGCCTCTTCCACAACCAAGGACGGGCTCGATGGAAAGAGCGAGCCCTGATAAGCCGCCTCCTCGATCGCGCCGTCCACATCACCCGCCACGATCTGAACCCCCGCTAGCACCCGCTCATGCAACCGGCCCAGCACGCGCATGGCTTGCTCCATCGCGCCGGTCGGACCTTTCAGGCTCACTTCATTGCCATTCGCAACCGCGACAATCCCGAGCCGTCGTTCGATCTGCGTCAGATTTTGGTCGAAATGGCCAAAGACCAATCCGGCGATACGATTATCCTCGAAGCTGAGGCGGCCATCCGATATTTCCGTTCCTGCCTCTTTTGCCGTCGCAGGAACAAGGCGGGTCACATTGTCGCCGGTTCTCAAATGCTCGTCTCCTTGTGTTTCATGCGGCCTCAACCGCCAAAAGATCACCCACCAGACTATTCGCCGTCACCCGCGCAATGCGCACCGGCGCGATCTTGCCGATCAGTGACGCATCGCCCGCAACAGCCACTGCCGAAAGATAAGGACTTTTCCCGGCAATCTGCCCCGCATGCCGCCCGGCCCGCTCGAACAGCACATCCACCGTCTGCCCGACCATCCCGTCGAGAAATGCCGTCTGCTGCTGCAATATCAAGGCCTGCAAGGCATGAAGCCGTTCCCGCGCCACATCTTCAGGCACTTGCTCGGAAATTTCCGCCGCAGGCGTTCCGGGCCGCGGGCTGTAGCTGAACGTATAGGCGCTCGCAAACCCCACCTCGCGCACCAGCGCCATCGTCTCCTCGAATTCCGCATCCGTCTCGCCCGGAAACCCGACAATGAAATCCGACGAGACCGCAATGCCCGGACGAACTTTCCGCACCTTTTCAATCGTCCTCAGATACGCATCAACCCGATGCTTCCGGTTCATCGCCGCCAAAACCCGATCAGACCCCGATTGCACAGGTAAATGCAGAAACGGCATCAACTCCGGTAGCTCACCATGCGCCTCGATCAACTCGTCATCCATATCCACCGGATGACTTGTCATATAGCGCAGCCGCTCGATCCCCTCGATCTTCGCAATCCGCCGCATCAGCGTCGGCAATGAGACCGCCCGCCCCCGCTCATCCACCCCGTGATAGGCATTCACATTCTGGCCCAGAAGCGAAATCTCCCGCACGCCATGCGCCGCAAGCTGCTCCGCCTCCGCGACAATCTTCGCGACCGGCCGCGAGACTTCCGCCCCCCGCGTATAGGGCACCACACAAAACGTGCAGAACTTGTCGCACCCTTCCTGCACAGTCAGAAACGCCGTAACCCCGCGCGACCGGATGGCCGGGCCGGACGCCTTCGGCAAAAGATCAAATTTATCGACCGGCGGAAATTCCGTATCGATCTGCGCCTTTTCCTTCAATCGGGCGCGCTCGAGAAGTGCTGGCAGCTCCTGATAACTCTGCGGCCCGACGACCACATCCACCGCATTCTGCCGCCGGATAATTTCCGCGCCTTCAGCCTGCGCCACGCAACCCGCGACAACAATCTGCAATTCACGGCCATTCTCGGCCCGCGCCTTTTTCGACTCGCGCATCCGCCCGAGTTCCGAATAGACTTTCTCCACCGCGCGCTCGCGGATATGGCATGTGTTCAAAATAACGAGATCCGCATCGCCCTGCGTCTGCGTCTCCTCATATCCGGCACCGACCATGACATCGGCCATGCGCTGGGCATCATATACGTTCATCTGGCAGCCATACGACTTGATGAACACCTTCTGGGACTTATGCGTCGACATGAAACTCCCTGAGTCGCCTTGCGTGCAGTTTACACGAGCTTTGAGAAAAACACTCTCTTTTCTGCAACACTCTCGTCAGTGTGTCACAGCCCGCGAGAGTGATCCTTGTCCCCTGCGCATCGTTTCCGTCAAGGCCTGTCGCACCGCTTGCTCAGCTGATTTTGTTAATAGTTTGCGGTTGTGTGGCAATAAGTCATCGCCTGTTGCCGGGATAGGCGGACAGAAAACCACAGCCGCCTCGATTGGCCCGCCGCCAATAATGCCGCCGAGATGCGACAATAACGTCATATCCCCGTACCATGAGATCGCCGGGCGATCCTTCCTGCCAATCGGCAAGCCGCCCCGGCTTTTGTAGGTCACAAGAACCGGTTGAACAACGCACCCCGCCTCACCCATCCCGTCCTGAACAGCGCCGACAAGCGCCGATTTGAACGGCAAGACGCGGTTCCCGTCATTCGTTGTGCCCTCGGCAAACAAAACGATGGCATCCCCGCCCCTCATCCGCGTCTGAATGCTCTCGACCGCGCGCTTGGTCGCAGAGCGCCGCTCGCGCTCCACAAAGATGGACCGCTGCAACCGCGCAAACGTTCCGAAAACCGGCCAAGCAGCCACATCCGACTTCGCAATAAACGACATCGGCATCACGCTGCTCAGCACCACAATATCAAGCCATGAGGAATGGTTCGAGAGGATCAGCAAGGGCCGATGATCGGCAATTTCTCCATCCACCGAAACCTGAACGCGGAACAGGCGGCAGACAAAGCGATGAAAGACAACCGGCAAATGGCCCGCCACGCCCGATCCGGATTTCAGAGCCAGCCATTGCACGCCCATCAGCACAATCGTGACAGGAACCAACAGTACCGTTACTGAAAAGACCCGCAGACGGGACATTTATTCGCCTCGTATTTTCCGCACTCTCGCGGCTATTTTCACGCCAGAATCACCGGGTACGCCCCAGCCTGTATCACTGAAGTGAACGCTTCATGACAATGGCCGTCGCCGTACTCCCGTCTGCTTTGTGATAATACGCATCGCGCTGGCCAATCCGCTCAAATCCCAGCCGCTGATAGAGCGCCCGCGCGGGCATATTCCCCTCTTCAACTTCCAGAAACAGCGACACAATCCGCCGCGACACCAATTTTTGCTGGTGGAACCGCATCAGCCTAGAGCCAAAACCACTCTTTCGAAACCGCTTCCGGATAACAATCGACAATATCTCCGCCTCGTCAGCAGCGACCCTCGACACGACAAACCCCGCCAATGTGCCGCCCGAACGGCCCACATAAACACCATCCGCGACAATCGAACGATCCGCCAGCATAGCCTCGAAATCGCCGCTGCTCCAAGGCGCCATAAACCCGCCCTCGGCATGGGCCTCCGCAAGCTTTGCTGCATCTTTGACCGGAACGGAACGAAAAACTGGCGTGCTATTTTTCCGAAAAAGCCCTCGAAGCCAGCCCAACAGCCGTTCAAACATGGCTCACGCGCCCATTCGTCTGCGGGTGCGCATCGGGTGCCTTCAGATAAACGGGCGTCGGCGGTGCAAATTCCGGATTGGCTGAAACGCCAAGCCGCGCAATCCATCCAAGATCAGGCCCGTCAAGTTGATCAACCGCCTCGGGATGGATGCCCTCCATCTGAAAAGCGCGGGTAAGCATCGCCGCGCCCGAACCGACGACACGCACGGAACGGGATTTAACCGCCGCAATCAGCGCTTCAATCGAATAGATCTGCGGTGGCCGGAACACCTGCCCCGCCCCGCTCACAATTTGCGCATACATATGCCCATGCCGCGCATCAATCGCGCTGACAATCAGGCTACGCTCGTCGCCGTCAATCAGCGGAACGGTAAACGCCGTCAGTGTTGTAATGCCCACTGCGGGAACCTCGAGGCCCAGCGCAATGCCCCGCGCCGCCGAAAGCCCGACGCGCAACCCCGTAAAACTCCCCGGCCCGACGGAAACCGCGATCTTGTCGATGGAACCAAACCCGCCTTCAACCTTCGCAATCACCCGTTCGATCAGCGGCATCAACGCTTCCGCGTGCCCGCGATCCATCAGCAGGCTTTCCGACGCGATAAAAATATCGGTCGCGCTGTCCATCACACCCGCAGAGCATAGCCCCAACGCTGTATCGATGGCCAAAATACGCAAGAGAGCCCCTTAATTCAGATGATTGACGCAAACGCGTCAAAGTCGGGTTTCGGCGACCGTGGAAACAGATCCCTGCCCGCGTCACCATATCCAATATTACATAAAAAATTCGATTTGATCCGCCCGCCCCGGAAAAACGCCGCATCGACGCCCGCCTGATCAAAACCGGACATCGGCCCGCAATCAAGCCCGAGCATCCTCGCCGCAAGCATCAGATAAGCACCTTGCAACGTCGAATTGCGGAAGGCCGTCGCCTGGATGAGCGCGTCATTCCCGGCAAACCAGCTTCGCGCATCGGCATGGGGAAACAGCGTTGGCAATTTATCGATGAAATCGAGATCATACCCGATGATCGCAGTCACAGGCGCGGCCATCGTTTTCTCGACATTGCCTCCGCCGAGAAACGGCTTCAACCGCGCTTTCGCCTCGGCTGATTTCACGAAAACGATCCGCGCGGGCAAGCAATTGGCCGATGTC
>Ga0209550_10005772_pt1 | contig 11568 bp, 9 predicted proteins | sample LauGreSuBDMM15SN_2_FD_187567 | JGI IMG/M metagenome (GOLD analysis project Ga0209550, IMG submission 187567) | Freshwater lake microbial communities from Lake Michigan, USA - Su13.BD.MM15.SN (SPAdes) (version 5) | ecosystem: Environmental > Aquatic > Freshwater > Lake | place: Lake Michigan, USA... | reverse complement strand
CTCACTCATAACGCCGCTGAGATCCTACCCTGACAATATTTTTGTGCTTGCTTTGTCCAATGGACCTACGTTGGCTTTTAAAGACATGGCAATGCAGTTGCTTGGCAATTTGTTCGAGTATGAACTTGCAAGACGACACCAAAAATTGAATATCTTGGGAGCAACATCAGGCGACACGGGGAGCGCTGCTGAATATGCTATGCGGGGGAAAAAAGGTATTCAAGTATTCATGACAAGTCCGCGTGGCCGCATGAGTAAATTTCAACAAGCTCAAATGTTTTCTTTGAACGAGCCAAATATTCACAATATTGCAATTCAGGGGGTTTTTGATGACTGTCAAGATTTGGTCAAGCAAGTATCTAACGACTTAATTTTCAAGCGCAAATACCATATTGGAACTGTGAATTCCATCAATTGGGCAAGGTTATTGGCCCAAGTGGTCTATTATTTTTCAGGGTATTTTCAGGCCACTCAAAATTCTAAACAAAAGGTGAGCTTTACTGTTCCTAGTGGAAACTTCGGCAATGTATGTGCTGGACACGTGGCACGGATGATGGGTTTGCCTATTCAACACTTAATAGTTGCAACCAATGAAAACGATGTTCTTGACGAATTTTTTCGAACTGGCACCTACAAGGCTCGATCTGGGAAAAATACTTTCGAGACATCAAGTCCTTCAATGGATATTTCAAAGGCGAGTAATTTCGAGAGATTTATTTTCGATCTGCTAAAGCACGATGCCAAGAAGGTAAAACATCTTTTTGCCGAGGAGCTGGTAGAGACGTCCATGTTTTCTCTTTCAACCCACCCTTTGTTCATCGATGCCAAAGCACATTACGGCTTTCTCAGCGGCAAAAGTACCCATGAAGACAGGTTGCAAACAATTCGGCATGTTCACAAAACGATGGGAGAGTTGATAGACCCTCACACCGCTGATGGCTTGAAAGTTGCCCTCGAACATCACTCCCCTGATGTACCGATGCTGGTATTGGAGACAGCGTTACCTATTAAATTTTCCGAAACAATTCATGCGGCAATCGGTGTTGAACCGCAGTGTCCTGAGGCTTTTTCTGAACTTCAATCATTGCCACAATTTGTAAGTGTCATGCCTGCAGATCTCGCAAGCTTGAAAAATTTCCTTGTTACCCGTCTTGATGAAGATGCGCTTTCATGATGCATGTGATTGCATTCGTGGGATCTTCAGGCGCAGGGAAAACGACCTTGATGGAACAACTGATCTCTTTGTTTAAAGATCGTGGCTTGCGTGTATCGACGGTGAAGCACTCACACCACACTGTTGAAATTGATCACCAAGGTAAAGACACTTGGCGAATGAAGAAAGCTGGCTCCTTTGAGGTGGTTTTGGTTTCCGACAGTGAAATGAGTTTGCAGCGAACGTTTGAGCGAAATTCCCATATGTCCGTTCATGAGGTAATTGCCCAAATGTATGAGGGCGTCGATTGGGTTTTTGTAGAAGGCTTCAAGTCCAGCGATCTATTGAAAGTAGAAGTGATCAGGCCACAAGAGGTTTTGATGAATCCTTTTTTTCTTTCTGATGACTTTGTTGTGGCCGTTGCGTATTCTGAAGCTACTGATTTTCCAGTGACCACCTCTTTGCCCGTGTTGCCATTAGACAATGCTGAAATAATTGCCAATTGGTTAATCGCCCATCAAGATAGATTTGTTTACTCACCTTCAATGTCATGAACCCATCGTCCTTAATCTCTCTAGATGATGCGCTTGATAGGCTTTTGCTTTGTGCCAAGCCATTGAACAGAGTGTCAAATGTGTCAACCTTCAAAGCTGACGGCTGTGTTTTAGCGAAAGACTTGGTCTCAGCCATACAGGTTCCCTCTTTTGACAATTCAGCAATGGACGGATACGCCTTGCGTTTGGCTGACTTATCCTTGAATGACGGGGTTTTAAAGTCAGGCCAACGCATACTTGCCGGCCATGCCGCTTCTACTTTGAACAAGGGTGAAGCTGCCCGCATCTTTACTGGAGCACCTGTTCCATTGGGAGCCGATGCGGTGGTCATGCAAGAAGATGTTGTCGTGATCGATGATTCGCATGTGCGTTTTCAAACATTACCCACTGTGGGGCAATGTATTCGAAAAAAAGGCGAAGATATTGACAAAGACATTGTGCTTCTACCGAAAGGGACTCGCCTAGATCCCACTTGCTTAGGTTTAGCGGCAAGCATTGGACACGCTTCTTTAGCGGTATGCGAAAGGCCCAAAGTTGCTTTGTTTTCTACCGGCGATGAGTTGGTCATGCCTGGCGACATCGAACCTCATCTTTTACCCTCAGGCTCAATTTTCAACTCCAATAGATTCTTTTTACGGTCTTTGCTTGAGCGCCTGGGTTGTGATGTCACAGATTTAGGCAATGTACCTGATGACCCCGAGAAAACTGTAGCGGCTCTTTCTCGTGCTGCCAACAACCATGATTTGATTTTGACCAGCGGGGGTGTTTCAGTGGGAGAGGCAGACTTTGTCAAACCAGCAGTTCAGGCTCTTGGGGAGCTAGAACTTTGGTCTTTGTCCATCAAGCCCGGTAAGCCCTTCGCCTATGGCCATATAAAAAACCAATCAAGTCAAGAAAAACAAGCTCACTTTATCGGTCTGCCAGGAAACCCTGTGTCTAGTCTGGTAACTTTCTTGATGTTAGTTAGACCCTTTATATTGTCGCTTCAGGGCTGTCTTGATGTGACAATAAAGCCTGCCCTTGAAAGAGCTGACTTTTCTTTTCCCAAGGCCGATAGGCGACGAGAATTCTTGCGTGTAAAGCGCAACCAGCATGGCGGATTGGACTTATTTCCCAATCAAAGTTCCGGCGTCCTGACTTCTGTGGTTTGGGCTGATGGCTTGGTTGATAACCCAGCAGGAACCATCATTGCGCCTGGTGATCAGATTAAATTTCTTTCTTTCAAAGATTTAATGTCATGAAAGTCACTCTTCGTTTTTTTTCATCCCTTAGAGAGCAACTTGGTCTCAGTACTCAAGAGCATGAAACTTCGGCCATAAACGTGGCACAGCTGCGCTCTGAATTGATGCGCTTACAACCAAATTATGCTCAGGTCTTGTCTTCTGGCAAAGCTATTCGCGTCGCTGTTAACCAAGAGGTTTGTGACGAGAATACTTTGTTGTCTGAGGGCTGTGAGGTTGCTTTTTTCCCTCCTGTGACAGGTGGTTGATATGACCTTTTCGGTACGTATACAAACTGAAGATTTTGATTTAAGCCAAGAAGTTCAAACCTTGCGATCGGGCATAGCTGACATTGGTGCGGTCTGTGTGTTTGTTGGTACGGTCCGAGACAGAAACGATGGGGATGATGTTTCAACCTTGGAGCTAGAGCACTACCCCGGGATGACAGAAAAATCTATTGAGCAAATGCTCAATGAGGCCCAACAACGATTCGATATTATTTCTGCAAAAGTAATACACAGGGTTGGCATTTTGAATCCATTAGATCAAATTGTGCTGGTTGCCGTGACATCTGCCCATCGAGGTCAAAGTTTTCAAGCCTGTGAATTTTTGATGGACTATTTGAAAACACAAGCACCATTTTGGAAGAAAGAAACCGGACCTAATGGCTCACATTGGGTAGACGCTAGGATAAGTGATGATCAAGCCTTGGCAAGATGGGGCATACAGGTGAAAAACGCACTCCCTCAGTGACAGGTTTATTCACCCGTCTTGAATTCTCTCTTGACCGCCTCACCTGAAGCAAATGGCTTAGGTCTTAAAGGATATGTATGCGGCTAGACAAATTAACCACCAAATTCCAAGAAGCACTTTCAGATGCGCAGTCCCTTGCGCTTACCAAAGACCAAGCCTATATAGAGCCATGTCACCTGCTGGTAGCCATGCTGCGTCAAGACGATGGTCCCCGCACCTTGCTGGTCCGCTCTGGCGTCAATATCGCAGGTCTCTTAAAAGACAGTGAAGAGGCTATTGCAAAGTTACCCGAAGTTCACGGTCAAGACCAAGTTCAGGTCGGGCGTGAGCTGGTCACATTGCTGCAGTCAGCTGAAAAGGAATCCCTCAAGAAGGGGGACCAATTCGTAGCCAGCGAAATGTTTTTACTGGCCTTATCTGACTCAAAATCTGATTTGGGACAGATTGCCAGAAAGCACGGCTTGAGTAGACAAAATCTGGGTGCAGCTGTCGAGTCTTTAAGAGGAGGTGAAACGGTTAAGTCTGCTGATGAAGAAAGCCAGCGAGGCGCACTTAAAAAGTACACCCTCGACTTGACTGAGCGAGCAAAAATGGGAAAGCTCGATCCTGTCATTGGTCGCGATGATGAAATTCGTCGTGCCATTCAAGTTCTGCAAAGGCGAAGTAAAAATAACCCGGTGCTCATTGGTGAGCCGGGAGTGGGAAAGACCGCCATTGTTGAGGGCCTTGCTCAGCGCATTGTGTCTGGTGAGGTACCCGATTCATTAAAGGGAAAGCGAGTTTTGTCCCTGGACATGGCTTCCCTTTTAGCAGGGGCTAAGTTCCGGGGTGACTTTGAAGAAAGACTCAAAAGCGTGCTCAATGAATTAGCCAAGGATGAAGGACAAACCATTGTCTTCATCGATGAAATTCACACCATGGTGGGTGCTGGCAAAGCTGAAGGTGCCATGGATGCTGGCAATATGCTCAAACCTGCATTGGCCAGGGGTGAGTTGCACTGTGTGGGTGCTACGACGCTTGATGAATACCGCCGTTTCATCGAAAAAGATGCCGCTTTAGAGCGCAGGTTTCAGAAAATCATTGTGGGTGAACCTTCGGTAGAGGCCACCATTGCGATTTTGCGTGGCCTGCAAGAGAAGTATGAAGTCCACCATGGTGTAGAAATTACCGATCCTGCAATTGTTGCTGCGGCAGAACTTTCTCATCGCTACATCACCGACAGATTTTTGCCTGACAAAGCGATTGATTTAATCGATGAGGCTGCAGCCAAAATCAAAATTGAAATTGACTCCAAGCCCGAGATCATGGACAAGTTGGAGCGACGACTTATTCAATTGAAGATTGAAAGAGAAGCGGTTCGCAAAGAAAAAGACGATGCTTCTCAAAAACGCATGTCGCTCATTGAAGAAGAGATCCTGAAGCTTCAAAAAGAGTATGCCGACCTTGAGGAAGTTTGGAAGTCGGAAAAAGCCCAAGCCCAGGGTGGCGCTGTTATCAAAGAGGAAATTGACCGTACGCGCTTTCAAATTGAAGAGCTCAAACGCAAGGGTGACTTCAATAAAGTTGCCGAACTTCAATATGGCAAATTGCCCGAATTGGAAAAGCGCATGAAAGCGGCCAACGCCGTTGACACTTCAGATGGACAAGCCCCTGTCATGCGCTTACTTAGGACGCAGGTCGGGGCTGAAGAAATTGCTGAAGTTGTTGCTCGTTCCACCGGCATTCCTGTCTCTAAATTAATGCAAGGCGAACGTGAAAAATTGCTGCTGATGGAAGAGCGACTTCATGCAAGGGTTGTGGGACAAGATGAAGCTATTGTGGCTGTTTCTAACGCCATTCGCCGCAGTCGAGCAGGGTTGAGCGATCCGTCAAGACCAACAGGGTCTTTCCTATTTTTAGGTCCTACAGGGGTAGGTAAAACTGAGCTTTGCAAAGCTTTGGCGGGGTTCTTGTTCGACAGCGAGGACCACTTGGTTCGCATCGATATGAGTGAATTCATGGAGAAGCACTCGGTTAGCAAACTCATTGGCGCACCTCCTGGCTATGTAGGTTACGACGAAGGGGGCTATTTAACTGAAATCGTTCGTCGTAAACCGTATTCAGTTATTTTGATGGATGAAATTGAAAAAGCCCATCCAGATGTTTTCAATATTCTTTTGCAGGTTCTTGACGACGGGCGTTTGACCGATGGGCAAGGGCGCACAGTCGATTTTAAAAATGCGGTCATAGCCATGACTTCAAATATTGGGTCGCAATTGATCCAAAAAATGACTGGCGCAGACTATCTAGACATCAAGGAAGCTGTGTGGGACGAGTTGAAAAACCACTTTAGACCAGAGTTTTTGAACCGGATAGATGAAACTGTTGTCTTCCATTCGCTGGACGCGAAGCACATCGCCAAAATTGCAGATATTCAACTGAAGGTTCTATCAGACCGATTAACTCGAATGGACTTAGGCATGGATGTCTCTGCAGCCGCTTTAGAGGAACTGGCTAAGGTAGGATTTGACCCAGTTTTTGGTGCCAGGCCCCTTAAGCGAGCCATACAGCAGCGCATTGAAAATCCACTGTCAAAGATGTTGCTTGAAGGTAAATTTGGTCCTCATGACACCATACAGATTAACGTGGACCCAATACTTTCCCCTGGAGAATTCATGTTTACAAAAGCCTAAAGTCGGCTAGGACAAAAAAAGGGCCGCAGTTGCGGCCCTTTTTTATGTGGGAAGAACTTATGACAAGTGCTTGCCAATCAGGCTAGCAAGTTCAAACATGGTGACTTGCGATTTACCAAAGACAGCTTTGAGTTTGTCATCTGCATTGATATTGCGCTTATTGACCTTGTCTTGCAAAGCGTGTTTTTTGATGTAAGTCCACAATTTGCTCACGACTTCAGTGCGAGCCAAGGGGGAGGAACCCACAACAGCTGCCAAGGCTGCGCTAGGTGACAAAGGCTTCATGAACGCCGCATTAGGTGTGCGTTTCTTTGCGGGAGCTTTCTTTGCTGCTTTCTTGGCAGGTGCTTTTTTAGCGACTACTTTTTTAGCAGGCGCTTTTTTAGCTACAGGCTTTTTGGCAGGTGCTTTTTTAGCGGGCGCTTTTTTAGCGACTACTTTTTTAGCAGGCGCTTTTTTAGCTACAGGCTTTTTAGCAGGCGCTTTCTTTGCGGGGGATTTTTTTGCAGCTGTTTTTTTTGCTGCTTTCTTTGCAGTTGCCATTTTCATTTTCCTTCTAGAAGTGAGTGAAATGCCGCTAGCTTTATTGCTTTTGTCGACAAGAGCAATCGTAATGGAGAAAATGCCTTTTTTTTATAGATTTGCCTGCTTTTCCCAATGAAAACGTTGTTTTTTCAATTTTTACCCTCGTATGGGGCTAATTGCTGCTTTCTTTTTTTAAAATGCAACTAGTTATTCCATAATACAAAATATTATTTTCAACTCATTGTTTTTAAACAGTTAAATTTATTTCATATGTAAGACATAAGAGAAAATTTAACTCTTATATAAGATATATAATAGGTATGTTGATTTTCTTTTTTCTAAACTTTCCCATGGAGTGACAAATGCCTCAAGACATCACAGCGCAATTAAGCCGCGAACAACAGATAAGCGCCCTCGAAAAAGACTGGGCTACAAACCCTCGCTGGAAGGGTATCAAGCGGGGTTACAGCGCTGCTGACGTTGTACGTTTGCGTGGGTCTTTTCCCATCGAGTACACCTTGTCACGTCGTGGTGCAGATAAGCTGTGGGAGTTGGTGAACAACGAGCCCTACGTCAATTGTTTAGGTGCATTGACTGGCGGTCAAGCCATGCAGCAAGTCAAAGCTGGCATCAAGGCAATCTATTTATCTGGCTGGCAAGTCGCAGCTGATAACAACTCTTATGCCTCCATGTACCCGGATCAGTCCTTGTACCCTGTCGACTCTGTGCCAACAGTGGTTGAACGCATCAACAACACTTTCCGCCGCGCCGATGAAATTCAATGGGCCAAAGGTGTTAACCCTTCTGACAAGGGTTACATAGACTACTTTGCCCCCATCGTTGCCGATGCTGAAGCTGGTTTTGGTGGTGTCTTGAATGCTTTCGAGCTGATGAAAGCCATGATCCGTGCAGGTGCTGGTGGTGTGCATTTTGAAGATCAATTGGCATCTGTCAAAAAATGCGGTCATATGGGTGGCAAAGTGTTGGTTCCCACCGCTGAGGCCGTTCAAAAACTGGTTGCCGCTCGTATGGCTGCTGACGTGTGTGGCGTCCCCACGCTGGTGATTGCACGAACTGATGCTGAAGCAGCAGATTTGTTGACCAGTGATTACGATGCCAATGACAAGCCTTTCATTACCGGTGAGCGCACCGCTGAAGGTTTTTACAAAACTAAAAAAGGCATGGACCAAGCAGTTTCCCGCGCGATTGCCTATGCCCATTACGCGGATTTGGTGTGGTGCGAAACAGGTACCCCTGATCTGGATTTTGCTCGTAAATTTGCTGAAGCGGTTCACAAAGTTCATCCTGGAAAGATGCTGGCCTATAACTGCTCACCGTCTTTCAATTGGAAGAAAAACTTGGACGACGCAACCATCGCCAAATTCCAACGTGAACTGGGTGCCATGGGTTACAAATACCAGTTCATAACCTTGGCGGGTATTCACTCAATGTGGTTCAACATGTTTGACTTGGCGCAAGACTACGCTGCCCGCGGCATGTCTGCTTATGTGGAGAAGGTTCAAGAGCCAGAATTCGCCGCTCGTAACCGTGGCTACAGTTTTGTGTCACACCAACAAGAAGTGGGAACAGGGTACTTTGATGATGTCACTACCGTTATACAAGGCGGTCAATCTAGCGTTACCGCTTTGACAGGCTCTACCGAGGAAGAGCAATTTCATTGATTCGCTAGGAGTTATCTTTCCTTTAAAACAGGCCTTTAGAGGCCTGTTTTTTATGGGAAAATGAGCATTGCAAGCAAGTAAGCGCGGTTCTGACCGCGCTTTTGTTTTACTTCCATGGCCCACTGACTCAATCTATGCTCCAAATCACCTTGCCGGATGGCTCACTTCGCGAATACCCCGGTCCTGTAACGGTTGCAGATGTTGCGCTTTCCATCGGTGCAGGCTTAGCCAAAGCGGCTTTGGCGGGTAATGTCAATGGCGAGGTGGTGGATACCAGTTATGTAATCAGTGAAAACGCACGGTTGGCCATATTGACGTCAAAAGACGCGCAAGGCTTGGAGGTTATTCGCCATTCCACAGCCCATTTACTGGCTTACGCAGTCAAGTCTTTATTCCCTGAAGCACAAGTTACTATCGGTCCGGTTATAGAGAATGGGTTTTATTACGATTTTTCATACAGCCGCCCGTTCACACCTGACGATCTTGGATTGATTGAAAAGAAAATGACCGAGTTGGCTTCTAAGGACGAGGCTGTCAAGCGTCAAGTTATGCCAAGAGACCAAGCTGTCGACTATTTCAAAAAACTGGGCGAAAACTACAAAGCAGAAATCATCACCTCGATTCCTGCCAATGAGGATGTGTCTCTCTACAGCGAGGGAGGCTTTACCGATTTGTGTCGTGGCCCCCATGTGCCAAGCACTGGAAAGCTCAAGTATTTCAAGTTGATGAAGGTGGCCGGCGCCTATTGGCGTGGCGACCACCGTAACGAAATGCTGCAGCGTATTTATGGCACTGCCTGGGCTACCAAGGAAGATTTGCAGCAATACCTCACGATGCTGGAGGAGGCCGAAAAGCGTGATCACCGAAAACTGGGTCGAGAACTGGATTTATTCCACATCGATGAACATTCTCCAGGCACAGTTTTTTGGCATCCCAAGGGCTGGACGCTTTGGCAAGAAGTCGAGCAATACATGCGTCAGGTTTACCGAGATAACGGCTATTTAGAGGTCAAAGGCCCTCAAATTCTCGACCAAGGTTTGTGGGAGAAAACAGGGCATTGGGACAAATACCGTGAAAACATGTTTGTCACCGAGTCTGAAAAGCGCGATTACGCGCTTAAGCCCATGAACTGCCCTGGGCACTTGATTATTTTCAACCAAGGCATCAAGAGTTACCGCGATTTGCCTTTGCGTTTTGGTGAATTTGGCCAGTGTCACCGCAATGAGCCTTCAGGCGGTTTGCACGGCATCATGCGCGTAAGAGCCTTTACCCAAGATGATGGCCATATTTTTTGTACCCAAGAGCAAATTCAATCTGAGGTGATAGCTTTCACGACCTTGCTACAAAAGGTCTACAAAGATTTTGGCTATAGCGACATTATTTACAAACTGTCTACACGTCCTGAAAAGCGTATAGGCTCAGAAGAAAGCTGGGACAAGGCAGAGAACGCTTTGGCTGAAGGCTTGAAAGCCTCGGGATGTGATTTCCAATATTTGCCAGGTGAGGGTGCCTTTTACGGTCCTAAAATTGAGTACACGCTCAAAGATGCGATTGGGCGCGAATGGCAGTGCGGCACCATGCAAGTCGACCCGAATATGCCTGAGCGTCTTGGCGCTGAATATGTGGGCGAGGATGGTGCCCGTCACATACCCATCATGTTGCACCGAGCCATAGTGGGAAGTTTGGAGCGTTTCATTGGTATTTTGATTGAACAGTTCGCCGGCGCCTTGCCGGTTTGGTTGGCGCCAGTGCAGGTGGCGGTGCTCAATATCACTGACTCACAGGCCGATTACGTTCAAGATGTAGTCAAAAAGTTGAAAAGTCAAGGGATTAGGGTAATCCAAGATCTGAAAAACGAGAAGATTACGTATAAAATACGTGAGCATTCAATGCAGAAGCTGCCATATATCCTCGTCATGGGTGACAAGGAGAAAGCAGCAGGTACCGTCGCAGTGCGCGCCCGAGGCAATGTAGACCTTGGGGTTATGCCTCTCGAAGCATTCACTGAAAAGTTAGCTTCGGACATTGCCGCCAAACTTTGATTTCACTGGTTGACATCATGCTTTGACGTCGAAGACGCGACGGAGTTTCACTGTTTCATTTTGAAGCAGGTTTTTTTTGAAGGATTGAACCATCGCTACTGAATTCCGCGATCGCCGACAACGCGAGGAACGCAAACACCGCCTGAACAGAGAAATCATGGCCCCCGAAGTCCGCGTGAGCGGTCCCAACAACGAACCCATTGGTGTGCTTAGCTTGGCTGAAGCGCTGCGAATGGCAGGGGAACTTGATGTTGATTTGGTAGAAATTTCACCAACTGCCGTGCCCCCAGTTTGTCGACTGATGGACTACGGCAAGTTTAAATACCAAGAGCAGAAGAAAGCGGCTGAAGCCAAGTCCAAACAAAAGGTGATCGAGGTCAAGGAAATCAAATTCCGCCCCGGTACAGACGATGGTGACTACAACATCAAATTACGCAACATCAAGCGTTTTCTTGACGAAGGCGATAAATGCAAAATCACTTTGCGTTTTCGTGGTCGAGAAATCACCCACCAAGAAATTGGCATGGCGCTGTTGCAAAGAATTCGGGATGAACTTGCTGACCTGATTGTGGTTGAGCAGTTTCCCAAACTGGAAGGGCGTCAAATGGTCATGATGATCGCGCCTGGCAAGAAAAAACCGGGTGGCGTGACCAAACCCGCCGCAGAAACTGTTCAAGCAGTAACTGCGTAAAAGGTCACGCAAACAAGTGTCTCGGGGCTCACAAGTCTGCGTTCAGTTGCGCAGCGCCTCACGAGCACAAACAAAAAGGAGCATTTAATGCCCAAAATGAAGACCAAAAGCAGCGCTAAAAAGCGCTTTCGTGTTCGTCCAGGCGGTACCGTCAAGCGCGGCCAAGCCTTCAAACGTCACATCCTGACCAAGAAAACCACCAAAAACAAACGTCATTTGCGTGGTCCTACAGGTGTGCATGAAACCAATATGGGTCACATGGCGCAAATGCTGCCC
>Ga0209550_10005771_pt1 | contig 11568 bp, 12 predicted proteins | sample LauGreSuBDMM15SN_2_FD_187567 | JGI IMG/M metagenome (GOLD analysis project Ga0209550, IMG submission 187567) | Freshwater lake microbial communities from Lake Michigan, USA - Su13.BD.MM15.SN (SPAdes) (version 5) | ecosystem: Environmental > Aquatic > Freshwater > Lake | place: Lake Michigan... | reverse complement strand
ACTTCGTCAGAGACATCGAAGTTACTGAAAACGTTCTGCACATCGTCTAACTCTTCAATGGCATCAATTAGTTCAAATACCTTTGTAGCACCTTCGGCATCTAGGGGAATAGTCATAGACGGTAGGAAAGATGAATCTGCAGATTCATAATCTATCCCGGCTGTCTGTAGCGCAGTTCGAGCGGTAACTAGATCACTGGCTTCGCAAACAACTTCGAATGATTCTCCGAGATCATTTACTTCTTCAGCACCGGCCTCGAGTACCGCTTCCAAAATCTTTTCCTCTGTCACGCCATCCACTTTATTTACAATGATGACGCCCTTGCGATTAAACAAATATGCAACTGAACCAGGATCGGCCATCGATCCACCATTGCGAGTTACCGCAACGCGAACTTCAGATGCAGCGCGATTTCGATTATCAGATAAACATTCGATCATGATCGCAACACCATTTGGCCCGTAACCTTCATACATAATTGTCTGCCAATCGGCGCCGCCAGATTCCAAACCAGCGCCTCGCTTAACCGCGCGTTCAATATTGTCAGCCGGCATTGAATTCTTTTTCGCCTTGGCGATCGCATCAAACAGGGTTGGGTTGCCATCTACATCCGGGCCACCGTTACGCGATGCAACTTCAATCGCTTTAATCAACTTGGCGAAATTCTTGGCGCGACGACTGTCGATGACCGCTTTTTTATGCTTGGTCGTTGCCCACTTGGAATGGCCGGACATTTAAAACACCTCAATCAACTTTTGATGGAAAGTAACTTACTGAATAAGTGGATTACTTTATCGCGCCGGCACAGACTTGATCAAAGAAGTAGCGATGCACGCGTAGATCACCCGTCAATTCTGGATGAAATGATGTGGCAAATAGTGAACCTTGACGCACCGCCACCGGATGGCTTGCTCCGTCACTGCCCTTAACCTCGGCTAAGACTTCTACTTCTTTACCGACTTCTTCTACCCAAGGGGCGCGAATAAATACCGCCCGCAAAGGTGCTTGATCAAAAATTAAATCACTTTCGAAGGAATCCACTTGCCGCCCAAATGCGTTGCGACGAACCGTCATATCTATTCCACCAAAAGTAGCTTGATCGACCGCGCCATCAAGAATTCGATCTGCCAATAAAATCATTCCAGCGCATGAGCCATAAACCGGCATTCCCGAAGAAATTCTTTCTTTTATTGGTTCAAGCAAGTTAAAGGTCTGCGCCAGAAGCGCGATAGTTGTTGACTCACCACCAGGCAAAATCAGCGCATCTATTTCCGCTAACTCTTCTGGGCGTCGCACAGTAAGACCAGCATGGCCTGCAGTCTTAACCGCCTGAATATGTTCCCGAAAATCGCCTTGTAGCGCGAGAACGCCGATCTTCATTCTTGGTAAATCGTTACCAGCCGCGTTCGGCTAAGCGATGTGGTGCTGGTAAGTCAGCAACATTAATTCCAACCATCGCATCACCTAGGCCGCGCGATACATCTGCTAAAACTTTGGCATCTTCGAAGAAAGTTGTCGCCTTTACGCAAGCCGCTGCACGTGTTGCAGGATCTCCAGATTTAAAGATTCCAGATCCGATAAATACACCATCTGCGCCCATCTGCATCATTAGCGCTGCATCTGCTGGTGTAGCGATTCCACCTGCGGTGAACAGAACCACTGGAAGCTTTCCAGTTTCCGCAACTTCTTTAACGAGTGCGAACGGTGCTTGTAACTCTTTCGCGGCAACGTAGAGTTCATCTTCGCGCATTGAAGAGAGGCGACGGATTTCGCCACCGATCTTGCGCATATGCATCATTGCGTTAGAAACATCACCAGTACCTGCTTCGCCCTTTGAACGGATCATTGCAGCACCTTCATTGATACGACGAAGCGCCTCACCTAAATTGGTCGCACCGCAAACGAATGGGACTTTGAAATCCCATTTCTCAATGTGGTTCTCATAATCAGCAGGTGTTAAAACTTCTGATTCATCAATGTAATCCACACCGAGTGATTCCAGAATTCGCGCTTCAACAAAGTGGCCGATACGGGCCTTTGCCATAACCGGAATTGTTACTGCAGCTTTAATTTTCTCAATCATGTCTGGGTCGGACATACGTGCGACTCCGCCTTGCGCGCGAATATCTGCAGGCACTCGTTCAAGAGCCATAACAGCGCATGCGCCAGCGTCTTGGGCAATCTTGGCTTGCTCTGAGTTAACGACATCCATGATGACGCCACCCTTGAGCATCTCTGCCATTCCGCGCTTTACGCGCGCTGTGCCGACTGCCTCTGACATGACTTGCTCCCTTTATTTAGCTCTTTTAAAGAAAATCTTGGCTTAATACTACTTTGCAGAAGGCGGGGTCGCATCTTCTTTATTAGCCACGGCTACAGGCGTGAAAACAGGGGCTTTATCCGTCAGAGCGATCCATACCTGACCTGCGGCAAACTTTATTTCATCCCCTGATGCAGTCGTCCAAGTAGTTCCTTGATCTCCACTTGGTCTGCTCCAGTTTGCGGCGATTGCTAAACCATCACGCATTACATATCCCTTTCCGGCACCAACTGTTTCGGAATATGGCGTAACCCCTCCGACCTTGTCACGATAAATCGAATCAGTGATTGAAACTAATTGAATTACAAATGTGGTCGGACCAAGGTGTACACCCGATGCAGATAAGTTTGGTTTATCTTTATGCGAAAGTAACCAGCGGTTTTCTAAAGAAGACCAAGTTGCGCTGTAAGAATGCGCGGGCCAGGAAACTTTTACGGCAGAAACTGCGGTGCCGGTATCTGGCTTATCTCCAAAATTCCACCCAACCGATTTAGAAATTGCGATCGGCAATTGCGCCTCAGCAACATTGGCCATTAAATCCTGGGCTTGCAACATCATCGCAGTTGGCGATCTGCGCATAGGATCGGTCGAGTAAATCAGGGGCGACTGTCGCTGCGCGCCTAAATTAATTACATTGGCTTCAGCGATCACCGGCAACAACTTCTTTTGCGCGCCGCTATAAGCAAAGGCAACTCTGCCGAATTGTTCAAGGATTTCTATGTCAGAAATTCTCGCGCTGCGAACTGGGCCAATTACCTTTGGAATCGTGGAACTAAATATTGCTGCCAGGCGTGTAAGTCCGCCTTCAACTTGTTCAATGTAAACGATGTCGGCGTCCTCCAGACCTGCCTGCGGATGCGCCTGCGCTGTGTCATCAATCTTGACCGCCAAGATCGGCCCATCATTTCCGCTTCTTCCGCTAAGTGAATTGACAGGTCCAACAACTTCAGTACTTTCCAATAGCGAAGTCACTTTTTCTATTGGAAGGAAATTTACGATTCCAATTGCGACGAGTGCAATCGACGCAACCCCTGCTAAAAATTTGAAAGCTCTTTTAAAGAACATCGGCTTCGAACTCGTACGTGACTGGAAGCGGCGCTCTGCCAGCTAGACGAAAAATCTTAAAGACGGGTTTCTGTCGAACCATTTGCGTGCGAGTTACCGCATCCACGTGCAGGGCTATCGCAACACGAATCTTGTCTGTTAATTCAGATAGTTCGCGCAGCAAGTCTTTCTCGATAAATCCTTCTACTAGTTGACCATCGTTGAGTAATAGTCCAAGAGCTCCGGAAAGTCCGCTCTCGGCTTGTGAACGAGTCCGCATCTGAGCATCTCTAGCCTGATGGGCAGCGGCGGTCAGCAGAAGTGATGAAGCGGGATCCGCTAATTCGCTTCTGGCAATTTCTAACGCAACCGCAGCACGACGCTGCAGCAACCCGTCAAGATTGGCCCAACTAGTTTCTACGCGGTGATGCAAGCGATCTAAACGCGTCGCAGAATAAGAAAGATACCAAAGTGCAAAAATTGCGAGTAGTGCGAAAATGAAATACTTCTCCATTTAATTTCCCTCCCTACCCAAGAAGCGATTCCAGGCTCTATTTTCCGAAGACAAGGTAACACCATCACTGCCAACAAGCGCCATTTCATAAATAGAAAAAATATCTTCAGCGACAACATCCCAGTCAAAACGCTGTGCATAAACTTTACCTCTTTGCGAAAAGATGCGGCGTTTTTCGTGTTCACGAAGTAAATCAATTACTACCTTAGCTAAGTCTTGCGGATTTTCTGATTGAAAGAGCGCTCCATATTCTCCGTTACCGAGTAATGAATCAAAGGCAGGAATATCACTTGCAACAACTGCCGCTCCCCCTGCAAGCGCTTCAGCAAGAATGATTCCGAAAGATTCTCCACCAGTGTTTGGTGCAATATATAAAGCGACCGAGGATAGGAAATCCGCCTTCTCTTTCTCGCTAATGCGGCCCAAGAATTCGAAGCGATGGCGCAACTGCGGATCAATCTGATCTTGCACTTCTTTACTATCTCCAGGTCCAGCAACCAAAACTCTGATATCGGGTGCAAAGCGCGCGATTATCGGCAGCGCATCGAGTAACACTGATAGCCCCTTACGAGGCTCTTCATATCGACCGATAAATCCAAGAGTGTTTCCACTCCATTGCGCACGCACTTCGCCGTCGCGATAACGATCTGCATAAATCCCATTTGGCACAACTACTGCATCGGTCTCTAAATGTTCTGTCAAAGTTGAACGCGCAGCTTCACTAACTGCAATTCGGGCGGTGAGTTTCTCAATCACTGGTTCCAAGATTGGGCCAATTGCAAAGATCGCCTTCTGACGTTTTGCAGCGGCGTGGAATGTTCCCACTAACGGACCTTCCGCCGCCCAACATGCAAGAAGAGATATAGATGGGATTGCAGGTTCATGTAGGTGAAGTAGGTCGAACTTTCCATTGGAAATCCATTGTCTAACTCGAGCAAAGGCAATCGGACCGAATAAAACTCGTGCGACCGCGCCGTTATATGGAATAGAGATTGGTTTTCCAGCGCTGCTCACGTAATCTGGAATTGCATCCTCATCAATAACCGGGGCGAGTACCGAAACATAATGACCTTTAGCAATTAGATACTCCGCAAGATCGCGCACATGATTTTGAACTCCACCTGGTGTATCCCATCCATAAGGACAGACCAGTCCAATTCGCAACTTCTTTAAGGTCATGCGCTGCGCTCCTGGAAATCGCCATCTATCCATAATCGTTGCAACATATGCCAATCCTGTGGAGCACTCGCGATTCCCGCTGCGAAGTGATCGGCGCAATTCTGTACAACCTTTGATACACGTTCAGTTTCAGAGCCCTCAGTCGGAATAGAAACACTGTTGAACTCGATGTGAATTCCATTCTTTGTATACGTAACAAATGCGGTTACCAAAGGGATCCCGGTGCGCACTGCAAGAAGAGCAGCACCTGCTGGCATACGCGCTGGATACCCAAAGAAATTAACATCCACACCACTGCGCGATAAGTCGCGGTCTGCGACCAAAGCGATAAGTGCACCATCTCGGGCACGCTGCATCAACGTTCCCATCGCTTTGCTATCCGTCGAAAGTACTTCCATTCCCATGTTCTGGCGATACTCGAGAAACTTATTAAAGAGCGCTTCTGGTTTTAACCTTTCGGCAACAGTTACTAAAGGAAACCCCATCGCGCAAAAATATGCACCCGCGTGGTCCCAGTTTCCTGCGTGCGGAAGCGAAACTACGACGCCCCGACCATCTTTCATCGGACCCGTCAATAACTCTTCTCGCGTGACGGTAACCGTCGCAAAGATTCTTTCCTTCGACCAATCAGGAGAGCGGAAGGTGTCACACCAGTAACGCATGTATGACGAAACTGCTTTGCTCATCAGCAGATCCATTGCCGCTGAATCTTTATCGGGACACACGCGTTGCAAATTACTTCGCAATCGTTGCATCCGAGCGCCGTTGCGGCGCAGTGTGATTACTCCCATTTTCTCAAAAGCAGAATATGCAAATTTCTCAGGCAGAGATCGAACTATCTTCCAGCCTGTGAAATATGCGCCAGCGAGCAGGAAATCAAAGTTCATTACTTTACAACGCCGCCTTAACGATCAAAATTCTTTGAACCACTGTTACTGCAGCGAGTGCAAAGAGAGCCCAAACACCAATTGTGAGTGCGTATGGAATTCCTAGACCTTCGAAACCAATTGCAGTTAGCGCGATTATTAACCTTTCAGTGCGTTCGGCGATCCCCCCGGAGCATTCAATTCCCAATGATTCCGCTTTGGCTCGTATGTAAGGAACCAGCGTTCCTACAACGAGTGCGCCTAGTGCGATGGGAATTAATGGATCGTTGCTATCGAGCAAGGCGAGAATCAATCCAATCAAAATCGCTGAATCTGTGATTCGATCAATTGTGGAGTCGAGAAATCCACCCCATTTACTGGCCCCGCTTTGGGATATACGCGCCATTGCTCCATCAAAAAGATCGCTAAGTGCGAAGAACGATATAACTAAGGTGCCAACGAAAAATTCTTGACGTGGATAAAAGTAGAGAGCGCTCGAAACTAAACCGAGTGCGCCAACAAAAGTAACCGCATTAGGAGTTATACCAACGCGAAGGGCACCTCGCGCGATCGGATTGATGGCGCGGGTTACGGCTGGCTTTAAATAAGCGCTTAACATCACCACCATCGTAGGCTCAAGGGTAGAAATTCACCTATTCTGACGCCTGTGAGTTCTCCTAAGCGCATCCATATATACGGCCACGTATCTGCTCAGCCGCAGGCGATCGCCAATCTCTTCGATGCACAACTTGCCAGCGAAATCATCGCCGAATCTGACCTCGCAATTTTTGCGATAAATCCGGCTGCCGGAATTGATCAGAAGACCATCGATCAATGGCAAGCGTTAAGTGATTTTCAATTGCCACGCTTAGTAGTTGTAAATGAATTAGATGGATCTGACGCCGACTTTGAAGATGCGATTATGTTGGCCAATCGCGTCTTTGATCAATTGGTTACTCCATTCCTGGTGTTGCACTCTGAATCAGGTAGCCCCATAGCCTTGATTTCTTTGAGCGATCTACAAATAATTGATTACAGCACTAAACCTCCAACTATTTCGGCGAGTGAGTCTGAGCATCAGGAGTTGGTTTCAGAATTTCGCGAAGAATATTTAGAAGAGATAGCAGGGGCTGGAGAAAACGCATTTGCCGCGGGGCTACTTTTTCCTGCAATCCCGATTGTTATATCCAATGGACTTGGTATAGATGTTGTAAAGAGTTTTATTGCCCAGCTTTGAAAATTACCAAGCAGCTGCGAGCTCATCTCGAGTCTGGGCTAAGAGAACCGGCATAACTTTTGTTTGACCAATCAACGGCATGAAATTTGCATCCCCTGACCATCGCGGAACCACATGCTGATGGATATGTTCGGCGACTCCCGCACCTGAAATTGCCCCTTGATTCATACCTAAATTAAATCCGGCAGGAGCAGAAACTTTGCGCAGCGTTACCATTGCGTGCGCAGTTAGATCAGAAATTTCATCTCGCTCCGCTTTAGTTAGATCCGTTAAGTCAGCGACGTGGCGGTTGGCACAGATCAATAAATGTCCGGCGTTATATGGATACAAATTCATAACCACGTAAGCACTTTGACCGCGCGCGACAATCAAACCCTCTTCATCGCTAAGTGATGGAATTCGGCAGAACGGACACTCAACTCCATTTTCAGAAAGTGGTCTGTTTTCGCCCTTTAAATACTCCATACGGTGCGGCGCCCATAGACGTGCCCAACGGTCCGGCATTCCGGGGATTTGCTCCGCCATTGTTAAACCTGTTTGCGATCGCGAATTGCGCTCTGAATCTCCGCAATTGCATCGCCAACCGCGATTCCATTCTTCTGTTCGCCGTTGCGATAGCGAATCGAAACTTTTCCAGCCTGCTGATCTTCTTCACCGGCGATCAACATGTAAGGAACTTTCTGCATTTGGGCATTACGAATCTTCTTCTGCATCCGATCATCGGATGCATCAAGTTCAATACGTATTCCGGCAGCCTTAAATTCTTTGACTACTCCAGATAAATAATCTGCGAAGGCTTCAGCAACTGGAATCGCAGTTACTTGTACAGGTGCAAGCCATGGTGGGAAAGCTCCTGAATAGTGCTCAGTTAAAACGCCGAAGAATCTTTCAATCGATCCAAAGAGCGCACGGTGAATCATCACCGGGCGTTGACGGGTTCCATCAGTTGCCGAGTATTCAAGTTCAAAACGCTGAGGAAGTTGGAAATCCACCTGGATGGTCGACATCTGCCAAGTACGACCGATTGCATCTTTAGCCTGCACTGAAATCTTTGGCCCGTAAAAAGCAGCGCCGCCTTCATCGAGTACCAACTCCAACTTTTGGGCGAGAGCGGCTTTGCGAAGCGCTTCAGTGGCCTCTGCCCAATCAGCATCTTCACCAACTGACTTCTCTGGATTCCGTGTTGAAAGTTCTAGGTAGAAATCTTCCAAACCATAATCGCGAAGTAAGTTGAGAACGAAAGTTAAGAGTGAATCAAGTTCGTCCACCATCTGCTCTTTTGTACAATAGATATGTGCATCATCTTGAGTGAAACCACGCGCGCGAGTTAAACCGTGAATCACGCCCGACTTTTCGTAGCGATAGACAGTTCCAAATTCAAAGAGGCGAAGCGGAAGTTCGCGGTATGAGCGGCCACGAGAGGCGAAGATCAAATTGTGGAACGGGCAGTTCATTGGCTTCATGTAGTACTGCTGACCGGCACGTTTGATCGTTCCATCTGAATGGAGCTCTTCATCCATAATCATCGGCGGGTACATACCTTCGGAGTACCACTGCAAGTGTCCCGATTTTTCAAAGAGCGCAGCTTTAGTTAGATGTGGTGAGTAAACGAATTCATAACCTTCATCTTCGTGGCGTTTGCGTGAGTAATCTTCCATTGCTCTGCGAACGATTCCGCCTTTGGGATGAAAGACTGCAAGACCCGAACCGATCTCTTCTGGGAATGAGAAAAGATCTAGCTCAGTTCCGAGACGACGATGATCGCGTTTCTCCGCTTCGGCCAAAAGATCCAAATATGCAGTCAATTCTTTTTGAGATGGCCAGGCTGTTCCGTAAATACGTTGCAACATCGGATACTTTTCCGAACCACGCCAATAAGCAGCAGCGCTGCGCATTAATTTAAATGCTGGAATATGTTTCGTTGACGGCAGATGCGGACCGCGACAGAGATCTGACCAAACCGGTTGACCATCGCGCCCCAGGTTGTCGTAAATAGTTAACTCAGCGCCGCCAACTTCTACGCTTGCTTCATCGCCTGCACCAGATTTCAAACCAATCAATTCACATTTATATTGCTCATGCGCAAGTTCCTTGAGTGCATCAGCCTCAGTGGTGACACGACGTCGGAATCTTTGGCCATCCTTAACGATCTTGCGCATCGCGCTTTCAATCTTCTCCAGATCTTCGGGATTAAATGGTCGCTCTGGATCGAAGTCATAATAAAAACCATCAGTGATCGGCGGACCAATTCCTAGACGAGTCTGTGCAAATACCTGCTGCACCGCTTGTGCCATAACGTGCGCGGTTGAGTGGCGAAGCACCGATAAACCCTCTGGTGAGGAAATTGAAATACCTTCTACCTCATCGCCTTCAGAGAGTTCGGTCCAAAGATCCTTTAATTCACCATTTACTTTACAAACAATGATTTCTTTACGTTCTGCAAAAATCTGGGTTGGGCGAGCTTCGATCTCAACGCTGGTTTTTGCACCATCAACGGTGATCGAAATCTGCGACATGTGGCTAGCCTACCGAATGCTTTAACGTCTTCGCCCGAATATCTGCTTCGAGCGCCGCGCAATCTCCATCTATTTTCAATTTCCGGCCGTCTATTTCGCTTACTGGTAGCGCAATTTTCAAACTAGATATGACAAATGCGGCATCGACCTTTGCTAAATCTGATCTATCAACTAGCTGTACTTCTACTGCACATCGCTCAATAACAATCCCCCGTTGCACCCCGGGCAGAACTCCAGAAGAGAGTGGTGTAGTGACCCATTTTCCAGCAATGCGGAAGAGGAAATTCGAGACCGCGCCTTCAGTGACTGCAAAACTTTCGTTAACGCAGATAATCTCATCAAAGCCTTGTGCCTGTGCCTTCGCCAACAAATCCAATCGATGCTGGTACGGAAATGTTTTTATAGATATCGATTCGGCCTCAGCAGGATCTGCAATAACAGTCAGCTTCGCCGGCTGGGTAATCTCCGAATAACGTTGGTGAACCGCAATAAAGCGACCATCAGAGAAGAGCAAGCGCAGTCGTCCAATTGGATGGGATTCAACGCTTAACAATTCTAAGATTGCGTTTCGAACCTGATTTTCGCTTGGCAGGGAAATACCTTTCTTATCTGCCGCATCAAGTGCTCTACGCATGTGACGACCCAACTCAAAAATTTCGCCATCCTGCGTCTTTATTGTTTCGAATATTCCCGCACCATCAGGCCATCCATCTATCGAAACATCGGCAGTCGCGGCATCAACTAGCCCATCGTTTACCCAAATTTTCATCAAAGGACTCCCCCAGCAATTGAGATCAACTTACGCGCTTTCAATTGCGTCTCTTCCCATTCTGCACTCGGTTCACTTCCCCAGGTTATTCCCGCTCCAGTACCGAATCGCAACTGACCATCTTTGGCGTTCCAAAAGCTGCGAATAGCGACCGAGAGTTCTGCAGAATCTCCCTTGATCCAACCTAAAATTCCACAGTAAGGCCCACGGGCAACTTTCTCGTTCTCTGAAATCACTTGCATCGCTGAACTCTTCGGCGCACCACTTATCGATCCAGCAGGCAAGAGCGAATTAAGAATTTCAGACCAAGTTAAATCTTTCTTTAGCGTGCCGACTACATCTGAAACTAAATGTCGCAAACCAGGATGTTCTTCACTTCGCAAGAGCTCTGCCACTTCAACGCTACCGTCCTTGCATATCTGCCCAAGATCATTGCGCATCAAATCAACGATCATCACATTCTCGCTCTCGTCTTTCTTTCCAAATCCTTGCTCACGGAGCTCTTGCGTTCCCTTTATGGGAGAAGTAATCAAATGTTCACCAGTTCGTCGCAGGAAAAGTTCCGGAGATGCCGAAGCTATTTGAATTTCCGGCAGTGAAAGATATGAGGCATACGGTGCAGGATTTTCCTTCAGAATTTTAGAGAAGAGCGAAGCTATTTCCGCCCCAGTAAACTTGGTATTCAAAACTCGACAAGCATTGACTTGGTAGACCCAACCACTTGCTATTGCTTGGCGAATCTCTTCTACATATTTGCAATACTCAACTTCATTTAATGATGATCCCCACTGACCTAAACCGTAATTCCAGTTGGCGGAATCAAACGGAAACGGAGCAGAAAAATCCCCTGCAAACCTTGCTAACCGAACTTGTCCTTCATAAGAGATGCTGACCGCCCAGAAATTGCCATCATCTAAACGCGATAAATCATCGCTGACTTCAATTAACGAATGCGCAAACCTGCCCCCCATCCAAAAGCAGTCATCACGCAGATCCATGGGCGTAACGCTACGGTGAAAGTTCCCGCTTTGGCGGTTAGCCCCTTGCTGCGATAGATTTGCCCCCGCACGAAATGCGGACGTAGCGCAGCTGGTAGCGCGGAACCTTGCCAAGGTTCAGGTCG
>Ga0209550_10005769_pt1 | contig 11569 bp, 6 predicted proteins | sample LauGreSuBDMM15SN_2_FD_187567 | JGI IMG/M metagenome (GOLD analysis project Ga0209550, IMG submission 187567) | Freshwater lake microbial communities from Lake Michigan, USA - Su13.BD.MM15.SN (SPAdes) (version 5) | ecosystem: Environmental > Aquatic > Freshwater > Lake | place: Lake Michigan, USA... | reverse complement strand
GTAATAGCATTACCACTGAGTCTAATGTTGTCCACGTCAACTTGGTTAACTGTAAATGTAGTAGATGAAAGTGTGGCAACACTGACTCCGCCAGCAACAAATGTCATTAGGTTGTCGTTAGCGTTGGGTGATGACTCTGGTAAGATATATGTGTTTTGATCTACGTCGCTGATGCCACCTAGCTGTGTCCAAACTGTTCCGTTGTATCCTTCAAATCTACCTAGATCAGTGTTGTAACGCATTTGTCCCGTGGCAGCTGTTGGACGTTGTGCGTTTGATCCTACAGGTATCAATAAACTTTGTGTGCCGTTAACTTTAACTACACCAGTGCCGTTGGGCGTTAATTCAATGTTACCGTTGGTATTGGTTGCCGTAATAGAATTGCCAGCAATTCTTAAATTGCCAGTAATAACTTCAGCTGAGTTAATAATTGTAGTATTAGTGCCGTCGGTAAATGTTAGACCTTCTGGACTGGAAATATTTGTAGACACATTGCTAAATGTGATAGTTCCGTTTTGTTGATCTACTTTAAAATACTCTCCTACTCGGAAATCGCCTTTATGGTCTACGCTGTTGTAGTGTATATCTGCTCTATTCAGTATGACAACTTCATTAGCTTGGATTGCATCGGCTGCATCATTGTTAACTAGTTGTTCAACTCCAATATAGGCAAAGTTATGTCCAATCATATACATGAGGACACCTTCTCCGTCGCCGTATGCACCGTATTCGCCATATACCGATGCACTGCCAATCGAACGAACTTCTGCGCCAAAGTCGCTGTAGTCTGCTGTTGCAGTTATGTTTGCGGTGCCACCTGCACTGGTTCTAAGATCTTGCAGTGTTACACCATCGTCTATAAAAGTTACGCCGGTATTGGGGCCATCAGCATGTAGTAACAATACTGTGTTGTTATCACCTTCAAATGCTGTAGTTGTAGGAGTAAATGCACTAGGATAACGACCTATGTCTTTGGTAACTCTAATCTCGTCAAGGTATCCTTGAAATCCAAAGGTGTTGTCAAAATTTATAGCACCAAATTTTACAGGTCTTGCCAAATAAGTGTTACTGTCCACATAGGTGCTGCCTTGTTGGGTGCCGTTTAAAAACAATCTAGTGTTACCACTTACTCTGGACACTGCTACATGATACCATACATTGGCAATCATACTAGTTGCTCCAGTAATTCTAACTGCGCCGTTGGTGTAGTAGTTTAAATATCCTGTTGTATCAACATACATAGTAGGAACTACTTCTCCAGCTACGTTGCGCATGTCAACAAACATTTCTTGCGTGGCAATTCTACTTCTTCTAACAAACATTTCTATACAGAAATCGCCTGTGCCAAATTCAAAATCAGTTGAAGTTGGGGAACTGATATAGTCGCCAGTTCCATCTAGTAAAAAACTAGCTGTGCCAAATTTAAATTGTGCTGTGCTGTGCTGTGCATTTCCGCCTGCACTGACTGTTTTTCCTAAACGGTCAGTGATAGTTTCAAAACCGCTTTGTTTTCCGTCTATGATATAATAGTTGCCACTGATGCTTTCTATGACGCCGCTGGCTAATAAAGTTACACCATCTGTGTCATAGTAGCTGATAGTATTACCAACATTCCATGTGCCGGTTACTGGGGAAATACGCAGTCGTGTTTTTCCATTGCCTGCAAAACCTGCGCTGCCAGACACGCTATACATACTTTTACTTGCAAAGTATGTAAATGAATTTAACCACTCAACCCTAACACCGTTGGTCATTGTGATAGCGTTAACACCCGGACATATAAATGTCACACTGTGGAATAACATGCTGGCTTCGTTACTAGCTGCATTGACCACTGACCCATCAATGTATGCACCGCGACCTGCATCACCTGTCAAATATCCCCTAGGGTCAGCACCACTGGTAACCGTTCCCGTAGTAATCACTGATACGTTGCGAATGTAGGGACTGCGAGATGTAACAGTTATCCCAGTAGCGAATCTAAAAGCGTGTCCAGTATTAGTTCCACTGTTGTATTGGAAACCACTGATTGAAATATCTTCAATTGTTGATTCACCGTTGAGTAAGAATACGTCTTGATCGGTGCTGGCAGTATCTGGACGGATGGTCACCGAACGAAGTCCAACTCCTTTAACTGTTACCCCTACCGGCACAGTCAGCGGTAATAACTCATCATATACACCTGGATAGATGTAAACAGTGTCACCGGCAACAGCTACACTCAATGCTTTTTCAACTGTGGCATATGTATCGTTTTGGTGAGTTCCACTTCTATCGTTATCACCGTTGGCACTTACGTAGATAATATTACCTTGAGGTGTTACCACATCCACGCCGTCGACAATAAGACTGCCAGATACAACAGTATTAGCATTTAATACATCAGAATAAATGTTAGTCCAACGACGACTTGCACTACCTAAATTGTAAGTGTTGTCAGCATCGGGAATAATGTTACTGTTAACTTCGCCTACAAAAGTAATATTGTCGCCAGCATCATTACCTAGTTGTAAATTTCCATCAGCGGTGATAGTTCCTGTGGCATGTAGATTACCAAATACTTCTGTATCGCCGTATATTTTTAATTCACCTGTGCCGTTGGGGCGAATCTCTAAATCTTTATTAGTATCAGTGATACGTAGTTCATTGTCTGTGATTTCAAAATCGTCTACTAATAGTCTACTGTTGTAAACTGCTGCGCCTGCACCTGCTAGATTAAAAAAGATACTGCCCGTGGTGCTGGCAATGGTGCTGCCGCTGAGTGTAAAATCACCAACAGTTACCGAATTAGAAACGTCAACGTTTTGTGTTCTTGCTGTTCCTACCACATGCAATGGATGTGTAGGTGCACTGGTTTTGATACCAACTCGTCCGTTATTGACGTCTAAAAATAATAAATCAGTTTCAAACGCTAGATTTATCCCGTTTCTTACGAGATTGTTTTGTAGCATTTCACCGGTAATTTTTCCTACAGCCATGTTCTTTTATCCGTTATCCAATATTTATCCGTGGTTAGCCTAAGGTTAGGCCCCATATAGTTGTAAACTCGTTCATAATTTCTTGTGTAACAACCACGTCTATAACGCCAGCAGCTGGTATCCATCCGCTGGATCCAAGCAGTGGATCCCCAGTATATACTTCTAATTCCGGTGTATCAGTGTTGAATCTAATCATACCTTGCTCAACAACTAAGGGTCTGTTTGCAGTATTACCTGTAGGTATCACAGCACCTTGTCCACCAAATTTTACATAGCCAAAGCCAGCGTTTCCGTTGATTACTAAATTAGTGCCAAAGGTATCAACTTCAATTTTTCCGTCATAGAATTGTAAATTATCTATGTCCACTACTCCGTAGGCATTGGCAATTAGTTCAATGTCGCTGCTGCTTTCGTTACTGCTGATAGTGCTACCGTCAATGGTCAGCGAACTAACAGTCATTCTGTTACTGTAGATTCCAGTGCTGTTAATGTATGATTGCAACACACCGTTGGCAACAAATCTCAATGTGTCATCGTTAGTGCCCGGAGTTAGTTCGGGTGTAATATATGTGTTACGATCTTTGTCCCAAATACTGTATAGGTTATTTTTGCCCTGACTGCTAAATCCTTCAAAGTCATTGTAGCTATTGTTAAATCTAATCTCACCTAACGTGCTCAAGGTCAAGTTAACGTCGCCACCTTTAGATAGTTCTAGGGCAGTGTAGTGTGAAATATCTATTTTACCCGTAGTTCCTGGTGTAAGATTAACTGATCTGGCAGCCACTGTGCTGCCAGTTTCGATGTTATTAATGCTATTGTTAATAATTCGTAGAACACCAGTTTGTAACTGAGTTGCATCTATGATAGTAGTAGTGCCGTTGGCAGAAAGTATTAAACTACTGCCTGCACTAAACTCTGCAAATGTAAAGTTTAAGAATATATTACCAGTGTCTGCTTCGATATTGATAACGTCACCGACTCTGAAATCACCTTTATGGTCTTGGCTTTGATAATAAATTTGGCCGTCATTGTATGTTACTACTTCGTTAGCCTGAACTGTGTCTATAGCATCGTTGCTGAATAGTTTTTCAGAGCCAATGTATCCAAAATTGTGATTAATCAGATACATCAGCGTGCCAACACCGTCGGCAATAACACCATAGCCACCATACACATTGGCTGAACCAATGGATCTCATCTCTGCACCAAAGTCGCTGTAGTCAGCTGTGACAATATGTGTGGCAGTTTGTCCACCGCTGAACTCTATATCTTGTTGCACACTGCTGTCTGGCGGAGGACTCGATGTTTCCCATCCTTCAATTTTTCCATCTATGACAATGTATGCGGTTGGCATGTCATAGGTAATGCTTTCTATTGTTGCTGTTACTAGTGTGCTGCCACTGTCTCTCAGTGTGACCGTATCGCCGGCAAACACGGTAGATGCACTCATACCGTGGACACGCAGTCTTGTTTTGCCATCTCCAGCAAATCCAGCAGTGCCCGACACAGCTTTTATTCCAGCTGATGCAAAATATATAAATGAATTTAACCACTCAACACGAACACCGTTGGTCATTATAACTGAATAAGCGCCAGGTGTAATAAATGTCACACTGTGAAACAACATTGATGCTTCTTTACTGGCAGCATTGGCCACTGCACCGTCAATGTATGCGCCACGGCCGGCGTCTCCAGTATCATAACCTCTAGGATCTGCTGGACTTGTAACTGTTCCTGTAGTAATCACTGATATGTTACGAATATAAGGACTGCGACTAGTAACAGTCATTCCCGGAGCAAATTTAAATGCATAACCTCGATTGTTTAATGCATCAAAATGAAAATCTTTAATTGTAATATCTTCAACTGTTGATTCACCGTTGAGCAAAAATACATCTTCAGCTGTGTTACTGTCTGGTTTAATTATTACACTGCGTAGATCTGTGCCACGAACGGTGACCCCTACTGGCACTGTTAATGGCAGTGCTTCTTCGTATTCACCAGGATAGATAAAAATTGTGTCGCCAGCTGTGGCGTGATTAATAGCTTCGCCCACTGTCAAGAAAGGGCCGTTAGGATGATCGCCTACGTTGGTGTCGTTGCCGCCTTTGGCCACATACCAAATATTACCTTGTCTTGCTCCAAATCCCACACCGCCTGACACAATCTCGTTGGTGTTGATAACATCACCGTTCCACAAATAGAAGAATGTAGTTCCCCACTTTTTACTTGCATTACCTAGTGTATATGTAAGCTGTGTATCAGGAATAATATCAGTGTTAAGTTCGCCAATGAATGCAATATTATCCCCGTCATCGTTACCAAATTGTATATTTCCGTCAAATGTAACATTACCAGTGGCATGCACACCACCAGTGGCAAATACATTTGAATGTATGTTGACTTTTCTACTGGGGTCTACATAAAATTCAATTGACTCGTTACTGTCTGTGCTGCGAATTATGTTGTCGTCAAAGACAACATTTTGACTGCCCCAAGCAGTGGCATGTATAACTGGATCAGGTCCTGCGGGTAAAATATTAATATTACCAAAGAAACTTCTAATTTCGTTTAATCCGGATCCTATGTATTGCAGGTCTCCAATATTGCCAACATCATCGATGATCATATCATCAGCAACAAAATTATTATTGATTGATAATGTTGCATCGGGAACGTCTGTGGCAAAACCTACACGTTGATCATTGACGTTTAGATATAATAAGTCTGTGTCAACGCTGAAATCAATGCCGCTACGTTCTAAATTAGTTCCTAGTAATGGACCTGATATTTTGCCAACGCCCGTGCCTGTTGGGCCGTATCGAACATTGTCTTCTATTCTAGACGGCGTGGAAAGGGGAAATGAACTTAAAGGTGAAAAACCGAACATATACTATTTATTTGAGCTAGTATATTGTTCGGTCTTGGGTTAACTCAGTGTTATTGATGCTGTGCGAGTAGTTCCGTCACTACCTCTGTATCTAAATGTCAAGCTAGTATTTGAAGTTGCAAAGATTTCTAAGAAATTGTTAGCCCATAGAGTTGTTGAAGCGGTATGGATTTTAGTTATAAAGCCGCCATTGGCAGTGTAATGTAGTCTTGGTGTGCCAGCACCAGTAGAAATAGTAACAGTGTTGCTGGATGTAGAAATATCAAGTCCGCCAGCATTGCCCGCAAAGCCGCCAATTAAAACATTACCATCAACATTGCCGGTTAAGTCATAGCCTGCTAAGTATCCAATGGCAATATTTTGATTACTTCCATTGAGTATATTGAATAATGCGCTGTCACCAATGGCAATATTTTGATCTCCACCAGTCAGCAGACTTAATGTTGTTGGGCCTATTGCAACGTTATTAGAACCAGTTCCTAAGGGATATGCACCAGAACCTAACACCGAATTGTTAAGTCCTGATACGATGGCGCCGCCAGCATTGTATCCTATTACGGTATTGTCAGTCCCGGTAGAATTAGCATCTAAAGATAACGAACCAACGGCAGTATTTCTATAACCAGTGGCTGTATTAACTGATAACGCACTTTTTCCAATGGCTGTATTGGTGTCATCGCCTAATCCACCACGACCTACATCTACAGAATTAACAACTAATTTATTACTTGCTGCTACAAATGTAAAATCTGCATCGGTAGTTGTTGTGTCTAATGCACTTTGAAATAACACAGTGCCTGTGCTGCCGCCCGCAACACCGGTAGCAATACTAGGCCCGGTGTCACCAGTTTTATTAAAGTCTACAACTAACTGTTGGCTACCAGATGGTAATGTTCCGCTTACGTAAGTTACTGCTAATTCTACCCAGCCAACATTGTCTGTAAGGCCAGTAACAGCAAATATAGTTCCTGTTGCTGTGGAATTTAAATTACTCTTAAAATAGAGATACCCTTTTGGACTTGCTGTGCCGTCGTCCCAGGTTAACAAATAACTTTCAACGTTGGTGCCGTCATATGTTACATCGTCTATGGCAATTGCGGTAACACTGCCCACTGAGGCATTGTTATATCTTACTTGTCCACCACCTGGATCAGCCATGGCAGTAGTAGTGCTAAAGTTATATCTTAATCCAGCTTTATCGCCTTGCGGTCCAGTAGGTCCTGTGGGTCCTGTGGGACCTGTGGGTCCAATTGTTCCTGCATAACCAGATGTTACAATGTATGCGCCGGTCCAGTTAAATGCAGTGGTAGTTGCTGAATATATGTCAGTGACCACTGCTGTTGCAGTATAAAGAATATATCCTTCACTTGGTGCTGAAGTAATAGTAGTTGCCCATCCTGCCGGAGCTGCATAAGTTCCACCGGACCATGTATAAGTAGATGCTCCTGATATGGCTGGAGTTGTCAATGCCCATTGAAACACTGATGGACGAGCCACTTGTCTACCATCGGGTCCCGTAGGTCCTGTGGGGCCAATATCACCTGTTCTACTAAATTCTGTAACTAAAAATTCTAAATCTGAGGGTAGTGTTCCTGCTAAATGTGTTACAATTAACTCTACCCAACTTGTATGATCAACAACAGATGTAAGACTAAACACAACATAAGTTGCGTCAACGTCTGTGTTGCTTTTGAATATTACTTGACCTTTGACTGCTGGTTGACCATCATCCCAAGATAGGAAATAATTTAAAAGATTCGCACCTTCGTAGGTGCTGGCACTGATTGCAATAGTAGTAACACTGGCCACTGCGGCATTGTTAAATCTCATAAGTCCCATGCCCGGATTGACCATTGCCACATCAGTGCTAAAGGTATATCTTAATCCGCCCTTGTCACCTTGCACACCTGTTGGGCCTGTAGGACCACCAAATGCTCCTGTAGGTCCTACTGGTCCGGTTGGACCAATGCCGCCAATTAAACTTCCGTTAACTGTGCTGCCAACTGGTAAGTCTACAATGCCAGAAGGTAGTTGGAAAACACTTCTCGATCCCGGATATGTGCAGAATATTTCTTTAATGCCCACGCTGAAGTTAACAATGTTGTTGTTGTTGCTACTAGATATAATAATACTTCTAGTAATCTGTTGTGTGGTCAAGTTAAACTGTCCGTAGCCAACTTCGTATTCGCCAATGGCTGCTTCTGTGATCACTGCATAGTATGTAAAGTTACTGTCACCAATATCATTGAATGGTCTAAATCCAGAAGCGGCACCTTGCAACTGGAAGTTACCAGTTCCAATTGTAGTTGTAGTTTCTTTAACTCTGTCTTTTAATACCAATGCCATTTCTTATCCTTGTTTAACGATCAAATCCATGCAAGACATTTATAGCTTTGTTTGGAATTGAAGGTCCAGTAAATTGTATATAATACCCGTCGACATAGGCTCCTCCGGGATTTTGTGCGATTGTATAGTTAGTGTTAAAAATTTGAATAACGTTTTCAACTAACACTATTAAATTCTGTCCGCCCCATGTTGCTCCAAACTCAATAACTGTTGGAGGCGTTGGACTTAGCGGTCCAAATAAAGTAGTAGATCCGTCACCGTAGCCAAGTAGTTGTAGAGTAATACCTGAGGATTCTTTAAAACGTAAGGCACGCCATACACTGCCCTGACGAAGTTCTACTTCAGAAGAAGTAGTATTGTATCTAATCATTCCGTCTGCGGGTGCTACAGGTCGTTCAGCGGTTGTGCCCTTGGGCAATAGCAGGTTGTTTGTTGAATTCATTACAACATCACCAGCAATGCCAACGGCAATTCCGTAATCAACAACTTGTCGATTATTTAAAAGTTGACGTTGTAAATATCGCATTATAAACTCAATGTGCTAATAGTTGCTACTAAATTTTGAGTGGTAGTAGACGGTGAATTGATGTGAACTGATTTAACAAAAATTCTATCACCGTTGCCTAAAATTATTTTTTCTGAATCAAATGTCACAGTTTCTCCTGCTGGAACTGGTAATTTGTTTACTACTAAATTTAAATTATCGCTTACAGGATCGTTGTTGTTGACCACATACAGGTATAGGTAGTTTAAATCTGCTGTAGGGTCTAATGGATCAAATGGAACTTTGTTACATACCATAATAGTAGTAACAGCATTGTTGCCTATTGATGAAAACAAATTGCTACCTGCATTTGTAATTGCTAAACTTTGAACAGCCATTTTCTATCCTTAAAATATCATACTAAAAAGTAATGCACGGTTTTTTGATATCAATTCATCTTGCAGTGTTACAACAGTAGAACCGTCATAATCAACTTTTGTATTTACATAGTAGATGCCCGTGTCTCCGCTGCCTACTGTGTTTTTTGTGTATATCTTACATGCGCCCGGAGTTACTGTGGGGTCTGTCTGATCCAATAAACTTAATACTGCATCTATATCAATTTCTCCAGTATTACTAGCAATGGTTAAATTGCCAATACTATTGTTTGTAATAGTATCTCCACCTAACTCCAAGTTGCCAATTTCTAAACCGGCTGCAACAATTTTACCAATAACACTGCCGTCGACAGTAAATTCGATTTCACTGGGCAGTGGATTATTTAAATTACTTTGATCTCGTGTGTATACGCTGGTGTTTAAATCAGCAATACCAGGTTGTAGCACTCCAATAAATGATGCTGCTACAAAGTCAGCCACAGCTTTCATGTTAGGAATGTAATCATCGTTGATTGAAGGCAACAACGGATTACTATAATCTAATACATTTGTTTCGTAGTTACTTGTCCCTTGAACACTTAATACTCCACTGCCAGATCCAATCATTATTAAATTAGATCCACCAGTCATAATACTGTTGGTTCTAATACCAACTAATGTGCCACTTTGAGTTTTAAAATCAAACGTTCCATACATTGATACTAAAGTTGTAGGATTGGTATGTTGACTAGCTTCATTGAATACTATTAACACATCCCCTTGAACGTTATCTGCTGGACTGGCAAACGCTGCTGTATTCTGTCTTTCAATCTGTATACCAGATTGCGTTAAAGTAACTCCAGGTCCAGGATCACTTTTGTTAATAATAATAATGTTGTCATCCACCGTTAGGGTGGTAGAGTTGATGGTTGTTGTAAGACCATTAACATATAAATCACCGGTGATATAAACCTGCCCAATCCCATTGCCAGTATCTAATACAATCTGGCCACCATTTTGAACCTGTAGTTTATAATCACTATCCCTAACCTGGATAATCTTCATTTCAGAATCCTAAATTAAATTGCTGTTAAAACAATATAGTCTGCAGATGAATCGCTTTCTAAATACCATGTGTAACGAACACCGCTGAAGTCAGTGGCTACACGTTTTGTAAGTTTGGCAATAGATACTAAGTCTAGATCAAGGTTACCTGATGTAGAACCTCTGATGCTTAACTCGCCACTAGCGGCTGGTGTGCCACTGACCAGTGTGCAGGTAAAGGTTGTTGTCGGTGTGCCTACTCGGGCTACAACGTATGTTCTAGAGCCACGTTGTTTGATAATGATACCGTCACTTCTCAATGATGATCCATCATGGAATCTAACTGTAACACCTGTGTCGCTAACTGGGGTATTGATAACATCAGTTCCCCTTACATCTTTTCTTAATGGACGTCCCATTTGTTTCTCCTTAAATATGACGTTCTAGGTCTACGCAGAGGGATTCTGCATAAGTCCTGTTATGCTAACAAGACATCATTTTAGACATAATATTTAGCCATTTAAGAAATAGCAAGTCATAAAAAAAGCGGATGTTGCCATCCGCTTTTGTATCTTTTTAAAAAGATTTGATTAGCTGAACTTAACGTTTGCGCTAGTGATAGCAACGTTGGCTAGGTAATCAGCAGCATTGCCCAATGAGCTTGCTGTGTTTGTCAATTCAACGTAACCATAACGTGTCATGAATGATACGACTGGTTCGAATGTTGACGGGTCAAGAACAACACCACTGCTCATCAATGGAATGTATGGGCAGTAGAATGCTGGTGCATCAGATTCGCTAGAACCTTTATAACCAATTAGAACACCTGTGCCATCGCTAGCATAGCTGTCAACGTAAACACGCATTGCGCTGTTCAATGTTCCAACAAACTTAGTGTTTGTAGGAGCTTCGAAAGTGCCTTCTGTTGTTCTTGCAAACGCAGAAGTTGTAGCACTTTGAAGAATTGTCAATGCTAATGGGCTTACAACAGCGTAGTTACCGGCACCACGACGTGTTCTTTGTGCAATCAAGTTAGCTGCACGGTTGATTTGAACAGCTAAAGCAGCGTGTTCGTCACCAACGAATGTAGCAGTTCCTGATACAGCAGCTTGGTTGTATGTTTCAACGGCTGTGCCTGCTAATGAACGTAAAGATCCTAGGATCTCTTGATCGATTTCAGCAGTAATTTCTTGTGCTAGAGCAGCCATGATTTCTGCTTCGATGTCAATACCTTGTTGGGCTTGTGCATCTTGGGCAGCTTCAAATGTCCAACGAGCTGATAGTTTACGGGTTTTAGCCTCAACTACTTGCTTTAGGATCTGGATGCTCATACGCTTACCAGCTGCACCTTCTAAAGTAGCTGTGCTACCTGCTCGGGGTGTGGCTGCTGTTTCGTTACCAGAATAACTAGCAGCAATTTTGAATGGGCTTAGAGCCTCTTCACCTGCTA
>Ga0209550_10005768_pt1 | contig 11569 bp, 6 predicted proteins | sample LauGreSuBDMM15SN_2_FD_187567 | JGI IMG/M metagenome (GOLD analysis project Ga0209550, IMG submission 187567) | Freshwater lake microbial communities from Lake Michigan, USA - Su13.BD.MM15.SN (SPAdes) (version 5) | ecosystem: Environmental > Aquatic > Freshwater > Lake | place: Lake Michigan, USA... | reverse complement strand
CCCGTCAGTGTGCTTGTCAACAATGCCGGAGGCGTTCCTTCCGGTCGCCATCGGGTCGATTCCATTCGGGCCGATGAGCTCGATCAGGTGCTGCGCCTAAATTTAGGTGCGGTCATTCTGGCCTCGCGCGAGGCGGTGAAGCGGATGTCGACGGCTCATGGCGGGTCTGGTGGGTCAATTGTCAATGTTTCGTCCGCCTCAGCTCGGCTGGGTGCGCCCAGTCTATGGATGGACTATGCTGCGGCCAAGGGTGGCGTCGATACCTTTACCCTTGGGCTGGCCATCGAGATTGCCGAGGAGGGCATACGCGTCAATGGTGTGAGGCCGGGCTTGATCGACACAGATATGCACGCCGCAACCGGGATGCCTGACCGGGTGGCGCGTGCCGCAAAGCATTTGCCGATGAAACGCGCCGGTACCGCAGAAGAAGTGGCCGAAGCCGTCCTCTGGCTGGCCTCTCCGGCGGCTTCCTACGTCAGTGGGGCGATCATAGATGTGGCGGGTGCGCGTTGACCATGTCTATTAAAGATTCGGGCTCACACCATCCATTTTGAACCCCTCTCATTTGGACTGGCCGCCCCGAATGCCTGCTGCCAGAACCGGATGCCAGCCTCTGGGGCTCCGATAGACGCAGTTTCTTTTCGATGATCAAAGTCGCAGGTCGTTTGCGTACCATTGGCTCGATGGGCGGGGCGTCCAACTGGTTTACCTCCGATCGCTACGGTTATTTCTGGATCTTTGACATCCAGAGGGCTATTGGGTGTGTCGGATGGGCCCGCACGGCCGACATAAAAACGTTATTAACCCGTCGACTGCGAACACCTGGGTGCCGCCAACTTTTTGCTGGCCGACTCGTCGTGCGACCTCTGTCTGAGCGTCTCGACTTTTACGCGATCCCGGTCTAAGGCGCTAGCCTAGCCCTTGCCGGATAGCTCTATTTTTCGGATCTGACGATCCGGTCCCGAAAAAAAGTCTGCGCCCCAAAGCTTAGCGAAGGAATTTCATTTCACCAATAAAGTCCGTTACGTCGCGGGCGACGCGCGCTTTACGTAGCCCAGACCGCCCTGGACTGCATTACCCGGCTGGCGGATTGAATCCCGTGAGACGACCGCCTGATTGTTGAGCGAAGACCAAATCGGGATCGAGGCGGGCGTCAATGGCTTTATTCGGCATTCATGTGGCGCTCAAACTGGGCTATCGAAGCGAGCGCATCGGCTGCGTTGACCAGTTCGTCAAAGCTTGGAATCCCAGCGGCCACCGCTGCCGCCTGGAAACTTCGCTTGCGCACCTCGCAGGCTTCTGAGCCGTCGGATCGGAGCACCAGTGCGTGATGGGTGCTGCGTCCATGGCGTTCGCGAACCCGAAGCGTTGCAGCCATCAGGTTTCCTAGAAAATCTGCGCGCTGGTCCGCCGAGCTGATGAAGACCGGCAGGTTCAGGTGGGTGACCAGTGCATCCGGCTTGGCCAGCGTAACGATCGCTTCGAGAATTTTCTCGGCCACACGTCCCTCTTCCTGTCGTAGCGTGAAGGCCGGCGCATCGACCGGGTTCACAACAGATGTGCCGGGGGGTAGATGCAGCGCATCGAGTGCTGCGATAGCTTGAGAGGCCATGGGTTCGACGGTCAAGCCACGGCGGGCGAATGCGTCGGCGGCAAGTACGCTTGTCCCGCCCCCATTGCCAAACAGCACGCACTGCTGCGTAACCCGTCCTCGCCGAGGCGTGAGGCACTGAAAAGCGAGCAAGGTATCGAGGAACTGATCGAGTGTGTCTGTGATCACGATACCGGTCTGTGCCGCAATGCCGCGCCATAGTGCTAGCGGTGAAGCGAGTGAACCCGTGTGCGAGGCTGCGGCATGTCGCCCCTGGTCGGTTTGTCCGCCGAGCAAGATCACCACAGGCTTTCGGCCTTTCGCACGCATCAGCACGTCGACGAAGCGACGTCCGTCGCGCACATCTTCAAGGTAGACGCCGATTGCGGCCGTGTTCTGATCTTCGAGAAAGTGGTTGATCAGATCGGCCGGGCTCAAATCGATGCTGTTGCCTAGCGTGGCCAGGCCCGAGAAGCGAAGCCCCCTTTGCTTGCCTCGCAAAAGCATGTCGACCGCGAGGCCACCACTTTGCGAAACGATACCGATGGGGCCCGGCTCGCGCGAGCAATCGCCAACAAACGCAAGGCCGCCACGAGGCGAGTAGAGGCCTAGACAGTTGGGCCCCAGCAGGCGGACACCTGCACGTCGGGCTGCCTTCAGCAAATCGCGCTCGAGCGCCTTGCCTTCCTTCACTTCGCCAAAGCCACTGGATATGATTTGAGCGAATCGAACCTGTCCGGCACAGCTATCGATCAGTGCCGGAACATGCGCGGCTGCAATCGACACATAAAGATAGTCAACAGTTGAACCGATGTCCGCGATCCGCTTGACTGCCCGGAGGCCCTCGACCTCGGGCGCATAGGGGTGGATGGGTACGATACGGGCAGAGCAGCCCATGGTCCTGCACTGGCGGATGAAGTCGTTGGCCGGCGTGAAGCCCGTGGCCGATGCGCCGGCTACAGCAATAATGCTGGGTTCAAAAAGCGCATCAAGCGATGAAAATGGCTCGGGCTGATCGTCGTCCTCTTCGGGGGCGTGGCGCGGGTCATCTTGTTCAAGTATCATCCTAGCGTCGCAGGCAACGACCCCCGCTGACGAAACGATCAGGGGATTGATATCGATCTCGCTGAGATGTCCTTGTGCCTGCATCAGCAGCCCGTCCGAGCCCCCCACGGCGACTATTGCGTCGATAAGCGCGTCAATCTTGCAGGGCGGCCGGCCGCGGGCACCCTGGAGCAGTGGCCAGCCCCGCAGTTGTTCCAGCATGCTTCGCGCATCCTTGCGGGTGATCGGACATACCCTGAACGCGGCATCGCCGAGTATCTCGATTAACACGCCGCCAAGCCCAGCCATAATGACCGGGCCAAAGCGAGGGTCGATTGTCCCGCCAATGACCATTTCAACGCCGGGTGCCGCCATCATCTCGACCAGATAGCCCTCCGGGGCGATGCCTGCGCCCGCGGCGGCGGCGCGCAATCCCTGCAGGGCTTCGCAGAGTTGCGCTTTGCCCGAGAGACCTAGCCGTACACCTCCGATATCGCTCTTGTGAATGCCGCTCGATCCGACCAGTTTTGCTACTAACGGTGCACCCAATGCCGCGCCCTGCTCGGTCAGAAGATCGATGTCGTCCGCAACGACCGATACGGGGACCGGTAAGCCAAATGCCGACAGGATTGTCTTTGCGTCAGGTTCGGTCAACGCCGAAGCCTGGCGCTGACGGGCCTGGGCGATCAACTCAATTAGTTTCGCCTTCGCGGGGTTGAGGCCAGGATCGGCGGGAATCATTTCTTCGACCCACTTCGCGCCGTGCCCTTGCGCCGGGGGGTCGATGGCGCCGGAACGGGCTGGCCTGCTCGTTCGAGTTCCTCAAAGAGCATGGGCACTGCGAGATTGACCGCGTGGATCCCCAGCACCGTTGTAAGTTGGATGGTCTCCAGGATCTCTTCGGCCGTTGCGCCCAGGCGCAACGCGTTTTGCATGTGACGCCGCGCGCCGGGCGCGTAGAGGTGCGTGGTGGAGACGTTGATCGCAATCAGGATCAACTCCTTGATGTGTGGCGGCAGTGGACCCTTGCGATGCGGGACGCTTCGAAAGGCGAGGTATGCCTCGATGAAATCGGGGTCGAGTGCGCGTACCTGATCCCACAAAGGATTCCAGTCGCCTTTTGCGAACTGGGCTTCGGTGAACGGATACGCACTTTCAGGGGCGGCTTTCTTTTTCGGCATCAACGACTCCTTTATTTTTCGTACTGATGGCCCGGCGACACTGTGTGCGCGCAGAGGGCCTTCGCAACTGATGGCGTGTTCATTGGTTTCGATGGTCCTCAAGTATCATGCTAGCCGCTTTCTCGCCGATCATGATTGCGGGCGCATTGGTATTCGATGAGGCGATTGTGGGCATTATCGAGATGTCGACCACGCGCAGGCAATCGATGCCACGAACCCTCAGGCGATGATCTACCACGGCGTCGGCGTCGGAGCCCATCCTGCAAGTGCCCACCGTATGCCAGGCGGTCTGTCCAGTCTCCCGCGCATAGTCCAGCAGGGCATCATCGCTAGTCGTCCCTGCGCCAGGCCGCTCCTCTGCGAGAATCCATCCGCTCATTGCCGGCTGCGCGGCGACTGAACGAATCAGCCTCAGCAGCCTCACTGCCGTCTGGCGATCCTCCGAATGATCCAGGTAATTCGGCTGAATGGCAGGTGGATCGGCGATGTCAGGCGTTTGCGCGTGAATCGAGCCGCGCGATCGAGGATAGAGCTTGAATCCGCCAATTGAAAAACCTGAAAAGCGGTCAATTCCACCGGCTGCGCCGGGTCCGGCATTGCGCGCATAGCGGTCCTTGCCGCTGATGTGATAGATCCGCACCATCACGTCTGGTCGATGGAGCGCGGGATCTGAACACGTAATTGCGTGAGCGGTCGACGATGTCCCTGCCATCAGGCCCTTTCGTGTCAGTACGTACTGCAGGCCGACTCGCAGCTTGTGCCAGGGGCTGCGCATGATGTCGTTTATCGTGATGGGAGCCGTTGTACGGTAGGTGCAACGCAGCTGAAGATGGTCGCTCATGCCTTCACCGACTGCGGGGCGGTGCAGTCTGGGCGTAACGCCGATCGACTCGAGGTGGTGCCGGTCGCCGATTCCTGAAACCTCAAGGAGCTGTGGCGACTGAACAGCCCCAGCGCTCAAAATGACCTCGCGGCGGGCGCGTATGATAAGACTCTGCCCGGACGACCGAATTACAACTCCCGAGGCACGCTCACCTTCGAAGCAGACTCGCTGAACTGGCGAGTCGGTCAGAACCGTTAGATTTGGGTACTTTCGAGCCGGACGCAGGTATGCACGAGCTGTATTCCATCGCTGGCCCCGCCAGGCAGTCTGTTCGAGGTATCGCACGCCTTCGTACGCGCCGAGATTGTAGTCTGGAGTCTCTGGAACGCCAAGCTGCCGCCAGGCCGCTATATAGGCATCCGAGAGGGCGTCCGGATCATAGTACGCGCGGTCCGTGATACGGACAGGGCCCGAGCGGCCCCGGCCCGGGCCAGCGTTCGCATCAGCCTGTTCGAGGCGCGTGAACCAGGGCAGCAGATCCTGCCAGCTCCACCCTTCAATGCCTTGAGCGGCCCAGTCATCGTATTCGCGCGGATCGCCTCGAACATAGGCCATTCCGTTAAGAGAGCTCGACCCGCCCAGAATACGGCCGCGGGGCCAGTAAACCGTCTTGCCGTTCATCTGTGCCTGAGCTTCGGTCTCAAACTGCCAAGCATAGCGAGGATTGGTTAACAGTTTACCCACACCAAGCGGCACGTGGATCCAGGGGTTGGTGTCACGACCGCCCGCCTCGATCAGCAGGACCTGCCAGCCGTGTGGGTCTTCCGCCAGCCGCGCGGCGAGCGCGCAGCCGGCAGACCCGGCGCCGACCACGATGAAGTCGACCTCGGTCGGTGTCATCACGATTTCGACTGGGTGCTGTCCCGATGCTTGAACGAGTCGCGTCGGAAACTGTAGAGCGCGTCAGGGTCGACCATCACATCTACGATGGCCGGCTTGCCACAGGCGATAGCCGCTGCGATGACGATCTCGAGATCGGCAGCCCGATCGACTCGAAAGCCCTCGGCGCCCCATAGCCGTGCCAACTGGTCGTAGGGCGGATTGGGCACGTCCGCACCCAAATAGCGCCCACCAAAGAAGTCCCGCTGATAGGCTTTTTCCGCGCCCCAGCAACCATTGTTCATCACCACGCATACCGTCGCGATGCTTTGGCTCACGGCGGTGCCGATTTCGCTCGTTGTCATGCCGAAGCCGCCGTCGCCCATCAGGCTGATTACCGTACGTTCCGGGCAGGCGAGCTTGATGCCGAGTCCGCATGCGTAGGAGAACCCGACCAGTCCAAAGTCGAGCGGCGTAAACAGAGCGGGCGGCTGGTGATAGTGAAGCTGATCGGTAGCCTGCAGACAAAGGGTGCCGGCGTCCATCGTAAACATCGAGTCGGTAGGCGCAACCGCACGCAAGGCCCGGTAAAGTTGAGCAGGCTGGATACGTCCCTCTGCGGGCTGTCCAACTCGGTCGCGTTCAGCCAGCAATGCAGCCCGTCGTATGGCGAAGCCCCCTGTCCAGTCGATCACTTCGGGTGCCGGTTGATGACCTGCAAGGGCTGCCACCAGGCCCCGGGCGACTTCACCCGCCTCGCCATGGATGCCCAGCTCTACCGGAAAGAATCGCCCAATTGCGGCGGGGTCGAGTTCGACCTGGATGATCTGCGCATCCCGGTTCAGGTTGTCGTAGGTGTAAAACGTGGTGTTGAAGCCCAGACGCGTGCCGAGGGCGAGGATTACATCGGCCGTGCGGGCCAGATCCGAGGCGATGACATTGCCTCGGGGACCAACCTGTCCGGCATAGAGCGGATGCGAACAGGGAATTGCATCCCCATGCCCAGGTGACATAGTGATCGGTGCCTGAAGCCGTTCGGCCAGGGCCAGCGCGGCGTCAGCACATCGACCATTCTTGACACCGCCTCCGGCCAGAATCAGCGGACGCTTTGCATGGGCAAGAAGTCGTGCGGCGGCCTCGATTCGGGTGGCAGAGGTAGTCCCCCCTTCTGCCCAGGCCTTGAACGGAACGGCCGCTTCCCATGTTGTCGTTTCAGCGAGCAGGTCACGCGCGATGTTGACCGCGACCGGACCTTGACGAGGCGTCAGTGCCGTTCGAAAGGCCTCGCCGAGCATTTCCGGAATGCGGCGTGCCTGAGGCACCGACCAGGTCTTTTTGGTCACCGTGCGCAGCAAGGCCTGCTGGTCGACTTCCTGAAAGGCATCGCGGTAGACATGGGCCGACGACAGAGAGCCCGCTATGGCGACGACCGGCGAGAACGCGGCACTTGCTTGGGCGAGGCCGGTTACGAGATTAGTCACACCTGGCCCGTTCTGGCCCGCCAGGAAGACGCCTGCCCGCCCTGCGGCACGTGCGTAACCATCGGCCATGTGCACCCCTGTACGCTCGTCCCGCACGCCGACGAACCGGATGTCGGTGCGCCCGTAGAGCGCATCAAAAACTTCCATGCCAGCCGAACCGATCAGTCCAAAAACATGTTGCGTGCCGTGCGCAGCCAAAGCTTCGACGACAGCGTTGCCACCTGTGCCCTGATTCATATGAAGTCTCCTGTCGTATGGTTATGGGGCCGATTCAGTGGTGTCGGCAAGCTTAAGCTGGCACCCACATCAGTCCGGATGCAAGACATCTCAGCGAATTTTTGTCGTTTTGTCGACATTTGTCAATTTTGAATAAACTCGATGAGCCGCTTGCGCTCCAAAGGCGGGCAGGATTCCTAACGCCGACTGATGTGCGCGCTAAGCCCGGCCCCGGCCTTAAGTGTCTTATGTGGACCGTCCTTTTTCAGGCGCATTCACTCTTTCACACCGCGCCCTCATCAATCGATTGGAAAGAGGCCAACTTTACCCGGCTCATGGCTGCTTAAAAAGCAAGGCTTACAATGACCGACACTTGAGTTTATTCACACCCATCCCAACACCACAGGAGGTAAATTAGAGATTGGGTTTGCAGTGCAATTAGCTAGACTAAAATCTCTCACTGGAATTGGATCAACATTTAACTAAGTTCAACAGCTGTACGGTTCAGGCGATAACCTTAAATGGCCTCTACGATGAATCAGTACAACAACGTACCAGAGGGAGAAACAAGCAAATCTGTCATTGACGCAGAAAGATGGCAGCCAAAACAAAACCAGCCATCCATAGCGTTTCCATCAGTATTAGTGCGAAGGGTCGCCACCCAGTTTTAGCCAGTTGAATGAATGAAGTTTTCACGCCTAGCGCAGCTATGGCGATGACTAAACAAGCGCGTGACACAGTGTCAAGGCCAATTTGAATGACAGACGGTACGCCGCCCATAGAATTTATGCAGACTAATGCAATGAAGACCCATAAAAACCAAGGAACTAGGGGCTGCTTATGGTTGCCTGATTTACTTTCGCTGGCTTCACGCGGATACTTAAATAAAATAGACACCACGACCACTACCACTGCCAGCATGGACACGCGAAACAACTTTACAATGGTCGCATAATCGCCGGTTTCTTGGTCCAGCATATAGCCGGCACCAACTACTTGTGCAACGTCGTGGATCGTGCCGCCTAAAAAGAGACCCGCCAAATCAGTGGACAGGTGCAGTAACGTTGCCACCAACGGATAAATGATCATTGCTAGAGTGGATAGTAACGTAACGGTCATAACCACCATTAGGGTAAAACTTTCACTTTCCTTGTTTCGTGGCAATACTGAAGCAATCGCCAAAGCCGCAGACGCCCCACAAATGGCAACAGCCCCTCCCGACAGCACTGACTGGGCTGGGTTCACTCCCAGCCGCCGACCGAGAAGCACCCCGCAAAACAACGTGCTTACGACCGCACCTACTACAATGGCAGCTGTGCTCCATCCCAAGCCAGCGATCTGACTGGCTGTGATGCGGGCGCCAAGCAGCCCCACGCCGAGGCGCAGTACTGTGCGTGCGCTAAACTCGATACCTGGCAAAGTAGACTCTTCACGACTAAGGTAATGAAATGCCACGCCAAAAAAGAGAGCAAACAACAGCAGCGGCCCGCCGTAAAGCATGGACATCAAAGTGGCGGCCATCGCAATAACGCAAGATAAGGCCAAGCCCGGAAGAAGTTGCATGAGCTTCATGAACTCTACTTTGATGAAGGCTATTAGTGATAGCTGGGAAAATTTGAGCAAAGAAAATCCTTTAAATCTTCGCATTCAATTAATAGGTGTTGATGCAAAATATAATTTTTCGAATTATCAATTACTCTGCCTGCCGCATAAGCCACACTGGCAAGGAAAACGGTTAACGTCACTACGATTTTTTTCACGATGGCTCGTTTGGTTCAGTAAAATTGTGAAACGCCGCGTGGAGATGGCGCTAAAAATCTGCCTACTTTGCCCGCCACTTCGGTGCCCGCTTTTCAGTCCACGCAGCAACACCCTCCACACGATCTTCACTTAGGTAAGGGTTGGGGCCAACGTCTAGGCGCAATGCCGCAGCCAATGGCAGATCACGTCCCCTTGTGATCATGGCTTTGTAACGCCGCGTGGTGAGAGGGGCGTTGCGCGCAACCCTCTCTGCCCAAGCATTTGTAGCGGCAACAAGCTCCTCGACCCGCACAACCTGATTTACCAAGCCAAGTGCCAGGGACTCGGTAGCATCGACGCGACGCGCCGTGTACAGTAGATCGTAGGCAGCGGGCATGGAAATGATCCGGGGCAACATTTGCGAAGCAAAATTGGCGCCCAGCCCCAAAGTCGCCTCCGGAAACCCGAACTGCAAATCATCGGCGGCAATGCGCACATCGCAAGCGAGCGCCAGCTCGGCACCTCCGCCAAGAGTGAAGCCGAAAATGGCGGCAACGGTCGGCTTTCCGCACTCTAGGACGGCTTCAAACAGATTCCGGCTCGTACCGCGCATTTGAAGAGAGTCCCGGCGGGGCCCTTCAGCCTTCGTATCCTTCTGACGAGTTTCTGTAAGGTCACGGCCAACGCAGAAACCCTTGCCCTTCGCCCCGCCCATAATGACCACCCTTACTGCGGAGTCATCGTCGGCCCTCTCAACTGCTGAAATTAAGTCCTCCATGACCAAACTCGACAAAGCGTTTACGCGATCTGGCCGTTCAATTAGGATTGTCGCTACATAATCTTTGACCTCGTAGCTCACGAAGCTGGTTTTATCGGCCATGGTGAGCTCCAATGATTCTTGCGTCGACCGCTTGAAGGCGCGGCGGATTTAGGCAGACTAGCAAGGGGTTGATGTCCACGGATACAGAGCACTCGCGTGCAGCGCTGCCTAGCTGCAACAGAACGTCCACCACCTGCGTCGCCACGGCAGGGTATGCATCTGTAAGGAAGCGGCCGATGTGAGTTCTTTGCATCAACCGTTTCGAGGAAGACACGTTAACGTGCGAGCAAGGCAACAACGCCGTGTCGCGCACGTACTCCGCTGCGCTGCCGCCAGCACCAAAAACGATCACTGCTCCAATGCCAGCGTCCTGGGCGACACCAACAAATAGCTGCAGGAAACCCGTTACCTGCTTCTCGATGACCACATGACCTTTGCTATGCGAAGCTAACTGAAGATACGCCCGTTTCGTCGCGTCGGCGTCAGAGATCCCCAGCACCACCAACCCTGCAGCTGCCTTGTGCGTGTTACAGGTAACATCCGCTTTCATCACCACCGGAAAGCCAATTGTCCGCACTGCATCGAGGGCATCTCGCTCGCATGAAACCCGTCGTGCGTCTGCAAACGGGATGCCCACCTGAGAAAGAACATCGCGAGCCTGCCAATAAGTCAACTCCTCGCCCTTTTCTGCCAGCACGTGAGCTGCCACAGACTGCTCGATGGGGTCATCCTGCTGCGCAACCTCGGCCGCCGCTGACCACTTCTTCATCGCCTTAAGGAATCGATGCGATCCCTCGAACACCGGCCCTTCGAATGCCAGTAGGAGCGGGGTGACATCGTCTGTTAGGTTAGGGACGGGCCACCACGTAATAGCTACTCGCTTGCCATCCCGTTGCAGTTCTTTGAGCGGTCCGGTTATGAGTTGTGCCGACTGCATGTGCATTGCGCATATATAAACGTCGAAGTCGTTGTGAGTCACGAATGCACCGTAGGCGGGTAGGCCTGCATCAGGCTTACTCAGCATGTCAACGGGGTCAAAAGGATTCCCCACGCCGGCCAGGGGGAAGAATTCACGGGCGACCGCGCTAAATTCAGAGCTAACCGGCGGCAGCGTGAAGCCTTCATCAGTCGCTTGGTCGGCAAGTAGTGCCGCCTCTCCCCCAGAAAGGGCAAAAATGCCGCAGGAAGGCGCCTGGCTTGGGGCCTTGCCCCACCATCGATAGATAGATGCCACCTCCCAAAGTTGGTCTATGTCATCGACGATAGTCACACCGAGCTCCGTCAGGAGCGATCGCTCGATATCCCAATTGCCGGCCAATGCGCCACTGTGTGTTTGTGCGGTCGCACTGCCCACCGCCGTACGACCCGCTCTGAGAAGAATCACAGGCTTTAAGCTGCTCTGCGCCCTCTGAAGCGCAGGAACGTATTCAGTGGCAGCGCCCAAACCTTCGACCATCACGCAGATGACCTCGATGCGCTGGTCGGCGAGCGCGTGATCAATCAGGTCCCAAACGTTCACACCGATCTGCACGCCTGTGGCCACAGACAGGCCAATTCCAATTCCAGCAGCCTGCGCGCGGTTGTAGACAATGTTATTGACCGCGCCACTCTGGGTGAAAAGCGCAATTGGACCTGGCCGCACATATTGAGGCGAGAGCTGGTTGGAATTGCTACGAGGCACGTAGGCGTCGAAAAGATTGACCAAGCCGATCGAATTCGGGCCTAGCACTGTGATCCCGGTTTCGGCAATCACTTCCATCAACTGTTCTTTGCGGCGGGCGCCTTCAACACCGG
>Ga0209550_10005767_pt1 | contig 11570 bp, 9 predicted proteins | sample LauGreSuBDMM15SN_2_FD_187567 | JGI IMG/M metagenome (GOLD analysis project Ga0209550, IMG submission 187567) | Freshwater lake microbial communities from Lake Michigan, USA - Su13.BD.MM15.SN (SPAdes) (version 5) | ecosystem: Environmental > Aquatic > Freshwater > Lake | place: Lake Michigan, USA... | reverse complement strand
GTATGAGAGCGCGCCGGGCGTTTTCTACCTTGTTTCGGCGGGTGCGCTGGAACGTCATGACCATGACACGTTGAAAAAGCTGCTGCCAAGCGATGATAGCGTGCGCCTGACGCCGGTGACATCGGCCTATGGCGTGCTTGTTCTGGCAGGGCCGAAGTCGCGCGAGGTGCTGCAATCGCTGACCGATTCGGATATCTCGAACGAGGCGTTTCCGTGGCTCTCCGGTCAGAAAATTTCGGTGGGTGCGGTGCATTGCGATGTGTTGCGGGTGAATTTCGTTGGCGAACTGGGGTATGAATTCCATCATCCAATCGAGATGCAGAACCATTTGTTCGATCTTCTGATGAAGGCAGGGGCACAATTCGGCATCAGGCCATTCGGTATTCGGGCCATGATGTCGATGGCATTGGAGAAATCCTATCGGCTCGTCGGGCGGGAAATGTCGATTGAATATTCGGCGTTTGAGAGCGGTCTGCAGCGCTTCGTGCATCCAAACAAAGGGCAGTTTTTGGGGCGTGACGCGCTGGTGGCCTGGCAGCAAAAGGGCTTCAAGAATAGTTTCGTGACGATGGAAGTGCATGGCATTACCGATGTCGATGCGCGCGGATCGGAAGCGATTTATCTCGGCGATCAGGTGGTCGGGCGGTGCACATCGGGCGGGTTTGGCTGGCGGACAGGCAAATCGCTGGCTCTAGCGATGGTTTCGCCGGATCATTCGGCCGTCGGAACGAAGCTCGAAATCGTCATCCTCGGCAAGCGTTACAAGGCAACGATTATTCCGGAATCGCCATTTGATGCCGAAAATGACCGATTGAGAGGCTGAACAAAGACGCTCAAAAAGGTCTATTCCGTCGGCTACGGGTTAGCGGGCGTCCAAATTCCGACAATTCTCTCGACGGAACAGTCTAATTTGGGTAGAGGACATTCAGGTTTGGTCTTCGAAGGATAGTAGCGCATGTCGGACGGTGGTGATTTCGATCTAAATTCGTTGAGCGATGATGAACTCGTCGAACAGATGCACGATGATCTCTATGATGGTCTCGGCGAAGAGATTGTCGACTCAGTCAATATTCTCCTGAAGCGTAATTGGACGCCGTATGACATTCTGACCAAGGCACTGGTCGAAGGCATGCGGATTGTCGGTGTCGACTTCCGCGACGGAATTCTGTTCGTACCGGAAGTGCTGATGTCGGCAAATGCGATGAAAGCTGGCATGGTTCTGCTCCGTCCATTGCTCGCCGAGACAGGTGCTCCAAAGGTCGGCAAGATGGTGATCGGCACCGTTAAGGGCGACATTCATGATATCGGCAAGAACCTCGTCTGCATGATGATGGAAGGTGCCGGTTTCGAGGTGATCGATCTCGGGATCAATAATGCGGTCGAGAAATATCTCGAGGCGATCGAAGAGCACAAACCGGACATTCTGGGTATGTCGGCGCTGCTGACCACCACGATGCCGTATATGAAGGTCGTGATCGACACGCTCAAGGAAAAGGGCATGCGGAACGATTATCTCGTGCTCGTGGGCGGCGCGCCGCTTAATGAAGCCTTTGCGGAAGCGGTCGGGGCCGACGCCTATTGCCGAGATGCAGCGGTTGCAGTTGAAACGGCTAAGGCTTTGCTGTCGCAACGCACGATCCGCGCCTGATCCCCAATCCCGGGACTTCAATCCGAACTTAAGGGGGACGCCGATGAACAGCACCGTTCAAGCGCCTCCCAAAACGTTGGTGATCGCGTGTGGCGCGCTCGCCCGCGAACTTTTGGACGCAATCCGGCTGAACCATTGGACGCATATGGATGTGACGTGTCTTCCGGCGATCTGGCACAACCGACCCGAGAAGATACCGGAAGGCGTGCGGGCCAAGATTCGCAAGAACCGGGCAAATTACGATCATATTCTGTGCCTCTATGGCGATTGCGGCACGGGCGGCCTTTTGGATCGTGTACTGGAGGAAGAAGGCGTCGAGCGCATTGATGGCCCGCATTGCTACGCGTTCTACATGGGCGAGCCCCAGTTTGATGCCGCAATGGACGAGGAAATTGGTACGTTTTTTCTCACCGACTATCTGGTGAGGCATTTCGACCGGCTGATCATCCAAGGTCTCGGGCTCGACAGGTATCCGCAACTGATCGGCGACTATTTCGGTCATTACAAACGGATCGTTTATCTGGCGCAGACCCATGATGCGGTGCTCGAGCAGAAGGCGGCGAAGGCTGCGGAGCGGCTCGGACTTTCGCTCGTGATACGTCAAACCGGCATTTCAGGCATTGAGACATTTCTCGCGGCGCATGCCGACGCGGGAGCAGATTTATCTTCAGGGGGAAGAACGCATGGCTAATCTGATTATTGTTTATTGGCGCGATATTCCTGCGCAAGTTATCGTCAAACAGGGGCGAACGGCGGCAAAGCGGGAATTGCCGGAGCGGTTTGTAACCTCAATCGATGCCGCCGCCATGAAGGCGGGTGCGCGCGACACGGATTCGTATCTGGCAGACTGGCGGCGGGCTGATCCGGTTACTGTCGGTGACGATCTTGAGGCGGAAGCGGCTGCGTGGGCGGCAAAGCTTGAAGCAGAATATCCGCAAGACAGGTTGGTAGCCCTGGCGAAGGCTGGCGGTTATGAGGAGCAAAACTGATGTCCCGCGTGCCCGCAGCTTTTGAGCCCGCAGGAAAAGACCCGCGTGATGCCAAGAAATTCGCCCTGCGTTTCTGGAGCAACCGCCATTCGCGCGGGATGGAAACGACCTATTCCGTTGTCGAAAAGATGCTGCATCTGGCGGCACCTCTGTTCAAGGCCGTCGGCTATGAGCGGCTTGAAAAGCCGGTTGCAGCTATCGAGGCAACCATCAAGGGGGCGCTGTTTGATTGCCGGATGTGCGGACAGTGCATTCTCTCCTCGACTGGCATGTCATGCCCGATGAATTGCCCGAAAAATCTGCGCAATGGACCGTGCGGCGGCGTCCGTGCCAATGGCAATTGCGAGGTTTACGCCGAAATGCCGTGCGTCTGGGTGAAGGCTTGGGAAGGCAGCAAGGCCATGGAACATGGCGAGAAGATTCTGAATGTCCAGCCGCCGGTTGATCACCGGCTCAAGGGGCGGTCGTCGTGGTTGGCCGTAGCACGCGGCGCGCATGAGTGAGGTTTGAGTATGTTACCGCCCAATATCAATCCTGTTGATATCGGCCCGTCACCGGCCGCACCGCTGCCCGAACTTCCCGAACACTCCTCGCGCGGTCGGCTTGAGCGTGTCCTGCGTCGGGGCGAGTTTGCCGTAACAGCCGAACTCAACCCGCCGGACTCGGCCAATCCCGATGATGTCTATGAGCGTGTGGCGCATTTTGACGGGTGGGTCGACGGTATCAATGCGACCGATGGTTCGGGCGCAAATTGCCATATGTCGAGCGTTGCGATCTGCGCCCTGCTGACGCGGGTGGGTTATTCGCCGATTTTGCAGATTTCCTGCCGCGATTATAACCGCATCGCCATTCAGGGGAATGTGCTCGGAGCAGCCGCCCTTGGGGTCTGCAATGTATTGGCGCTAACAGGCGACGGGGTGCAATCGGGTGATCATCCGGAAGCCAAACCGGTGTTCGATCTTGATTCGACGTCATTGCTGGCAACGATCAAAAAGATGCGTGATGATCGCACGTTCCTCTCGGGACGTAAGATCACCGATCCGCCACGGTTGTTTCTGGGGGCGGCGGAAAATCCGTTTGCGCCGCCTTATGACTGGCGGGCCTTGCGGCTTGCGAAAAAAGTTGCCGCCGGGGCACAATATTTCCAAACGCAGTATTGCTACGATATTCCGATGCTGAAGTCCTTCATGCAGAAGGTGCGTGACATGGGAACGCACGAGAAGTGCTTTATTCTCGTGGGCGTCGGTCCCCTCCCCTCGGCCAAAACCGCGCGGTGGATGCGATCGAATGTGGCGGGGGTGCATATTCCGGATGACGTGATTGCACGGCTCGAGGGCGCGGAAAACCAGAAGGCCGAAGGGATAAAGTTGTGTATCGAGTTGATCCAGCAAATTCGTGAGGTCGAGGGCGTTGCAGGCGTGCACATCATGGCGTATCGGCAAGAGGAAAGTGTCGGGCATATTGTGCAGGAATCAGGTGTATTGGCTGGCAGGCAACCGTTCCGTCGGGCTTTTGCAACGGCGGCGGATAGCGAGATGCCGCCCTCCTCCGTCGCAACGAGACAAATGATGTGAGGCGTTTGGCGTTAACAAGCGCAAGATCAAGTTCAACTTAGGGTTCGCAGGGGATAGATATGACCGATACGGTTCTCAGTTCGCATAAAAAAGAAGTCATAATCGGCTTCGAACGTCGCTTTGTGATGATTGGCGAGCGGATCAATCCAACGGGCCGTAAATTACTCGCCGCCGAGATGGCCGCCGGGGATTATACCCGCGTGATTGCCGATGCATTGGCGCAGGTCGAGGCCGGCGCGCAAATGTTGGACGTGAATGCAGGCATTCCGTTGGCCGATGAGCCCGCAATTCTGGCGGAAGCGATCAAGCGGGTGCAGGAAGTCACCGACGTGCCTCTGTCCATCGACTCATCGATTGTCGCGGCACTCGAGGCAGGGCTTGCTGTTTACAAGGGCAAGGCGCTGGTCAATTCGGTGACCGGCGAGGAAGATCGTCTCGAGACGGTCTTGCCACTTGTGAAAAAATATGGCGCCGCGGTTGTCGCGATTTCGAATGATGAGACCGGCATTTCCGAAGATCCGGACGAGCGGTACAAAATCGCGAAAAAGATTGTCGAGCGGGCGGCCGATTACGGTATTCCGCGCTGTGACGTTGTGGTTGACCCGTTGGTGATGCCGGTTGGCGCGCTGAATGATGCGGGTGCGAAGCTGATGCATCTGTTGCGGCGTTTGCGCGAAGAGCTGAAGGTCAACACGACCTGCGGCGCATCTAACTTCTCGTTCGGGCTGCCGAACCGTCGTGGCCTTGCCGCCGCCTTCATGCCGATGGCGATTGGCGCCGGGATGACCTCCGCAATTATGAACCCGCTCCATGCCGAAGATATTCAGGCGATTTTGGGCGCGGATGTGATGATGGGCCATGATCCGAACTGTGCAAGCTGGATCCGCAAATATCGCGAACCTGCCCCTGAAGGTCAGGACGGCGGCAATGATCGTCGCAACCGCGAAGGACGCCGGAGATCCCGTGACTGATCTGAACCGCATCGTTTTTACGCCATCGGGTAAACGCGGCGATTTCGCCGAGGGCACAAGTGTGCTTGAAGCTGCGCGCGCGCTCGGTGTTGATGTCGACAGTGTGTGCGGCGGACGCGGGATTTGCGGACGTTGCCAGGTTCTGGTTGCCGAGGGTGATTTCGCCAAGCATGGTATTCAATCCACTGAGAACCATCTGACAGGATGGAATTCGGTGGAAGAGCGTTACGCGAAAAAGCGCGGCGCGCTCGGCGCGCATCGCAGGCTTGGATGCCAGGCGAAGCTCTGTGGCGATGTCGTGATCGATGTGCCGCCGGAAAGCCAAGTGCACCGGCAGGTTGTTCGCAAGAAGGCGGAAACGCGGTCAATCACGCTGGAACCGGTTGTGCGGCTCTATTTCGTGGAAGTAGCGGAGCCGGATATTGACAGCCCGTCGAGCGATTTCACGCGTCTCGTCGAGGCGTTGAAAACCCAGTGGCAGATTGATGCCGGCATGCCGGACCTCGCCGTGTTGCGTGAATTGCAGAAGACACTCCGTAAGGGCGAATGGAAAGTGACCGTCGCCGTCCGCAAGGGACATGAGATTGTTGCAATTTATCCAGGTCTGGTCGAGACGGCCTACGGCATTGCGGTCGACATCGGATCAACGACGATTGCTGCGCATCTGAGCGATTTGTATACGGGCGAGACGCTTGCCTCCGCAGGACTGATGAACCCGCAGATCCGCTTCGGCGAAGATCTGATGAGCCGCGTCTCCTATGTGATGATGAATCCGGGTGGCGAAATCGAGATGACGGATGCCGTGCGTGCGGCGCTGAACGATCTTGTCGGCGAAGTGACGACGGAAGCGAAAATCAACCGCGCCGATGTGGTGGAGATGACTGTGGTCGGCAATCCGATCATGCATCATCTGTTTTTAGGCCTTGACCCGACCGAACTGGGCGGCGCACCTTTCGCGCTAACGCTTGATCGCGGGCAGGATGTCAAGGCACGGGAAGTCGGATTGACGATTGCGCCGGGGGCGTTTGTCTATCTGCTGCCGTGCATTGCGGGCCATGTGGGTGCCGATACGGCGGGCGTTGTGCTATCAGAAGCGCCGCATTTGAATGATGAAGTCACGCTCGTTGTCGATGTTGGGACGAATGCGGAAATCGTGCTTGGCAACAAGAAGCGGTTATTGGCGTGCTCCTCGCCGACGGGCCCTGCTTTTGAGGGCGCGCAATTATCAAGCGGGCAGCGCGCGGCTCCCGGAGCCATCGAGCGCTTGCGGATCGACCCGGAGACGCTTGAGCCTAAATTCAAGATTATCGGTTCGGACCTCTGGTCGACAGAAGACGGGTTTGCGGAAGCCGCTGCGAAAACCGGTGTGAACGGGATTTGCGGATCGGGTATTATCGAGGCGATTGCTGAGATGTATCTGGCGGGCGTGATTACGCAGGATGGCGTGATTGACGGCGATTTGCAGGTGCGCAGCCCGCGCATCATTAATGAAGGCCGTACCTTCACCTATGTGCTGCATGAAGGCGAACCGCGCATTACGATCACGCAGGCCGATGTCCGCGCGATCCAACTCGGCAAGGCCGCGCTTTATGCGGGTGTGAAGCTGCTGCTCGACCATTATGGTGTCGATCATGTGGACCGCATCACGCTGGCGGGCGCGTTTGGCAGCCATATCGATGTGAAATACGCGATGGTGCTGGGGCTCATCCCCGATTGCGATCTCTCGAAAGTAGGATCAGCAGGGAATGCCGCCGGAACAGGGGCGCGGATCGCGTTGCTGAACGAGACCGCGCGAGGCGAGATTGAAAGCGTCGTGGGCAAGATCGAGAAGATCGAAACCGCGATGGAGCCAAAATTCCAAGCGCATTTCGTGAGCGCAATGGCGATTCCGAACAAGGTGGACGTGTTCACAAATCTGATGCAGGCGGTGAAATTGCCGCCTCCGAAAGAACATACCCAGCCAGCAGAGGGCGAAGGCGGACGGCGACGACGCCGCGGCTGAAAACGTGACACACTATAATAGAAACGATTCAGGGAGTTAACAATGTCGCCCATGATCCTCGACGGGAACGCCGCAGCAAGCCAGTTGCGCGACGAATTACGCCAAAAAATTACCGCGCTCGCGACCCAAGGCAAGCAACCCGGCCTCGCCGTGGTATTGGTCGGCGAGAACCCTGCCTCAAAAGTCTATGTCGCCAACAAGGCGAAGCAGACGAAAGAAATCGGCATGCTCTCGGTCGAGCATCGGCTTCCGGCGGAAACAAGCGAGGCAGATCTTCTCGCGATAGTTGAAAAGCTGAACCATGATCCGGCAATCCACGGCATTCTGGTGCAATTGCCGCTGCCGGAGCATATCAATGCCGAGAAGGTGCTTGAATCGATCAATCCGGACAAGGATGTGGACGGGTTCCATGCCGTGAATGCGGGCAAGCTTGCAATCGGTATGAATGCGCTGGTCCCTTGCACACCGCTCGGCTCTGTCTATCTCGCGAAAATGTACAAGAAGGACCTTTCAGGGCTGCATGCAGTTGTGATCGGGCGCTCCAATATTGTCGGAAAGCCGGTGGCACAGTTGCTGCTGCAGGAGAATTGCACGGTGACGATCGTGCATTCGCGGACGAAAAATATTGCGGATATTTGCCGTCAGGCGGATCTGCTTGTTGCCGCCATCGGCAAGCCGCTTTTCGTTGGTGCGGATATGGTGAAGGACGGTGCGATCGTGATCGATGTCGGGATTAACCGCGTGCCGAAGCCGGATGGTGGCTCGAAGATTGTCGGCGATGTCGATTTCGATGCAGTCAAGGACAAGACAGCGGCGATTACGCCGGTGCCCGGTGGTGTCGGCCCGATGACAATCGCGTTCCTGTTGGCGAATACGCTGCGCGCGTTCGAATTGTCGGAAGCCCGCAACCATTAAACTCCCTGCAATGAGGTGCCGATGATCAGCGTTTTCGATCTCTTCAAAATCGGCATCGGGCCTTCAAGCTCGCATACGGTGGGGCCGATGGTGGCTGCGCATCGCTTTGTCGCGCTGGTGCGGGACAGTATCGGGCTTGGTCGTGTTGGCAGGATCAAGACCGAGCTTTACGGCTCGCTCGCGTGGACGGCGAAGGGGCACGGCACGGAAACGGCCATTCTGCTCGGCCTTTCAGGATTTCTGCCCGCCGAAGTTGATCCTGATCTGGTCGAGGGTATGATTTCCGCGATCACCCGTAACGGCGCACTGGATCTCGGCGGCGTTCGCGCCATGCCCTTCTCGCTGGAGGACGATCTCGTCCCGAACAAAAAAGAGCTGATGAAGCGGCATTCCAATGCGATGAAGTTTCAAGCCTTTGGCCCGGAAGGAGCGTTACTGACGGAGAAGGCCTATTATTCGATCGGCGGCGGCTTTGTTGTCACGGATGAGGAAGAGGCATCTGGCGGGGTAGATGGCCCCGATCTCCCGTATAAATTCACCAATGCCGTCCAGTTGCTCGAGTTGTGCGGCAAAACCGGTAAGAATTTTGCGCAATTGCAGCGCGACAATGAGCGGGTGACCCGGAGCGATGCCGAGATCGATAGCAACCTCGATCGGCTTCGCGAGGTGATGTTTGCATGCATTGACCGCGGCTGCCGGCAGGAAGGGATTTTACCGGGTGGTTTGAAGGTGAAGAGGCGGGCTTATTCCATTTCGATGCAGCTCGAAGCGGGCAAGCGCGCAAATAACCGTCCAGCGCATGAAATCATGGACTGGGTGAGCCTCTACGCCATCGCCGTAAACGAAGAAAATGCCGCAGGCGGGCGCGTGGTGACGGCTCCGACCAACGGAGCGGCGGGGATTATTCCCGCGGTGCTTCGCTATGCGAAAGAGTTCTGCCCGGAATATTCGATTGAAGCGAGCCGGGATTATTTGCTGACGGCCGCTGCAGTGGGGTCGCTGATCAAGCAGAATGCCTCGATCTCGGGCGCGGAAGTGGGCTGTCAGGGCGAAGTGGGGTCAGCTTCCGCCATGGCTGCGGGCGGGCTCTGCGCATTGCTGGGCGGCACGCCGGAACAGGTAGAGAATGCGGCGGAAATCGCGCTCGAGCATCACCTCGGCATGACATGCGACCCGATTGGCGGGCTGGTACAGATCCCCTGCATCGAGCGCAACGCCTTTGGTGCAAACAAGGCGATTGTTGCGGCCTCCCTCTCGCTGCGAGGGGACGGCACGCATCGCGTGTCACTTGATGAAGTGATCGAGACCATGCGCCAGACCGGGCTTGATATGCTCGTCAAATACAAGGAAACAGCACAGGGCGGTTTGGCGGTGAACGTCGCGGATTGTTGACATCTTACCGCACGCCTAGAACCCCTTAACGAGCCGCAGGGCGTCGTAAATTGCGGCGTGGATGTTTCGGGAGGATACGGCATCGCCGATGCGGTGCAGTGTGAAGGTGCCCGACTGATTGGCGCGGGTGATGGCGGGATCGCCGTTGTCCTGCGAGCGGCCATCGGCAAGCGCGCGGTAATCGACGGCACCGAGATTGCGGGATAAGGGCTTGAGGGCGAAATAGAGATCATCGTTCGGGAGTGTGCCGTGTTCGACGATGACCTGATCGACGCGGCGTTCGACGCGCGTGCGGTCGTAATCGTTCAAGAGCGTCGCAACAAGAATGTTTCCGTCGCGGCGAACCTTTTCAAGACGGAGATTGAGCGTGATCGTTGCGCCCGCCTGATGGATCGCTTTGAAATAGATCGGATAATTCGTTCCACCGACTTCGGGGGCAAGGGCGCGCTCGGGCGTGACGATCTCGAATTTTGCGCCTGAACCGGCTAGGAATTCGGCAGTCGTCATGCCGGGATGGTTACCATTATCATCATAGAGCAGAATATTTTCAGCAGGCTTTGCCGCGCCCGACAAAATGTCCCACGTCGTTGTCACCAGATCATCACCCTCGTCGAGAAAGGACGTGTTCGGCAGGCCGCCAGTCGCGATGATGACGTGATCGGGGTGTTCAGCCAGGACGTCATCCGTTTCGGCATAGGTGTTGAAGCGGAAAGTGGCACCCTGCCGTTCGCACTCGGCGACGCGCCAGTCGATAATCCCCATGATTTCACGACGGCGTTTAAGAGCGGCAGTGAGCAGCACCTGCCCGCCAGCCTTGTCGGCCGCCTCGAAAAGGGTAACGGAGTGACCGCGGGCCGATGCGACGCGGGCGGCTTCGAGACCTGCCGGACCTGCACCGATGACGACGATTTTTTTCGGCGGTGCTGCGGATTTGGTAATTACGTGCGGCATGCTCGCTTCACGACCCGTTGCAGGATTATGAATGCATAGGGCCTCGCCGCCAAAATAGATGCGGTCGATGCAATAGCCCATGCCGACGCAGGGGCGTATCTCATGCTCGCGGCCTTCCATCACTTTGCGGGCGATATGGGGATCGGCCATGTGGGCGCGGGTCATGCCGACCATATCGAGTTTGCCGGTTGCAATCGCATGGCGGGCGGTTGCGACATCCTGAATGCGGGCCGCATGAAAGACGGGGAACTGAGTAGCGGAGCGAACGTCACCCGCGAAATCAAGGCTGGGCGCAGACCGCGTGCCCATGCCGGGGATGACATGAGAGAGCGCTTCATCCGTATCGATATGGCCTTTGATGACGTTCAGAAAATCAATCTGGCCTATGGCGACAAGGTGTTGGGCAATGGCGACGCCGTCATCGCGGGTCAGTCCACGCTCCCAATCCTCGTCGCACACCAGACGGGCACCGACGATGAAATCCGGGCCGACGCGGTTCCGCACGGCGTCAATCACCTCGCGGGCAAAGCGCAGCCTATTATCGAGCGAGCCGCCATAGGCGTCGATGCGCTGGTTGGTGGCAGGCGACCAGAACTGGTCGATCAGATGGCCATACATTTCGAATTCGAGACCATCAAGCCCGCCCGCCTTGCACCGCTCGGCGGCATCGGCGTAATCGCGGATGATGCGGGCAATGTCCCATTCCTCGATGGCTTTCGGGAAAGCGCGGTGCGCCTGCTCGCGAACAGCTGACGGGGCGAGCACGGGCAGCCACTCCTCCTTGCTCCAGCTCGTGCGACGACCAAGATGGGTGATCTGGATCATGACAGCGGCACCATGGGAATGCACGGCGTCAGTGAGCGCTCTGAGATGGGGGACGACCTCGTCGCGCCAGAGCTGGATATTGCCGAAGGCTTGCGGGCTATCCTGCGAGACGACCGAGGAACCGCCAATCATTGTGAGCGCGATGCCACCCTTGGCCTTCTCCTCGTGATAGAGGCGATAACGCTCCTTCGGCATACCGTCTTCGGTATAGGCGGGTTCATGCGCAGTCGACATGAAGCGATTGCGAAGCATGAGATGTTTCAGGCGATAGGGCTGAAGGAGGGGATCAGTGGGGGACATTTT
>Ga0209550_10005766_pt1 | contig 11572 bp, 4 predicted proteins | sample LauGreSuBDMM15SN_2_FD_187567 | JGI IMG/M metagenome (GOLD analysis project Ga0209550, IMG submission 187567) | Freshwater lake microbial communities from Lake Michigan, USA - Su13.BD.MM15.SN (SPAdes) (version 5) | ecosystem: Environmental > Aquatic > Freshwater > Lake | place: Lake Michigan, USA... | reverse complement strand
CTGCATCAGACCAGACGCCGCGCCCGATGATCCGTCCTCGGCGCGCTGCATCAGCGCGTGCGCAATCGTGCCGCTGTACCCGAACGAGCTCACGCCCGCACATGACGCGTTCACGTTCTCGGCAGTCTGCTGGACTCCCATCATGCAGCTCACAGATTGTATTTCCCGTAAAACGTGTGGGTTGACCACGCGCAGCTGAGCATTCGGCGCGCTCGCACGGTGGGTGAGCTGCATTAGGAGCCGAAGCAGCCCAACTCCTCCCGCAGCTGGCTCCGCGTGGCCATAATTTGCCTTTCCGGACGATACTCGGCGCTGGGATTGAGAGCCAAATTTCAGCACACTCAAAGCAAGGGAGCGCACCTCGATTGGATCGCCGAGTGCCGTTCCAGTCCCATGGGCTTCGCAGAGATGGACAGCGTCCACAGAAGCAGCAGCATCGGCGAACGAAGCGCCGATGAGAAACTGCTGCGCCAGCCCATTCGGTGCCGTGAGACTCGCCGACTGGCCGTCCTGCCTCACAGCACCTCCTAAGAGAGCAAATGGCGCCGTGCGCTCCATGCCGATCGCCAAGGCACAGCTGGCTTCTGCACGTGCGTAGCCGTCAGCCCGGGCATCAAACGTGTGGCATTTGCCGAGCGCAGACGTCATGCCAGCGAGTGCGAACCGCGCGCTGATGGTCGGGCTGAGCATCAGGTTGATGCCCAACACGACGGCCCTATGGCACTCTTGGCGTCTCAAGACCATGGTTGCGGTGTTGCACGCAGTCAGGGCAGCTGAGCACGCAGTGTCGATTGAGAGGCAAGGGCCATGCAGTCCGAGTGCGAAGCTGATGCGACCCGATGCGACTGAGAGGCTACTGCCCGTGGCCGCAAACACCGAAGCTCCGACTGGGGAGGAAGCCAAGTGCTCCTCGAAGGCGAGGAACGAGATGCCTACGAATACACCCGTCAAGCTCGCGACCAACGTGGCGCGCGTCAGGGAAGCGGCATGTAGGGCCGCGTACCCATGCTCAAGGAGTAGACGCTGCTGAGGGTCGGTCGCAGCCGCCTCTGCCACAGAGATCCCGAAGGCAACATTGTCAAAGAATGACGGAGTGTTCAAGAAGGCGCCGTGGCGTCGTCTGCGAGCTTCGACGTCTAGAGAGTTGGCTGGCGGCCTCACATCCCACCTAGTCTGCGGAACCTCGCCAACCACGTCAGCGCCAGCCACTGTCATTGCCCACGCGCTGGACAGATGCACGATACCGCTCGGAAGAGCCAGGCTAGTCCCCAGGATGGCCACCGCGAGCTCTCCATCCTTTCGAATCTGAATGGCGGGACAATGATGGCTGAAGACGGGAGCTTCTGGTTCCGCCGTGTGACTCGCGAGCAGATGCTGTGCCAGCCGGCGCGCCGTGGGCTGCTCGAAGATGAGTGTCGATGGTAGCTCTATGCTGGGGCCGGCCGCCTGCTGGAGCACGTTCCGCAACTCGACCGCTCCGAGGGAATCGAGCCCCGCCTCCATCAGCGGCTTGTCAGCGTCCGTCGGACTGCCAACTGTACGTGCCACAAGGGCAAGCACCTTCGCCAGGTCAAGCCCAGTAGAGCCAGGCTGAGGCATCGTGGCCGCCTTCGCAGCTCCCTTGTCAGCAGGCAGCGTGATGGCTACATCGCTCACAAACGCCACTGCACCGGGTGGCAGATGCGGCAGTAAGGTGCTCCAATTCACAGGCAAGACGGCCCAAACCTCTGGACTACTCGGAAGCACCGCAGCTTGAAGCGCAGCGAGCCCTTGCGCGCTGCTGATGAGACCGTAGCCTTGCGTGCGCCATCTCCGAGCAATCTCCGTCTTGGAGGCCATCCCGATCTCCCCCCATGGGCCCCACTGCACACTCGCCGCATGCTGGGCGCGTGCACGTCGCTGCACAGCGAGGGTGTCCAATATGCTGTTCATCGCACTGTAATTGGCTTGCCCGACGGCTCCGAGCAGCGCTGTGACGGATGAAAAGAAGAGGCACGGCTGCACGGGCACGTGCGCCAATGCACGGTGAAGGAGTTCGGCAGCGCCAGCCTTCGAACTCGCAACCGTGCGCAGCAGCTCGCCTCGTTGATTCGCAAGCAGCGCGTCGGCTAGTAGTCCAGACGCGTGCCAGAGGCCGCGAATAGGAGGCTGCTGGACTCCACTGATGGCGCTCCGCACATCTGCGTAGCTGCCAGCATCGGCACGTACCACCCAAACTCGTGCATTGGCTTCCTGTAGCTGGCGGGCCGATTTTGGCTCGAGTACCCCCGTGCGCGACATGAGAAGCAACGCGGACTGGTACTCTTTCGCCAACCAGCCGGCGGTCAGGAGCCCAAGCCCTGCAGTGCCGCCGGTGATCAGCTGTGTCGAGGGCGCCTCCAGGACTGGCCCGGCGAGCCAGAGCACGACCTTACCGGTATTCGCGCCACTTTGCAAGAGTCGAAAAGCAGCAAGGTAACGGCTCGTGAGCTCGAACGGACAGAATGGAAGGGCGTGAGCAACCCCAGCATCAATCCGAGAGGCAAGACTCTGCATCACTCCTTGAAACCATGTAGGGCTGGCTGCCCAATCAACATCCAACGCCACCACGTCGTAGCGAGCCGTACCCCCGCGGTGTTTGACTGCCGCGGCGGCGCGCAGACTGCTCCACACGCCGCGCTTACCAATCTCTTCCACAGCGGCGCCTTCGCCGGACAGCGCGAGTGAGCACGAGATGAAGTCGTTCGAGAGGCTGTTGAGAGTACAGGACAGGCGGCACGCCCTGAGCAGAGTTGACTGGCCCACGCAGAAGCTCGTGCTGTCCCGAGAAGACACATGACGAAGAGGTCCACGCTCGTGAAGAGCAAGGTGTTTGAGACGGCTGCCGGCAGAGACGAAGACATCAACGCCGAGCCAGTGCGCGTATTCAAGCGCTGCCAAGCCCACTCCACCAGCAGCCGCATGCAGCAGGAAGCGTTGAGCCCCACGCAGCTTTGCGCGGCCGAGGGCAAGATGCACTGTACTCCACGTCACCGGCAGCGTACATGCCGCTTCAAACGAGGTCGACACGGGCTTCCGTGTGACCAATCGGGAATCGGCTCGTGCCATCGAAGCCAGTGGCGATTGTACGACGCCAAACACGGCCCGCCCAGGCACCAGGCCCCCCACACTGAGCCCGCACTCGACGGCGACGCCCGCGCAATCGCCTTCAAGCCATGGCACATCGCCGGGGTACTCACCAAGCACGTTGAGCACATCCCGAAAGTTGAGGCCGACTGCTCGAACCTGAAGGATGATCTCATCGCTGGCTGCCAAGGCGGGCATTGAAAAGGAGGCGACGCGAATGTTCGAGATGGCGCCCTTGGTCTCGTACTGGAGACGGATGGGCAAAGGGAGGGGTGGATCTGAACGTTCGAGCCTGGGTACAAGCAGTCGATCTCCCGGGGAGGATGCAAGCTCGAGCTCGAGCTCAGACTGACGTGCGATCTGCTGCATCAGAGCGCTAGGCAGATGAGATCCGGAATGTGCGAAGCATCGCAAGTCCAGCGTGGGTATTTCTTGCCTTGCCGAGCGCGCAAGCCCCCAAGCGCCGACGCCGTGAGTCGATGTAACATGGTGAGCCAACGCCACAGGAGCAGTGCACGTGAGCACCCAAGCCGTGAGAGACCCGGACGATGAGTTTGCTTGTATGACAGCAAGAGTAGCATCGAGGAGCGTGAGCTCGTGCCGCTTCGACCAACCTAGCTTGCTAATTGCAACCACCAAGGCCATCACGTTGCGAGGGGGGGGCAGCATCGGCGCTTTGGCTTCAGTCCCGACAAGGTCATCGCCAAGCACGAGTGCGGAGCAGGGCTTCGGAGCGCCGGAGGACGATGCGGCAGCCCAGGCTGTACGATACGTGTGCTTGTTGAGCAACCCGCCCTCGGCTTGGAGCTCTCGCGTCTGTATCCCCTCGAGCTGTGCCGACGGGGTGCGACCTTCTTTGTCGGTGAGGATAGCCGCACCGCGTGTGTTCGCGGCGGCCCACCACACCTGGCACTCGCCCTGCAGACGTGTTTGGCGGATGGCAAACGGTAGACGCAACGCCACCCCCGTGGAAGTCTCGGGCGGCAGAATGCTCAACTGAAGAGCGGCATCGACGTCCGCAGGGTGCACGAGGGTGCCCTGGAGACTGATGCGGGAGCGCAGCCGAGCGAAGACGTGTTCTCCGTCTTCAAGCACTCGTTGCAGTCGCCGGTACGAAGGACCATACTGGAGCCCGATGGCATGAAAGCTCGCAAAGACGCTTGTTGGGCTCCTCTCCGTCGCATTTCGTGAAGGGCGTGCAGGAAACGACAGAAGGCTCGAAGCGCCGTCCTCTGCTCGTCCGACGCAATGGGCATCCCCGCTACCGGAGCCCACGGAGCGCACTTCAAACGCGAAGCCCCGATAGGTGCATTCAATGGCCTCCACGTCCTCTACGAGGAGAGCGGCGATGAAGCAAACGTCCGTCAAGCCAGAGGGCAGGGAGAGCTGGGCGGCAGCTGCGGTCGCCATCTCGAGATAGCCGGCCGCTGGGAAGACGACGCGCCCACGGACAATGTGATCCGACACCAACGCAAGCAGCGCTCCAACAACTGGCGACCGGAACACTGTCACCTCGGCATTCGGCGTGACGAGGCGTTGTTGCGCGAACGGGTGCCGCGAAGAAGCCCATGCAAAAGAGCGCCGACTATACACGAGCTTCGGAGGTCCAGAAGCGGCGACTTGCCGGCTGCTTGGGGAGCTCTGCAAGGCGGCATGCGAGATGGTGCCACTGTACCCAAACGACGAAACGCCTCCAAGGTCGGCTTCGGAATAGGCCGGCTGGGTATGCAGCCGCGCGCGCAGCGATCGAAAAGGTGGCGCGAGGAGCCTGTTCAGCACACGCAACTTGGCATTGACCGGAGCCACCGTCTGGTGCTGCGATCGGACCAGCGCAAGGAGGCCTAGGAGACCTGCGGTTGGCTCGGTGTGCCCAAGATTGGCTTTGGCGCCACCAATCGACAGGTTCTCCGCCGAGGCGCCCAAGGCGCGCTCCAGGGCCCGTGCCTCGGTCGGATCCCCTAGCGCCGTGCCTGTGCCGTGTGCCTCCACCAGCTGAAGCTTGGAGATGGCTGCGGACCGGATCACCGCGCCGATCATGTTCGCTTGGGCTGAGCCGTTGGGCGCGGTCAGGCTTGCACTCTTGCCATCGGACCGCACGGCTGCAGCAAGGAGCTTTGAGATCGCGCCGCCAGAGAGAGCGAGGGTGACTGCACCCACACCTTCGCCCCGGACATAGCCATTCGCTGCGGCGTCGAATGTTTTGCATCGACCGTCCACCGAGAGCATCCCAGCTCGGGCATACAGCTGATGGGTGAGGGGAGACATCATGAGGCTCACAGCGAGCGATAACGCTGCCTGGCACTCCACTGCCCGGACGGCCGACGATGCAGCGTGAAGCGCCACAAGAGCAGAGGCACACGCGGCATCATAGCTGACGCAGGGTCCTTGGGTGCCGAGTACAAAGGAGAGGCGCCCCGCAGCAATCGAGATCGCGCCTCCGGTCGCCTCGTAGACGCTCTCACGCTCCCTGTGCATGGCCGAGAAGTCGGCGTTCATGATGCCCAGGAAAATGCCCACCTCGGCGCCCAAGAGCGTCTCACGTTTGTGGCTCGCCGAGTGGAGCGATGTGTACCCCACTTCGAGGAGCAAGCGCTGCTGTGGATCCATGGCTGCAACCTCGGCATCCGAGACGCCAAAGAAGCGCGAGTCAAAGCATTGCACGCCATGCAAGAATGCGCCATGGGCCGCTGCTTGCGACAAAGGGCCCACGTCCCATCGCTGCGATGGCACGAGGCTCACGGCATCTCCGCCTGCGGGGAGCAGACTGAAGGCTTCGGTGCCGGCGCCAGCCCATCGAGCGCATGCGCCATCGAGCCCTGGGTGTGCACCTCCTGCTGCGGTGCATGAGGTGGCCCCAGGCGTGGAGATCAGGCCGGAGATCGAGGAGATCGAAGAGATCAGGCCGGTACCAGCAAGGGTCTGGTGGATGTACGCACCCAGTGCCTTCACATTCGGGTGCTCCAGGAAGCTTGTGGTGCCGAGCGTGACGGCGGGAGCCAGCCTGGCATTCAGACCACGCACGAAGCGCACGGCGTCCAGCGAGTCGATCCCCAGATCCATGAACGCGGCACGCTTTCGACCCGCATCCCATTCCCGGGTCTGGGTATAACTCAGCTCGTCCATGACAGCGATGATCAGGGACTCGCACTCGGCGAGTGATCGTGGCAGGTCCAGCACGGGCTGCGTGCCCGGCGCGCCGCCTCCCTGAGCGACGCTGCGTTGGCTCAGATCTCGTGCGCGGAGAGCGTACGAGACCAGCACGCCGTACCCGAGGTTTGCCACGTCATCGGGTCGGTAGTCCGTCACGAGCTCGCCCACGACAGCGCCCACCGCCGTGTGGAAGAGCAGGCCAGGGTCGGTGCCTTGGGCCACGTGCGCCTGATAGCTCAAGCCCCGAGCGGGCTCGTATGAACGGCAGCGCGTGATGGCGCACGCCCGGTCGATGGTGGCATCCAGTCGCGCAAGTAGCAAGCCGAAGCGACGCAGCTTGTCCGCCACTCGCGCACGAGGGAGCTGCACGACGCTCAGGAGGTGCAGGGTGGAGCCAGCTGGCGTGTGCAGGCCGAGCTCGGTCTCCCGACGCGCGCTCAGCAGCGACTCGTACGAGTGCACGCGCTGAGTGTACATGGCACCGAGCAACGCGCCCTCAGGGGAGGTGGCCGCGTATTGGCCCAGTGCGTGGGCTGTGAGCCGTTGGCGTAACGTCCCTTCTGGTGCGCGCAGACCGTCCAAGTTGCACTCCTGCTCGAGTTGGAGCAGGTTGGGCAGATCGGAAAGGGTTGCCAGGCGGATTGTGATGCCTGCGGGCCGCAACTGCTGCAGCACGATTCGCGTGTACGGTGCATCCTTTGGGTAAGTGAGCAGGCCCTCCTCCGGGAGTAGCCCGGCGCTCGCCGCCCCGAGCGAGAAGTGAGTCGCAGGCATCAAGAGCTGACCTGAGTGGGCCTGCACCGCGTCGAAGTGCATCGAAGTCGACTCCTCCATGTACCTGCGCGTCGAGATCACGTCGAGATTGGAGACCTCGAGCACGAGGAGCCCGTGGCGCCCAAGACAGCGCTCCCAGCGTTCCCAATGCTCAATGAGGGACGCGAATGCCTGCGAGGGCGTCACTAATCGTCCGTTGGCCCCACTGGCCCCACTGGCCCCATTGGCCACGTACGCGGCATCACTCGCGTCGATCGCGTGCGCCACGAGCGGATCCAGAGGACGCTCTGCCAGGAGAAAGGGGCGGTCGTGGTCGAGGAAGGAGCGAACATGCAGGACTTGGTCGCGCGTGACGCCAAACTGACTCTCGAGGTTCGCCTGCATCGGCTGCGGGTCGCCTATGTCTCCAAACATAAGTCCATGCGGCGCGCCGGCCGCCGTCAGCGTGGAGCCGGTCTCCTTGAGCGAGTCGGTGTTGAAGTCGACACCGCACATGGTAAGCGGGTGAGTGCCCAGGTGCTGGCCGCGCCGCGTCTCTGCCCGGATGTACAAGTACGTGGTCTTCAGGAGAGTGCCGTCACCGCACCCCATGTCGGCAATGACGCGTGGCTGCTGATCGAGAGGCTCCTCGTCGAAGATGCGCTTGACGCAGACGCTCATCATGTCGGCAAAGTATCGATTGTGCATGAAGCCCGAGCCGATGACATTGAGCTTGCGGTCGACCCACGCCTCATGCGACCCGTCGTACCTGAAGACGCTACCGGTCGATCCAAAGGTGGCCTCGCCCAGCAGGTGAAGCATCGGCCGGTACGAGAGGCATACGCCAAAAGCGGGGCAGCGCTCGATGATGAACAGCCCGGCCTCGCTCAAGGCGAGCAGCTGTGAAGCAGCCGTGTACGTGCCCCACTGCTGCGACACGAAGAATTCTCCGATGCGTTCTGCGGTGGCCTCGTCGACTGACGCTAGGCTCACCGTAGGCGAAGCATGCTCGTGCGCACCTTCGTCTGCTTTGGCCGTGTACGAGCTCGAGAGCATGCGAAGCTCAAGCAGGAGCGGTGCGATCACGGAGCCGGCTAGCAACTGCAGTAGATGTGGCACGTCAGCTGCATCGTCGGGCAGCGCCCAGCCCGCCGTGATGCTTGGCAGCCACTTCGCCAAACGAGGCAGGTGGGTACCCCATGCTATATCAGTGCGCTCGCTGCTGCTGCTCTGTCCGTAAACGTCTTCGCAGAGCGCCGCGAGAGTCGGACTTGCAGCACAACTGGCTACGCTCCTCGTCGTGCGGTACACGCCCTGTTCGTGCGTCACCCAACCCAAGGTGGAGAGTGTCCGCAGCATGATTGCCAGATGGCCAGAATTTGCGCGCAGCTGAATGCTGAGCTGCTCAAGCGTCGCCTCGGAGGCCAGCAGCGAGGAGATCACTGAGCGGCTGTGGTAGAGCGTGGCCACAACAGCAAAGCCGTGTGGCCAAAGATGATAGCTCTCGGCACCAATCGTGACAGCAAGTGAGGCGCCACCGCCTCTGAGAGCAACCCACGTGTGCCGGCGGCCCTTGCTCGCTTCTGGTGTGCACTCACAATAGGCTCGTGCCATGTTCCCGAGGAAATGGATGAGGCCCAGGATCGCGCGTGTCCGAGAGCGCAGACGAACGCCGCGACGACGAAATCTCGCAATTCCCTTTTTGGCGAGCTCAAATACCTCATGATGACATCAAAAGTTCAGGAGTTGAAGGGGGTGAACGAGAAGAGACCTGTCGTGAAATCCCTGTCCAGTGGCACTGTACAAGTACTTGAAACTCTCAACCTCTCTCAAACGAAGGCGGCGGCCGTTGGACGGCCGAGGCTGACGAAACTCTCAACCTCGCTCAAAGGAAGGCGGCGGCCGTTGGAAGGCCGAGGGTGACGCTGGCGACTCCTGCGGCGGCCAGGACCATGACCGCGGCGACCCCAAAGTGCAGCCCTTGGGGCAGGGCGCGAGGGCGCGCCGTATCTGTCACGTAAGCGAGGATGGATGAGAAGAGGAGTGTGCCAACGGCGCGTGTGAGCTCTGCGACGGAGCCGAGAGCGCCCAACAGCGCGCCTCGCTCGTCCTCGCCGCCCATGTTGGCCACAAATGCTTGGAGCGCCGGCTGCCACATGCTGCCCACCGCCACGACGAGAATGCCGCCGATGAACCCGCCCGCGGAGGGCGAGGCGCCGATGGTGAGCAGGCCGGCAGCGAAGGCGAGCATGCCGGTGAGGATGGCTTGGCGCATCCCGAGGAGGGGCACGAGGAGGCGAGGGAAGATGGCGACACTCAGGCCGACGAGCAGCATGAGCGGCCCCGCTTGCTCCTGCGTCCACCCGAAGCGCAGGCTCGTGTACTCTGGAAAGTGGTCGAGAGAGACTTGGGCCAAGGTGACTAGGGTCCATGCGACCGAGACGCCGCTCAGCACTGCGCTGGTTGAGAAGAGACCCCGAAGCAGTGCGAACGGGTGGCTCGCGCTCGGGTCGAGAGCCTTCTTGCGCTGCGCCTTTGGAAGCGACTCGGGGAGCACGAACAGAATGAGCGCGCAATTGACGAGCTGGATCGCGGCCCCAATGAGCATTGGAAGGCGCGGCCCATACTTCGCACCGAGGATGCCTCCGATGGGGAAGCCGACGGTGAGGCCCAATCCTATCGACAGGCCCTGGAAGATGCCGAGGTGCGTGGCGCGCTTGTTGGGTGCCGAGCAATCGGTGACGTACGCCTGGCAGATGTACGTCATGCACGAAGAGAACCCGTCCAAGACATCTGCCAGATAGAGCGCGGCTGGCCCGCGGGCTGTCGCCTGTAACAGGTGGGTCAGCATGAAGCCGAACGCTGACCAGGCCATGAGAGGCTTGCGGCCAAGCACGTCGGACAGGGAGGCGAGGACTCCGACGCCGAGGAAGGTGAGCAGCTTGTCCACAAACTCAACCCGGCCACCCAATGCAATGGAGTGCGGAGAGGGTTTTGTCGTCCCGGTGATCTGTGCGATGAGGAACGCGATGTTGATGGCGTCTGTGCGCGAGAACCGATCGGTCACACGATGAGAGGGCACAGCATGTGCAGAGGAGCGGCCCTTCGGCTCCACGCACTGAAGCTCAACGAGACAAAGTACAGAAAGTTGGGAAGGAGTGCCCAGTAGAAGGATGGTGTGATCGTGGGCGCTGCGACTGCCTTGGCAGCCTGCAGCGTCGGCTTTGAAGCATACACAGAGGACCGTGCAGAGGGAGCAAGTGAGGGCCGGTTAAGGCCTCGCCCTGCTGGCACCTCTGAGGATGCGGCCGACGCGCCGCACAAGAGCGCGATCGCAATGGCTCGTCGCATGATAAATGAAGGGGGAAATCTCCGAGACGCGAGGTTGGGAAGGGCGGTGACCGCTTTTGAGAATGCCAATAGCAGAGCGTCTCAAGGGCAGCCCTTTCGTCCTCGCTGACAAGAAGAAGGTCGAGACGGCGCCGGCCAAGAGCGAACAGAATTGGACGTTCGCACCACTGGTCGCATCGGTGTCGGTCTTCGCGCTCGCCGGAGCGCTGTGCTGGGTCTCGCCTTCCGAGGTCCTCAGCGCCGCGAGCTTGGATAGCAACAACGTCCCTGCGAGACTTTACATGCGCCAGGGTGCGAAACTCGCAGATTCTCCAATGACAGAAACGAAAGCCTGCGCTGTCGTAAACCCACTGCCGCAACGAAAATCCTCGCTGAGGCGCGCATGTTTGACTCCCGTGTGGCAGTGGGTGCATGGCAGCTGGTCGCGGCATGCGTGTTGTGGACAGGGCATGTGAACGGCGTCCAGGCGGCCTCCAGGGCAGCTCTTCTGGCCAGCGCCCTCGCCGTTCTGGCGTGCATCCCGGTGAACGAGTATCTCGACCGCCCCAAGAACGAGGCAGTAGCGGGCGTTGTGACTCTGGCGGCACTGGGCATCCTCAACGGGCGGGTGAGTGCTCCGTCCTCCCGAGGCGTCCTCCCGCTCACACCAGCTCTGCCGCAGTCAGGCTGACGCAACCCGATCTGCTGTGCGCGCGGCCGCGCAGTTGGGGGGCCCTCGCGTCGCAGCGGGCGTCCTGAGCTTCATAGGCCTCCTGATACACTTCACACCTATCGAGACGGCGGAGCTCTATCAGATTCAGGCGGAGCAGCGGTCGCCGCTGCTGTTCGTCATGATTAGCCTGATGGGGGCGACGATCTTCACAAGCGGACTCTTCGTGGGCGCGCTCGCCATGGGCCTCGCCCACCCGCGCGCCCTTGCAGGCTCCTTGCTTGCGAACGCCGTCCTCACGTCCAATCTGGCGACCCGAGATGCAGCCTACCTCGGCATAGGGGCACCGAAGACGGCTCCGCTCGTGTGGAGCGTCATCACGACGGGCCTCGCGGCGAGTGCCCTCGTGCTCTCGCGGTGACTCGTTCGGGGACAGAGAGCTGCAAATGAACCACTCACCCGCTGCAGGGGCTCGCAGCATGACCCCATGCATGCTTCAAAGCCCATGAGCGCGGCACTCACATGTACTTTAGATCCATATAGATGACCCTTCAGCTCCATAGA
>Ga0209550_10005764_pt1 | contig 11575 bp, 10 predicted proteins | sample LauGreSuBDMM15SN_2_FD_187567 | JGI IMG/M metagenome (GOLD analysis project Ga0209550, IMG submission 187567) | Freshwater lake microbial communities from Lake Michigan, USA - Su13.BD.MM15.SN (SPAdes) (version 5) | ecosystem: Environmental > Aquatic > Freshwater > Lake | place: Lake Michigan... | reverse complement strand
AAACGGCCAAGTTGAAGCGGGCGTTTGCCGAGTACGTCGACCGCAGACTCTATCGGACGGCCACGGAGGAAGTCGTAGCCTTCATCGCTCTCAGCGGTGCGGGCACCATTGAGCATAATTTTCTCAAGGCATGCTGCAAGGACCAAGGTGTGAAGTTAAACCATTGGCTGTGTGTGTTAGTAAATCATACATATTCACATGGTCCTGTTCACATTTACATTCACACTCACACAGAAACAAATCACAGTCGATTAAAGTTTCATGCGCGGCGACAAGATCGACCACCATTCGCTTATCAAGAAGAAGAAGAAGAACAAGAAGAAAAAGAAGAAGAAGAAGGAGAAGAAGAGCCCGGCTCACCTTGCGCGAGAGCTGCCTTCTCCTCCAGTCGTATCTTCTTTGGCATGGAGCGCTGCGGCGCAAGTCGTAGTATCTGAGTTGCTGGACGCTCGCACAGGCATGATTACCGATTGGCCCGTGCGCTACACTTCTCAGCGAGACTGTGCAACGTCCGCATCGAGCGCCGCGTCAGCATCTATCGAGGGTGCTCGGCTTCGGGCCGTGCGTCGACTGGGTGAGATTTTCCGTGTGCGCTGTGCAGTGGTGCGTGATGCTGGCACTGGCTTGTCTTTCTTGATGCTTCGGCAGAAGCGTGGTTCACTTCACTGACGCGCCACACGCCTCGAATCGCGCGCAGCTCGGCGGAAAATCTTGGTACGCCGCCTACGAGCATTGGCTGTGGGCGGCGCGAGCGCCCAGTGGTGTTCCAGCGTCACCAGCTTTCGTGCCCGTGCTTCCAGCTGTGCCATCCGACGCAGCGCAATCGGAGCTGCGAGCCAAGTTGGAAGCGAAAGGTATGGCAGCCGCGACGGCGCGTAAGACGTGCGACGACTTGGCCCTGCATGCAGCCAGTATGGAGCAGCAGCTCAGCGCGGAGGCGAGCGCGGCGAGCCATGGTCGATGGCCCAACGTTGTGGTGCGCGCGGAACGCCTCGCTCACGTGCCTGGATCGACGAGCGCAGCCTCCGCGCCAATATCTTTCACATCGGCTAGCAGCCTCGGTGGCGCCGACGCCGCCGATGCCGTCCGCACGAGCATGATCCGCCTCACCTGCGCTGTGCCCTCCGGCGATGCAGATGAAGTCGTAGCGGTCGAGGTGACGGAAGCACATCTCGCGAAGCTCCGAGCCCTGTGGCAGTTGACGCAGACCTCCGCCGCCGCCGCGTCCGACACACACTTCTTCGAGGCTGCCTTCGCTGTGTTGGCACGGCTGCAGGCACTGCAGGGGGGGCACGAGCAGGCCGGTGGCATGCAGGCCGCCTGCCCGCCGCCCGCCTTTGACGTCCTGCGAGCGGATTTTGGAGTGACGATGGAGCTATTCGCCTCGCCCCTCAACAGCCGCTTCCCGCGCTTTTGCTCAGCTGCCGCCGACGTGGACGCCCCCTTTGGCAGTCTGGGATCTTTCTTTCACTGCAGCCGCCTCTCCGGCGCCTTCGTCGCCAACCCGCCTTTCGAGTCGCAGACGGTGCACGCGATGGCGCAGCACATGGAGGCACTCCTCAGCGCTGCCGATGCGGCCGCGGGCGCGCTCACGATCGTGGTGATCGTGCCCGCGTGGCGCGAGCTGCCGGGCTGGCAAGCGCTCGCCAACTCGCCGCACCGCTCGTGTACCCTCAATCTCGAGCGTGCCAAGCACTGCTACGTCGACGGCGGGCAGCACTACGGCCGCCGCACGGCGGCAGGCCGTCTCTCGGCACTTCGGCTCTCCAACCACGAGACCAGCGTCTTCTTTTTACAGAGCGCACGCGCCGCCGTGGAGGCGCCGCCCACGCAGGCCAAGCAGCAGCGGCTCGCGAGGGCGTTCCTGGCGGGCCTCACTCCGGGGACTGGGCAGCCCGATCCAGAGTGGGTGCACCCGGCGCCCCCGTCACCGCCTGAACCCTGAAGCGGTTGATGCGCGTTGAGGGTTGAGCTCTTGAGGTGAGGTGTGAGGTGAATGGTCTTGCCGCTTGCGGCTTGGAAAAGTTCTTTATAGTTTATTCTACTTTCTCGGTGAAAAGTGACGATCTTGCCGCGGTTCGCGAATCGCGTTCAGTAAATCGACTACGTCAACTTTATAAGGCTGCCTGAAAGCTGAACCGTGAACGTCGTCCTTCGCGTCTTGACTCTTGTCACCGTCGTTCAGATTTACTTCGCACACGTCGCCCACGAACTGCACCTTTGCATTCGATTCGAATTTCGACGTCCACCGCTCACGTCATCGTAAATTATCGCAGGAGAGTCCAATGTGTGTGTCCGGGACCGGGTCGGGCCGCATGCAGCCACATGGCGTCGCCGCCCCACGCCTTGTCCGGTCGTTAGGAACCCGCCCGGACTCCCTCCCGCGTCGTCCCCTTTAGTGCCGTGCCCTCAGTTCCCATCGCCTCGTCGTCAGTGACGTCCCTTTCCATCTGTATGGTCTGCGCCTCCCTCCCCCCCCAATGCCCTCCAGGCTGGCCCCGCGCTGCCTCACTGGAGCCCCCTCCCCCTCCCCCCTCTTGTCACCCCCCACCGACTCTCCTCTCGGCAGCGTCGGTCCCCGTGGGATGCAGACGGATCGCAGTTCGGGCGAGCCATCGCAGGCGAGTGAGTTCAGGCGGCCTGTGGGGAAACAGTTCAGGCGGCCCCAGGCTCGAGCCGCTTGACGAGGGCGAGCTGCGAGCGCGTGAAGCCGTTACGCAGAGCCTCGGCCGCCGCCGGGAAGCGAGAATGCAACGCCCAGAACGCGCGCCCCGCCGCCTCGCGAGCTTTGACATCCGAATCCGCGGTCAAGCGGCCGAGAGCCTTGGCGGTTTCACCCACCACGCGCTCGGAGATCGGGGCTCCCTGCGCGATCGCAGCCGCGAGGCTGTCGCACACCGCGCGGCGCGTCTGCGCGTGCTTGTCGCTCGAATGGTGCAGCAGGCACGCGAGCAATGGCGGTGTCGGCACCGTCTCCGCGACGAGCAGCGCCACCGTCGACGACGAGTTCGCGATGACCTTGACCACGTTGCATGCGTTGTGGAGGAGCGACGGGAGCAGCGCCGTCACGAGCGGTGCGATCGCCCTCCCGTGCGCCTTGAGCAGCGCCGTGACCACATCGCACGCCACGCGCACCACTGAGGAGCGAAGGTCCTCAAGTTGAGAGGCGAGGGGGCGACTCACCGCCTCCTGGACCCACTCGAGAACCTCCTCGTCTGCCGCGCGTTGGAACAGCGGCAGCAGCTCCTGCAGCGCGGCGGTGCGCGCCTCCCACTGCTCGTGTGCCTCCGTCGCGGCCTTGCTCAGTTTGGTGGCCGCCTCGCGGGAGATCAGTGGCGCACATGTGGTGTGAATCTCCGCGAGCAGCGCACGCAACGACGCCGGTGGCGCGGCAGTGGTGCCGGCCGCAGCCACGGGGGCAGAGGGCGCTGGACGGGCCGTCAGGCTGCCCGCGACAGCGCCCGGGGCGTTCACGCACGCCATCTCCACCCGCTTCTCTCCGCGTGCGCTCTGACTGCCCGCGACAGCGCCCGAGGCAGCGAGTGCCAAGGTGCCCGGGATAGCGCCCGCAGATGGTGACGCCCGTAGCGCAGGGGTCGTAGTGCGACCGGTAGGGGCAGCGGCGGGGCTGCTCTTGGCTGCAGCCGAGGTGGTGGTGGCGGCGTACGGCGGCGACCGCGCGACGCGAGGCGTCAGGCGCGCCTGGGACGGCGCCTGGGACGGCGCCTGGGACGGCTTCGTCAAAGTTGGCCTGGCGCTCAGTGACTCTGCTACTGCTGCCGCCGCCGCTGGGATTGCATCCGTCATCGGCTCGACGTTCGCTGACAGCAGCGCACGCGCGAGCGCACCGTGGGCCGTCTCCCGTGCCGCGTAGCGCTGGGGGTCTTTGGTCACCGCAGTGATCGCGTCTTCAATGTCTTCCTCCTCCAAGCCTTTCTCTCGCAGAGCCGTTCGCAGCTGTGCCTCGGCGTTGGAAAGGATGGCCGCTGCCTCGATCGCCGCATCGGCAGCAGCCACATCTGCCTCTGTGAACGGCACTGCAGTGAACGGCACATCGGCCTCTGCGACCGCGTCCGCCTTCGCCTCCGCCACGGGTGGTGGCGGGGGTGGTGCAGCAGGTAGGACCTCGAGCGCCGCTGCCGCCTCGAGCGCCGCGGCCGCCTCCGCCGCCAACGCACTGGTCGCGGCGTCAGCAGCAAAGGCGTCATCAGCAAAGGCGTCATCGTCGAACGTCGACGTCGGCGGCGGCGGCGGCGTGTTTTCAACGGTGAAGCTGCGGCGGCTGTCGGCGGCCAAAGGGGCATTGACGGCGGCGGCGGTGGCGGAAGCGACGCCGAGCGGTGCTGGCGACGTCTTGTTGCGCTTGAGTGCCGATTGGGGTCGAGGGCTGCGGGCGACAAGCGGCTGCATCGGCGCTTCGTCACCTTCGGAGCGGCGAGTGCGCGCCTTCGGCCTCGCCGGGCTGAGCTCGGGCGAGGGCGAGGCCCCGCATTCGCCCTGTCGGCTCGATGTCGGCGCGTCGGCCGCGGCGGTGGCCCGCGGTGACTTGCGCGGCGAAGGCAGCACGCCCGCCGGCGAGCGGACGGCCGGTGTGCGCTTAGGGCCGATCGCGCGGCCGGACTTACTTGGCGAGGGAGCGCCGTCCCGAGCGCCGGCGGGGACGGGTGCGGGGTCTGCAGCAGTGGGCTCGGCAGAGGCGGGCACAGCGCTGGTCAGCGCGTCGGCCGGCTTTCTCATCGCTGGTGGCGTTGGTCCCCCCTTGGCAGGACTGAAGGTGATCAGGGCCGGACTAAAAGCGATCAAGTCCGCTGACGCCGTCGTCGCTGGTGGCGGTGTGGCAGCGGCGGCGACGTCGGCGACGGTGGGACGCAGGGGCGACGGCAACGTGTCGACCAGGGGCAGTCCGGTGAGCAGATCGGCGACAGCAGCGGGAGCCGTTGTAGCCGTTGCGGAAGCACCCTCGGTGGCATCGGCGGTATCCGGCTGGGCGGCGACGGGCTCCGCATCAGGCTCTTCACGCCCCGAGTCGTCCATTGGCACCTGCACCGCAAGCTGCGGTGACGCTCGGCGAGTGCCCGGAGCCACCACCTCCTTGCGGGTCGAACTCGCGGTCGTTGGCCGGAGGTAGTTTGGCACTCCACGGGCGCTTAAGGGCAGCACTGTGGACGAAGCAGATGTGGGAGGCCGCGCGATCGGGTTGTGGCGCGCCGTGCCATGAGATGAGTGCTTTCCTGCACTGCTCACCTTGCCGCCCGACGCCGCATTCTCCAACGCGCGATTCGAGTGCGCGCGCTGCAGGACCCGCTCGGCTGCCGCAACTGATGGGGAAGGCGCCGCCCGAGGGGTACGCTCAACGGGAAGTGGCTGCGGTTCGACCTCAGCGTCCCAGCTGAGATCGGGCGGCGCAGACGAGGGCGATGGAGCGCCCGGAACGGCCTTCATCTCATTCCAGCGCGCCGAGATTGAGGCCGCCGCACCGCTTGACCCTTCCATGGACTGGTTTGTAAACAAACGCGGTAAGCAGCCTGTGGGGTTTAGATTCTCTGCAACGTTGCCCCCAAACCGTGAGGAATTGAGAGGAAGACGTGTGGTTGCCATCTACAGACTGGACTAACCCCAACCATAACTTAATCGCGACTGATGACGCTGCTCATCGCCCCCGAGGCACGCTCGCACGCTCGCGGTCGGTGTACGCGCGGTCGGCACCGTCTACATGAACTTTCTCGTTGGGCAGCTGCAGGGTCCTTCGGAGGCGGAGAAGCAAGGTGTGCGCATGGTGACGCGGAGCATTCTCATCAGTGTCCTTGGGTGACCTTGCGTGCATGTCTTGCGACCGCCTCGCGCTAATGCTCTCGACTGGCGCATGACTACGCGAGGAAGATTGAGCGCTCTCATCATACGCCATGCACTCACATGTGAGCACCCGCACGCCTTGTTCCTGCAGCCGCCATTCAAAAGCTTGACGAGCTGCAGGTGAAGGACACGCTGCGCATGATCAACAACATGGTCGAGCTCTGCTTCAGCGAATGCGTGGTCGGCTTCCGCTCCAAGGCGCTGACGGCGCCCGAGGAGAAATGCATCTCGACGTGCGCCGAGAAGTTCCTCAAGCACTCGGGCCGCGTCGGACAGCGCTTTGGCGAGCTGTGGATGGCGGAGCAGCAGGCGCAGCAGGCGCAGATGAGCGGAACGGGGAGGTAGCCAAATCGCACAGCAGGCAGCTCCGGAGAGCCGAGATGGCATCACCCATCGGAGAGATACGCACGCGCATCTCTCTTCGCCCAGCGTATGGGTGTGGGTGCGAACTGGCGCGAAAGAGACACGCGTTTCGCGGTAATTAATAGCAGAGAGCGCGCGCAGGCGGCCCTGTCGGGCGCGCGGCTGCAAGCGCGAGATCAGTGGAGATACCGGGTCGGCGAATATGTTTTTGGCAGGCTTCTGATGATTCATGTGAATCCCGAAATGCAGGCTCTGCACTTCTCACACACATCATAACAGCACAGCGTCGCGATTCTCTAAATCATTTCAGGTGCTTCCGGTATTCATCCTTAAGGTATTCATCCACTGCGTCCAAACATGTTGAAGAGGTTGAATACCTTCGTGCCTTGCTCCACGACCACGCCCTTGCGCCCAAGAGGTTCGTCACTCTCTGCACGCACGACGCCTATTCGAACAGGCAGGCCCAACGCTTGTGAAAGCTGAAGGTAACCACCGAACGCCATACAGCCTTCGACGAGGTCGTCACGGCCGTGGAAGCTCAGCTCTTTATAGTTGAGCGGAGAGGGCAGGGACTCATCGTCGAGGCTACCCTCAGGGTATGTGGTCGCGATGTGCTCGCGAATGGCGATCTCAAGCGACTCGACGGTAAGGTACTTGGCGGCCATCATCGTGGTGCCCAAGGCGCGGGGCGCGACGAGTGGGCCTGTGGTGAGATCTGCTGCCTTGGATGACACCACGGTAATGATGGAGCTGCACGGGCGCAATACCCTTGAGTCGATTGCAAAGCCAGAGCACGAGACCAGCAGGAGGAGCGCGGTTGAGTGCATCGCAGGCAGAAGACGCTTGAGATTACCCGATTTAGATATGTTCCTATGATCTAGTGAGGTGCCAAGGGTTCCGCGTAACCTTACTTGAAGTTGTCGGGGCACGCTCGAAACGGAATTCGGATCCCTCGTCTTTCTTGGCTTCACGAGACGTGAGGCACGAGCGGTCGCCGTCACGGTCGCCGATCCGCGGGCCCCCTCGGCGTGGGAGTCGGAGCGATTGTCGGAGCCTTTGATTTTGCCCGCCGGAGCTTGCCGGCGAGCATGGGTGCCGGTGCCTCGACCTCGCTCCCGGAGCTTGTTGACAAGCATCAGGCCAAGACCGCGGCTGGCGACAGGTTTGACGAAGCCGCCTTTGACGCCGCCGCGGTGGACGGCAGAGTCCCGCGTGAGGTGCTCCTCAAGGCGGCAGGTCTTGAGGCACTTGATAAGCCTGCAGCAACAACTGGCGCCGCGTCGAGCTTTCTCGCCAGCAATAGGCGAAACCCACCAGCCATGCCCATGGCGGGAGAGCACGCGGCTGGCGTGCTGGGCCAGTACGATAAGGAAGTGGTCACGGCCGCGCTCTCGTTGCAGCATGTGACTCGCGGCGACGGCTTCCTTGGCGCAGAGGTGCGTAAAAGCACGGACTCCGAGTCCCTCTTCGCCGCCACGTGGGGCAGCATCGGGCGTGGCGAGCTGCGCGAGGCGAAGCAGTCGATCGACAGCGCACTGCTGCTCGACCCGGCGAATGAAAAGTTCTATTACACGCGGGCACTGATCTACGCTCGCACGGCGGAATGGCGGTGGGCGCTTGCCGACTACACGCAATACCTGAATCTCACTCAGATCGTGGCGGGCCCGCAACTCGCCAACGCCTACTACTCGCGCGCGCTCTGTCTGGCCAAGCTCGGCCATCGGCTGCAAGCGCTGCGTGACCTCGACCGTTGCATAAAAGTGGGGCCGACGGACGAGCAGGTGACAGATAAGGATGCGTCGCTCGTGCCGTGCGCGGTGGTGGCACGCTACGCGATGATCTCGGCCGACCCGGAGATGGGCTTGCAGGCCGCCAAGGAGGCGGCGGACGAGGCGGCGGCGGCGAAGCGTAAACAAGCCAGCTCGGAGGCGGCTGCGGGCGGCACTGACCGTAGTTCACAAGATACAGTATACGAGGGCCAGTGCTGGCAGGTGGCAATCACGGATTTGGAGGGATGCATCGAACGCGCCCTGGCGAGCCGCAAGACGCCGCTGCTCCTCGATCGAACACGCGAGCAAGTAGTGGACAAGTACTACTTTTATCAGCCGTCGACAGTCATCGAGGCGAAGCGCCTGATACTCGAGGCACGCGTGGCCAATGTGAACATGGATCTCGTGCGTGAGACTTTGCGTGTGCAGCTGGTGCACGCGCTGCGATGGGGCCACACGTTGCTGATCCGTCTCACGAACACTGCAGCCGACTTTGCGAATGCGTACTGCCATCCCGACTATTTTCCTCTCGAGGTCTTCGATCCGAGCACGCATCCGACCAGCCAGGACGCGAGTTCCTCTCCGGTGTGGAAGCGTGTGGTGCGTGAGTCCGACATGGATGCGAGCAAGACCTTTACCGTGCCGAGCACCTTCCGCGTCGTCCTCTCGAGCACCTTCCCGCCCGATAAGTATGAGAGGTACCTCACAGAGAGCTTGCCCTTGGCGAAGCTGCAGCCGGCGCACCTCATCGACCCGAGCAAGGGGTCCGGCGCGGATGCAACCCCGCTGCTCAAAGGGCAAATCGCTGGGGAGCAGCTCAAAGGCGATCGCACATCTCTCGTCTTGCAAGGCTGGGGGAAGGGACCCGGACCCGACGAGAACCCGGCCGGCCGGCCGATGGGGATGTGCGACACCATTGCCGGCATGTCGTGACCGGAGCGGTACCGCGCAGTCTTCATGGCCTCGCATGCATTCGGCCTCGCATGTATTGCCCGTCGGATCTCGCGCGCGCCAGACGCGGCTGGCCGCCATAGGCCGCCAGCCAACGCCAAAGACAACCCCAAACGACGGTGCCGCGTGTGGTGTCTGTGGGAGTCCCTGATGAGGGAGCTCATCAGCATGCAATGAGGGAGGCAATCAGCATGCAATGAGGGAGGCCACAGGTCTGTGGGATTCCCTCCCATGGCCACGCCCATTGCACGCCATGGCGTGGTCGTGGCCGTTATGTCCGGTCTATGTCCGGTCGCCGCTCTCGGGGGACGACTGCGGCGACCGGCCTTCTCAAGTTCAACGCGCTGATTGCCGCGGCCAATGCTTTCGGTGCGTTCGTCGCCGCTGCGGGCGGCCTCGCGATTGGCCAAGCGGCCGACTCGTTTGGTCTGTGAATCGCGGCGTCCTTGTTTGGCTACCTGGCGTGGCAAGAGGGCATCTCGCTCTGGGCGGGTGAGCCAGCCTCGCCGCTGCAGAAGATTGCGGCACGAGCGAATGGAAATATGGCGATTGCGGTGCAGTTTGCCGTGCCCACGACCTTGAACAATCTGGCCGGTGGCATCGCCGTTGGTATCAGCCCATGGCTCTCAAGCACGTCGGCCTTCTGCGCCTCCCTTGCGATGATGGCGACCGGCTTCTACGTGGGGCAGCGGCTGCACTCGGTTCTCCGTGGCTCGCAGCTCGACGTGCGTCTCTTCACGTGCGTCTCATCTTTGGGACCCTCGCGTATGGGCAGGTGAGCGAGAAGCTGCAGGCCATGTGGGAGGCTCACATGCCCTTTCGGTTGGCACTGCCCCGTTTTCCTACGGATTCAGATGCCCTGTGAGTGGCTCACGTGCCCTTTCGGTTGGCACTGCCCCTGTTTCCTACGGATTCAGATGCCCTTGCGGCGCTGGTGCTCGTTGAGGGCGTCGCGATGCTCAGCATGCTGCTCGCATCGTTGCGTGGGCAGCAATTTTTGGAGGGCGCCGCTATGAACACGCGTACATACAGTTGCGCGCGAGCGAGGGAAGCTGCCGGTGGCGCGCCTAATCGAGCTCGTCGTTCTGGGCATCTGACATGTGGACATGATGCGCTCCGACTTTTGCGCCTTGGCAGTGGGCCTGCTCATCGGACTTCGGAGCAGGCGCGGGAGCCGCGTGATTTACGCACATCTTCTGCAGCGACCAGCTCTTGGCGCCGGAGCGACGCGCGGCACGTCGCGTGATGGGTTCGGCATTGACCTCCTCCCGGAAAAGGGTGTGCACTCCAAGTTCAATGTGTGCCTTCTTTCCACCATTAACTTCACTTGGACCCTGTGTGCGCACTCCTGGTTCACGTTCTTTCGAGTCGCCTTCTAGTTCATATCTTCCACAGGGGAGGCCGTGAGGAATAGGCAGTCCGGTGAATTGTACGTGTCCGTGGTCGGCAACGATTCGATTGTCCTATGAACGGGTGGACCGGACGGGGTGACCGACTAACCAGATAAGGACTGCGTATGCGTGTGCCGTATATACTCACACTGCGTGTAAAAATTTGTTCGAGACGGCGCGTTTTTTGTCCTCGCGGCCACGGCGAATCTTTTCTTATTCTTTTCGGTAGCAGGAGCCCGAATGCGCGCTGGCGCGCCCGCGACCGATGGTGCTGGCCCGAGCGAGGTTCATGGAATGGGCGGCAGGCAAGTTACGCGGTCGTGGAGACCAGCTAGTCACCGATCGAGTTTCCTGGGCTCGTTCGTCGAGGGTGACGTACCCACGGTGGTGACCCCTACACGCCACGGCCACACCCCGCCGACGTACTCAACCCAGTTCGTCACTGCGGGGGGCTCGTCGTCAACTAGCCCTTCCGCTCTGTCAACTAGCCCTGTTCAGGCTGCGAGCTTGAGCACAGCCGTGGAAGCAGAGCAGGAGGACAGGCTGCGAGCAGGAGCACAGACCTCCAGAGCGGCAGCCGCCGCAGCGGCAGCCGCCGCAGACACCGAGGAGCCCCGGGCGATCTGCGGGAGGCTCAAGATGGATCTCCAGCCCGGCGAGCTCGAGAAGATGATGGAGGAGGCAGACACTGAAGAGCCCCGGGCAATCTGCGGGAGGCTCAAGATGGATCTCCAGCCCGGCGAGCTCGAGAAGATGATGCAGGAGGCGAACCCCGACGGCTCGGGGCACGTCGACTTCGGCGAGCCTGTGGCCACGGTGGGCGAGCAGTCGAGAAAGGGCGGTAAGTCCGCCGAAGTGTACCAAAAGGCGCTCGACGCGGTCAACGAGGCCTCAAAGGAAGGGGCCGATTGGGTTAAGGGTCTGAACCCGCTGGTCGCGGCGGCGCAGCTCGCCAAGGCGAAGCAGCCGGCGCGCCGCGCCTTCCTCGGCGCGCCCACGAATGGCTCGTACGCGCTCGTTGCCGAGATGGGCACGCCCCTCGATGCGGACTGCTTCGAGCGCGCGCGTGACAAGGTGCTCGGGTTCTTCATCGCGCAGAACACGCTGTTCATGGTGCTCGCGGGGATCAGCGCGCTCGTCATCGTAGGGTTCGGCGTCGCCATCGGCGTCTTCCTCCTCTCGGCCATCATCGGCGCCGAGATCTTCACCCTCACTGACATCTACCCAGAGTGCGCGAACAAGACGCAT
>Ga0209550_10005763_pt1 | contig 11576 bp, 2 predicted proteins | sample LauGreSuBDMM15SN_2_FD_187567 | JGI IMG/M metagenome (GOLD analysis project Ga0209550, IMG submission 187567) | Freshwater lake microbial communities from Lake Michigan, USA - Su13.BD.MM15.SN (SPAdes) (version 5) | ecosystem: Environmental > Aquatic > Freshwater > Lake | place: Lake Michigan, USA... | reverse complement strand
ATGTAATCTGGTTTCTCAGGATCGTAGGGCTTGAAGAGGTAGAGAGGGTGGCCGGCCCGCGTGATGCCATATTTGTATTTTGAAGCGAGTTCCAAGACACCAACGATCATATTGTTTGTGTCCTGAAATTGAGGGGTGGCCGCAGGAGGCCGTCACATTTTTATGGTGTCCACTCTGTTGTATAACTAAATGTCTGCTCTTTTCTAGTAGATTCTACGATTCCACTGTAGCCGAACGCCATCACATTGAAGTCCATTACCGTCTGGCCGGCTCCACTTGGTGGCGATGTGGGAGAGGTGGTCAGATAAATGGAAGCAACCTCCACATCGCCTCGATCCGTATAGGGGCTTCCATTTGGCTGACTTCCACCACTATCCACATATTTGTTTGATGTCAGCCCGAGATGCGGGTAGTTGGTATAGAGGGTATAAGGATCACGCAGTGTATTCTGTGGGTCGACTTGTGACGGAGCAAAGAGACCTGATCCGCCTGAGGCAAAGTACGTACTGTTAGAGGAAAGAAAAGAAGGGCTTATATCTCCAGCATACACAAGATAGGTAAAGTTAGCGCGGAGCCGGGGGGTTAGAGCGGTTACCCCCACTGTGATATTGGTTGATTCGGCGGCAGAAAATCCCACACCTTGGTTAAGGGGAAGAGTATAACTCCATCGCCCTGTATAGCTATCCGTCGGTGTATTACTATGCTGGTAGGCGTATGTTTCAATTTGGATCATAAAGGCGCCCTGCAGCGCAATATCGGAGTTCATCTTGATCAAAAACCAGACATTATGGAGGTTCTTCTTCTTGATTGCGATAGGCGGGGCCACGGTCGCAGGAAGGGTGCTCACCGGGCTACGGTAGCTATAGAGCTCATTTAGGGCATACCAGGAGATCTTAGTAGAAGCATACACTGTTCCATTGGTTCCTGTTATTGTCCCCCCGTTGTAAGTAAATTGTGTGTTCGCGCTGCTGGTCAGTGCGCCTAAGGCAGTCCAATTAACGTTAGAGGGCGAGATAATTGTATATGTAGCGCCGTTTGTCATCGTCTGAGCAGCGGGAGAAGCGCTCACAGTCAGTAGTGCGTAAGTCTTACTGAACCGCCAGCCTGTTCCAGTCAGTGAGGGGGCGATGGGGGCAAGATCGGTTGTAAATGTGGAGGGATACAACGGCACATACACGTTTGCTGAGGTACCGGTACTCCATGTAAGATTAATGACTCCTCCTGATGGTTCTACAACTTCATTTATAAGGATTTTGTTTGCTAGGGCTTGGGAGAAAGGTCCAGACGCCCCTTGAATACCTGTAGCACCTTGAATACCCGTAGCGCCTTCCAAACCCGTAGCACCTGCACCTGTAGCACCTGTCGCCCCTAGAAGACCAGTAGCACCGGTAGCCCCTTGAATACCTGTAGCGCCCGTAACGCCAGCACCAGTAGCACCTGTTGCCCCTAGAAGACCAGTCGCACCGTCCAAACCTGTAGCACCTTGAATACCTGTAGCACCGGTAGCACCTACACCAGTAGCCCCTTGAAGACCTGTCGCACCGTCCAAACCTGTAGCGCCGGTAGCACCCTGAGAACCAGTAGCACCTTGGATACCAGTAGCACCTTGTAAGCCGGTGGCACCTGAAGAGCCAGCACCAGTAGCACCCTGAAGGCCTGTAGCACCAGGAGGCCCGCCAGCGGGTCCGGAAGGTCCTATAGGCCCAGTAGCCCCCGTTTGTCCAGGAGTACCTGGACCGCCACCACCGCCACCACAACCTTCACCAGCACAGGCCGGGCCGATAAGAACTCTCGCTCTTCTTCTAGCAATTACATCACTTGCTGTTGACATGCTACCCTGTTATACGGTACTTAAAATATATAATAAACACAGAAATCAAAATTCAGACACCGACTACCATATTATTACGGTGATACTTGGAGTACCGTGAGCATCGAATTCTCGGATGTCAATGTCGCGGTTGAACTACACCAGATTGAGTAGGAACAGCTTGTAATCCCAGGAGTATCAACTACAGACATATTGATCGTTCCTACTCCTGTGCCGGATGCCGCTTCTGGTATATAGGTGGACGCCATATGGGCCGTAGCCCCTGTAAGGCCTGAGTTTGAAATAAGCACGCCTTGAGAAGATGCCAGGTTTGTTGTGGTAGCGGCCGTTGTACTTCCAGCAGGATGTGCTCTGCCGATTGTTCCATACAAGTATCCAGTAGATCCAGCCGTACTAATACTTAGCTGACCCATAATTAAATAACGAGCAGTTGTTGTAATCGATGATATAGTAGAAGATCCAGTTACATAGGTTACTCCTGTTCCAATGTTGGCTGTCTGTGGGGCATAGGTGCCGCCATCGACCCAGCTGATAGACTGGCCGGTAGGGCCTTGAAGCCCTGCATTTCCAACAATTGTCGTGTGAATGTGGGACTGTGTTGAATTACGGAAATAGAAAGTCGCGGATCTATTACTAATAATTGCGTGTAAATCTACTCTAATGCGATGTGTAAGATCGGCAAGAGTATATGATGGGATATACACGGAAGATATAAACTGAGTAGATGTATTGTTAATAGTTATAGGGTTTGCAGTTCCATCTGCTCCAGGTATCAGAGTTTCTGTTTCGCCAGAAATATCATAGACCTTAAAGTAAAATTTAGGGGCTGTCCCTCCCGTGGCGCATGTCGCAAAAATATTCATATCCCATTCACCTCCCGCTATCAATGTTGATGTTAACAATCCAACGGGAGTTGTAAAACTAGCAATCCGACCAGTCGCATCAGCAATAAGTGATTTTTGGGCCCCTAGAGTTGGAGTGACCAATAGCTGTCCAGAAAGATCCTGGACCCCTGCAGCAGCACCGCTAGAATCCATGAACAGCACGAGTGTGGAGGACGTGCCAGGCGATCCTGTAGCTCCTGTAGCACCTGTGACTCCTGTTATTCCAGTTCCACCTGCGATCGAAATCACTTGCCCGTACTGATTCAACGCGACGGACGAAGGATAGCTGTAGGTTCCAGAGACACCTGAAATCCCTTCCAGTCCAATCTGGTAGGCCATATGGGTCGAGGTGGCGCCGAGATCCTGTGTCACCGTAATGCCTGGCCCCGCTGTAATGGAGCGCACCACGTTGATTAGGGAATATTGGGGGCCTGTGAGGCCCGCGGGCCCATCTCCCGTTGCAATATTTTGCTGAAATTTGAAATCATAAGCAGTTGGTCCAGATGTGCCGGTAATAGGTGCTGAACTGATCTGATAGCCACCCACGGTACCAATAACTTCACTAATCTCGGGTCCAACGGTGATTGTGGACGAAGCGAACCCATTCTGCGCATATACAATACCGGCTGTGTCTGTTCCAATCGTGCCTACCGATGTTGATCCTTCGGGTCCTCCGATATTGAGCGTGCCAGGTCCAATAAATATATCCTTCCATCGCTGTGTCGTAGTTCCTAGACTGTATATGTTCGACGCTGCGGGCAGGACATTTGCTAGGTTAATCAGATTGTTGCTATTTGCTGAAATATTTCCAGTAGAACCGGCTACACCAGTGTAGGTTAGGATTGTATTGTTGTATGCGATCGTGGTAGAATCGGCGGGGGCAAATAGGAAGTTGCCGGTGAGCCCTGACGCCGTGGCAATCGTGACCGGCGTCGACCATGTGATTCCTGGATCTCCTGTTGCTGTTAAGATCTGTCCTGCAGAGCCATAGTCTTCAATGGAACCAATACCAACTCCTTGATATCCATAGGTTATACGGTATGTTCCTGGGGGCTCCTGAAACCGGAGTGATCCAGATGTCAAGATAGCTGCGTTGCTAATGTCAAGCGCGGTGATCTGGGTCGACTCGATGGTGACGCTGTTTGAACTAGTGTCCGTCACTGAGATCTGGGTCGGCTGGATAGTAACGCTGTTTAAATTCGGATCCGATGACTGAATCTGATAGGGATAGATGGTAACAATGTTTGCACTTGCATCCGTTGATTGAAACTGGGATGGCTGAACGTAGATTGTGTTTCCAAGCAAGTCAGGGCCATGCGTTACAGTATAGGTGGTTGATATAGTATCTGCACCATTCCAAGCAAGGATCAGGTTATCATACACTATAGTATCATCGGCTTGCGCGAAAAGAAAGTTACCTGCTGGCCCTGGATCTTGAGAGATAGGAAGAGTGAGGCCAGTAGCTCCATCGACACCAGTAGCACCTTGACTTCCGGTGGCCCCTTCCAAACCGGTGGCCCCTTGACTACCAGTAGCACCCGTAGGGCCTGCCTGCGTATACATAACTTGTGTTACCGTGAGGATAAGAGAAGGGACCGCTGGTCTAGTTGGGCCTGTCCTCGTATCCTGAGAGACAAATCGAATATGAGTGCCGGTAGAAGATGCGACCAGTTCAAAATAGCTATCTGCTGAAAAACTATCGACGTAGTTCCATGCCGCAACCTGATATGAAATCTGATTTTTGAGAACAATATCCGTTGCGGAGTTACTAATATCAACGCCATTTTTACGAAACCATATTGTTATTGTTTCACTTTGGCTGCTAGTATTTTCTATTTGCGCTGAGAACTGGAAATTATAGACACCTGCATTCTCAACTACAATTCGGGATGCTGGTTCCCCAATAGAAGCACCATTTCCTGGAGCTTCATCCGTATCGAACGTAAGGGGCGTGGCAGTATCTGCGGTTAAATTCTGTATCGTAGAATCGGAAAAAACACCGTAGTAACCGATGGCCCCGCCTGCGCCGATGGGACCCTGAATACCTGTAGCACCAAGGACACCAGTAGCCCCATGGATACCGGTCGCACCTTCCAAACCTGTGGCACCTTCCAAGCCTGTGGCACCTTCAACACCAGTGGCACCTATAGAGCCGGTGGCACCTTGGATACCAGTGGCCCCCTGGATACCGGTCGCACCTTCTAACCCAGTGGCACCAAAGGAACCAGTAGCACCCTGAGAACCAGTAGCACCTTCTAAACCGGTTGCACCAAAAGAACCAGTAGCTCCCTGGAGACCAGTAGCTCCTTCTAAACCGGTAGCTCCTTCCAAGCCAGTGGCACCCTCAAGACCAGTTGCACCTTGGAGACCAGTAGCACCTATAGAACCAGTAGCTCCAAACGAACCAGTAGCACCATCAACACCTGTAGCACCATGAAGACCCGTGGCACCCTGGAGACCTGTAGCACCCTGGAGACCTGTAGCACCCTGGAGACCTGTTGCCCCATCAACACCAGTAGCCCCTATAGAACCAGTGGCACCTTCCAAACCAGTTGCACCTTGGAGACCAGTCGCACCTTCTAACCCAGTGGCACCAAAGGAACCTGTAGCACCATGAAGACCCGTGGCACCCTGAAGACCTGTAGCACCCTGGAGACCTGTAGCACCCTGGAGACCTGTAGCACCCTGAGATCCAGTAGCCCCTTGAAGACCAGTAGCGCCTTCTAAGCCAGTTGCACCAAAAGAACCAGTGGCACCCTGGAGACCAGTAGCGCCTTCTAAGCCAGTTGCGCCAAAAGACCCGGTAGCGCCCTGAGATCCTGTGGCCCCAAAGGAACCAGTCGCGCCAAAAGACCCGGTAGCGCCCGTGGATCCCCGCACACCCGTAGGCCCGGTAGCAGAAATGATAGAATTTGATATAGGAATCATAAGAGACTCTGTATAGAATCCAGTCGCTATAATGGCACGCGCAAAAGAGGAAGTAGTAGCAACATTCCCAGATGTATAAATAACGGTTGCGGTTGTTCCAGTTCCATACCCTTCCACGCAGTTCGAAATAGGCGATCCGAAACGAGTATTACACACGTTTGAATAGAAAATTAAATTTGATCCCACAGCTTCAATGCCTACTGCCGGCCCGACTAGATCCGTAAATCCACAGTTTACAATTTGATGAACATATCCTGTTATAGCTGAATTCATAACCGATGATAACCATACACAGCCCGTATTCGCAGTATTATTCGAGGATAGTGATGTATAGGATAATGAAAGTGGTATATTACCAGAACCTTGAACGCGGAGGAGCGGCTGTACTGATGTTGTACTGAGAACTGATAATGAGATGGTTGGAGCAAGGCCTAAACAGTCAATGAGGGGCGCGGAAATACTCTGATTCGCATTCGCGAATGTAGATCGTTCGATGAGAAGTCTACTGCCGGTGACAACATACATATTAATGTAGTTCTTGAGTGCGGTTGACCCGCTATCCCCAATATTACAGTTGGAGAGGGTCAGATTTGTGGTAGCTGTGCCGCTTATGTCGATTGTGGAGGTCCCGCTACTGATATTTGTCAAGAGAAACCCTGAAAAATAAATATTGTTTGTTCCACCAGTACAGTAAGCACTGTGATTGCCTCGAATTTGCGTCATCTGAAGCTGAGAACTAAATGTGCCAGAAGCAATTATGCTTACATTTCTATTGGACAGATTAAGGTTCTCCACATATGCGCCTGGCATTACGTAAATAGTTGTTCCGGTATTTGAGGCCCCAGCTGGAGTAACCGATAGAGCCTTGCCGATAGAGGCATAGGGCGTTCCCATAGAACCGTTGCCTGACGCATCATTGCCGTTTTGTGCTACATATATAGTGTTTGTTAGCTTGAGTGTTGTGCCTTGTGGACCTGTAGCACCAAAGACACCTGTTGCCCCTGTAGCACCCGTAGCACCAAAGACACCCGTTGCTCCTGTAATACCTGTAGCGCCAAATGAACCCGTTGCTCCTGTAATACCCGTGGCACCCTGAAGACCAGTGGCTCCTGTAATACCTGTAGCGCCAAAGACACCTGTAGCGCCAAAGACACCCGTTGCTCCTGTGATACCTGTAGCGCCAAAGACACCTGTTGCTCCTGTAATACCTGTAGCGCCTTCCAAACCGGTAGCGCCTTGAAGACCAGTAGCACCCTGAGAACCGGTTGCTCCTGTAATACCAGTAGCACCCTGAAGACCAGTAGCACTTCCTATATAGTCTTCGTCCAATCGTAAGTTAAGCCCATTATCAAGCCAGAGCACGCCAGTTGCGCCTGTATAAGGATTTGTCAGCTGTTTTACAAACTGAACATAGGTTGGATCGAGTCCGCCTTGAATCGTAAGTTTTCCAGAACTGAGGTCGTATGTGAACCCTGGATCTGTTATAACACCGCTAGGTCCCATAAAGAGAATAGCACCTGTGGGGCCCACGATTGTGAAGCCTGGGCCAGTAGCCCCTTGAAGACCAGTAGCACCCTGAGATCCAGTGGCACCCTCAAGACCAGTAGCGCCCTGAGATCCAGTTGCACCAAAGGAACCAGTAGCGCCATCAACACCAGTAGCGCCTTGAAGGCCTGTGGCTCCTTGAGATCCAGTTGCACCAAAGGAACCAGTTGTACCAAAGGAACCAGTAGCTCCATCAACACCAGTAGCGCCTTGAAGGCCTGTGGCTCCTTGAAGACCGGTAGCGCCTTGAAGACCTGTGGCACCCTGGAGACCCGTGGCACCTGAAGAGCCAGCACCTGTAGCCCCCTGGAGACCAGTGGCACCGGTAGATCCCTGAAGGCCCGTAGCACCGGGGGGTCCACCAGCAGGTCCGGAAGGCCCTATAGGCCCAGTAGCCCCCGTTTGTCCAGGAGTACCGGGACCACCGCCGCCACAACCTTCACCAGCACATGCCGGACCGATGAGAGCTTTTGCTCTTCTTCTAGCGATTATATCACCTGCTGTGGACATTTACCTACCTGTAGTATTATTAAATAATTCTAATTAATTCGCAAATGGAAGTTCCAAGACATTCAAGACATTCTGATACATTCCGATACATTCCAAGACATAGATAATTCTATAGATCTATGTCTCGTAATAATATTGATAATAAGCGCTTACATTATTAATGGCTCATCAGAAACCCCAGTCGCACCTGTAACTCCAGTCGCACCTGTAACTCCAGTCGCACCTTCAACGCCTGTAGCCCCTGTAGACCCTTCGCCTTCAGCACCTGTAGCCCCCTCACTCGAAACGCCTGTAGCTCCCTCATTCGAAACCCCAGTAGCCCCTTCGTCCTCAACGCCTGTAGCCCCTGTAACTCCTGTAGCCCCTTCGTCCTCATCTCCTGCAGCCCCCTCAACTCCTGTAGCCCCTGTAACTCCAGTCGCACCTTCATTCGAAACACCTGTAGCCCCTTCAACTCCTGTAGCACCATTACATCTTCCACACCCAGCATCTACCCGTGCCATAAGAGTCGTGACCTGTTGCTGTAATTGCTGTATAATCTTATTCTGTTCCTGAATAGCCTTGACAATCGGCGCGATCAGTTCGGTATATCGCACACCCTTCATCCCATTTGTTTCAATCTGTCCATCGGATATATCTAGATAGATTGCACTGTCTACGCCAAACGAATCTAGAGTTGCTTTGACCTCCTGCGCAATGAATCCTTGATGTAAGCGTTTACCTGGATTAGATCCTATCGCCGGATTACCGTTTGAATCATAAAGATAGCTTATTTCTTTATCTTTCCATCGATATTCAACAGGGTTGAGTGCGTTTATGAATTCTAGGCCTAATTTTGTGCCAGAAATATCTGTTTTGAGACGTAGATCTGATACTGCTGTCGCAGTAGCATACGCAATCTCTTTTGTTGTAGGGTCCCACGTCAATATATTATATGAGGAAGGGGCGCTGGCTCTAATAGGCGCAATATAGGTAGCATTTGCTCCAGTTGCATTCAAGGTAAAATTGTCTTGTGCGTTCAGCATAATACTATTTTTCGGCTGATTGAGCGTTCCAGCATTCATACCAATAGCAATACTATTGGAACCTTGCCCTGATGCGCCAGCATTATCCCCAATTGCTATAGAAGATCCTGTCGTTCCGCCTTGATATTGTGCACCTGCGTTGGGGCCAATCGCAATTGAACGAGTGGCTTGTTGATTGAAACCCGCAGTGTTGCCCATTGCGATACTGTTAGTACCCTGACTAGAATTTGCAGCATTTGATCCAATTGCTATAGCCCATCCTAGTCCAACTGCGCCTTGATTAATGTTACCTGCCTGAAAGCCAATCGCAATCGAACCACGACCTTGGCCTGTGAGACCGGCACTATTGCCAATTGCGATAGACGACCCTAATACCCCAGACGAAACCGAATCTCCTTGACGTGTTGCGCCTGCGTTAGTGCCAATCGCAATTGAATGGGTTATTTGTCCAGTGGCACCGGCGCCGTTGCCAATTGCGACAGCTGGGGTTTGTATTTTTGACACATAAAGGTAATTAAAATAATTATCTGTAGACCCTAGATTGTAAGTCGCTGGCATATTTGGTAATATATCACCGCCGGCTAATAATGCTGCTGGTAAATAATAAGGTGATGTTATTGAGAAATTTGAAACAGAAGAATAATACGCAAAATTGTTTATAATAAATTCTATTTTTATTTTTTTTACTTGAATGGAAGTATTAATGAGAGTAAGTGGAGTTGTCATATCAGTGTCATAAAAGGCGATTGAATTTGCCGAGCGAACAATTTTAACATTACGGCGAAAAGTTACACTCTCAGTTATAGTCGCAGTATACACGGGGCTTAGACTAGGATCTTTTACGTATAGAGTCAGGGAATAAGAATCATATTCCAAGTAAAATGACTGAGTGCTAGTTGTATATACGTGTATTCGTGTAACCGAGGAGAGACCAGGAACAACATTGAAATTAATCGTTGCATCTACCGGTTCATTTAGCCCCCCCACGTATGTAGCAGAGGTTGTTAAATATCGAACTCCATACATTCCTGGAACCACCGTAAAACCAGTGCCTGGGTTGAAGGTAGTACTAGAAAACTGTACATAATTAAGCGGATCTGCTTTATTTGCAGAACTAGTTGCGAGTGTCCACGATGCGCCGTATGCGTTTACACTGCTAGCGGTTATCCCTGTTGTAAATGTATTTGCGTATGATATAAAAGTTGGAGTATTATAGACGCCAGTATTCAGACGCTCATATTGATCAACTGTCACAAGACTGCTGCCAGTAAAACCAGAAGCTCCCATATAGGCAATTTGTGTGTTTGTGATACCTGGGTTATAAGATACTTCATTCGTTATTGGATCATAATTTAATATAGTGGGTGTGCCTGCGGAGCGGATGGGTGATATGAAAGTACCCGTTGTACCCATGGTAATTGATGATACATAAAGGCTCTTAAAAGGGGTTCGCTCAGATCCCAGATCATAAGTTGTAGGCGCATTGGGTAGTATATCACCACCGGCTAATAGCGCATGGGTATTTGGAATAAAGGCTGAAGTTATGTTGAAATTTGAAACAGAAGGCTGAGTAACCATTGTACCTTGTACATCAAATTCTATCTTTATTTTTTTTCCAATTGGAGTATTAATGGGCGTAGTAAGAATAAGTGGACTTGTCATGTTAGTTTCATAAAAGCTAATTGAATTTGATGAGCGAACAATTTTAACTGTGCGGATGGCTTCACTCTCTTCATAAAAAAACCCTGATGTATACAAAGGATTATCAGGATCATTAGAATCGATTACATTGATGAAAAAATATCCTAAAGAAGTAACTACATAATGCAGATAGAATGATTTACTATTATCTATATTATAAATATGTATATCTGTAAATATTGTTTGCCCTACTGTTTTACCGGGCATGATCGTTAAATTAATCGTAGCATTTACTGATTCATTTTGTGTACCTTCATATGTAGCAGAACTTATTATAGCTGGAGGTCCTCCCATTCCAGGATAAACATTATAACCATCAACGAGGGCGGGGCTACTGTTAAATACTACACCATTATTCGTCCATGATCCGTTGTATTTATTTACACTGCTTGCATCTAACCCTGCCGTGAAGGTATTTGCATAGGAGACCCACGTACCGACGGGGGCATTGTAGACACCAGCATTCAATCGACCAAGTGAATCGACTGTCACAAGACTACTGCCTGTGAAACCAGAAGCTCCCATATAGGCAATTTGTGGTGCGGGGATCATGTTGATCGATGATACATAGAGGCTTTTAAAAGGAACTGCTGTGTTTCCGAGATTGTAAGTAGTAGCCGCATTTGGGAGTATATCACCGCCCGCTAATAAAGCATAGTTAATTGGAATATAAGCTGATATTATTGTGAAATCTGAAACGGCCGGATTAACACGGTAATTAGCATTTTTATAAAATTCTATTTTTATTTGTTTTCCAATTGAAGTACCGATAGGAGTATTAAGAGCAAGTGGGGTTATCATATCATTTTCATAAAAGAGGATTGTATTTGAGGAGCGAACAATTTTAACTTTGCGAATAGTCTCACCGCTCTGATCAATACTGCCAGTATATAAGGGTAATGTGGGTGTATTAGAATCAATCACTCTCAAAGTATATGGCCTTGTGTCCCCAAAAACTTCGTATTCCAAGTAAAACGACCTTGTGCCAGTTGTGTATATAAATATGCGTGTAAATATGAAACTGGTACTAGTTGTATCGGCAGTACCGGGTATGACGGTGAAATTAAGTGTTGCCTCTACAGATTCATTGATCCCCCCCGTATATGTTGCAGACCTTGTGACAAATAAAGGTGCGCTCATACCAGGGTATTT
>Ga0209550_10005761_pt1 | contig 11577 bp, 9 predicted proteins | sample LauGreSuBDMM15SN_2_FD_187567 | JGI IMG/M metagenome (GOLD analysis project Ga0209550, IMG submission 187567) | Freshwater lake microbial communities from Lake Michigan, USA - Su13.BD.MM15.SN (SPAdes) (version 5) | ecosystem: Environmental > Aquatic > Freshwater > Lake | place: Lake Michigan, USA... | reverse complement strand
ACTCTCTCTGGTAGGCGAGTCGGGCTGCGGCAAGACAACCACAGGTCGCTCATTGGTGGGCTTAGCCAAGATCACACGAGGCACCATTGACTTTGATGGCACGCGTGTTGACACCACCGATACGCAGTCTCTCAAAGCGCTCCGTCGTAATTTACAGTTTGTCTTTCAAGATCCCTTTGCGTCGTTAAACCCGCGTATGCGCGTGGGTGATTGCATCAAAGAGCCGTTATTGATACAAGGTTTGGCGCAAGGGCCAGAGGCTGATCGCAAAGTGGCCGAGTTAATGGAGCGCGTCGGCTTGGATGCTGCGATGGCGCAACGCTGGCCGCACGAGTTTTCTGGCGGTCAGCGTCAGCGAATTTGTATTGCGCGTGCGTTGTCGGTAAACCCGCGCGTCTTGATCGCAGACGAATCAGTTTCGGCGTTGGATGTCTCGATCCGTGCCCATATCGTGAACCTCTTGATCGATTTGCAAAAAGATTTAGGCGTGTCGTATCTGTTTATTTCGCACGACATGGCGATTGTTGAACGCGTCAGCCACAGGGTGGCCGTGATGTATCTTGGTCAGATTGTTGAAATCGGTCCGCGTCGCGCGATCTTTGAAAATCCACAGCACCCTTACACCCGCAAATTAATGTCGGCGGTACCTGTCGCTGACCCAACTGTGCGGCGCTCGACCAGTCTTGAGGTCTCTGAAATCCCGAGCCCCGCTAGAAACATCGGTGACGAACCGGTGGTCTTACCTCTCGTGCAGGTCGGTGAGGGGCACTTTGTTGCACAACATCGTATTGGAGGACAGTACTAATCATGAACACCATACCTAACAATCCACCGCGCGTCGCCATCGTCGGGTTTGTACTTGAATCTAACCGCTTCGCACCCTTATCGGTGCGCGAAGACTTTAAAAAAAGCTGTTGGGAAGAGGGCGAACGCATTACCGATTTGGCGCGTCAGGCCAGTCACTTGCCAGGTGAGATTCGTGGGTTTTACGAAAAAATGGATTCGTATGGCGACTGGACGCCCGTACCCTTAATCGTGATTGGTGCGCCACCAGGCGGGCCAACCAGCGACGAGGTCTGGAAAGAATTCATACACAAGGCAGAAGCATCGTTGCGCGCCGCCTTACCGGTTGATGCTGTGTACGTTTGTAATCATGGCGCCTCGACTGCCGACCATGAAGACGATACCGAAGGCGTCATGATGACCATGATTCGCAGTATCGTGGGGCCCGATATCCCTGTGCTCGCTACACACGATTTGCATTGCAATGTTTCACCTCAAACCGTGGATGCGCTGGATGCCTTAGTCGCGTATCGTACCAATCCACACGTCGACCAACGCGAGCGTGGCGCTGAAGCGGCTGACCTGTTAAACGAAATTTTTGCTGGCATGAAAACGGTAAAAGCTTTTATCCGAATGCCGATCACACCGCCTTCAGTGACCTTGTTGTCTGCGCGCGGTCCTTACGCTGATTTATTGAAGCTTGCCTATTCGTTGATGCAAAAGCCTTCAGAGGGGCCCATCGCAAACGTCTCGGTGGCGGGTGGCTTTGTATTTTCAGATGTGCCGAAGTGCGGCATGACGATTACGGTGACCTCGCGTGGGGATTTGGCTGCAGCTCGCGCAGCGGCGTTAACCGTGGCGCGTGCGGCGTGGGCTGACCGTGCGCGTTACGTCGCTGACACGATCGAAGTTGAACAGGCAGTCAAGCTTGCTCGCGCTGGGTTAGCGCCGATGTTGTTTGCCGATGTGGCCGATAACCCTGGCGGCGGTGGGCGGGGCAGCACTTCGTGGCTACTACAGGCGTTTCACGAGGCACGTATTCGTGGTGTGGTGCTGGGTGTGTTTATTGCCCCTGAGTTGGCGGCACAAGCGCATGCGTTGGGTGAAGGCGCTGTGTTCGATGCAGTCTTTAACGCAACAGAGCACGAACATTCAAAACGTTTTTCTGCTCGTGCAAAAATTATTTGCTTGCGCGATGGCTTTCAAACGGGCCGACGCGGCATTATGAAAGATCGCAAGTTTTCTCTCGGGGCCAGTGCATTGCTTGAGTTAGTTGATTCGGGTCTGCAAGTCGTCGTGGGCACGTTGCGCCGCCAGTTAGCCGAACCCGTCATGCTTGAGATGCATGGCATTGATATTTCAAAAATACAATGCCTGATCGTTAAAAGTCGTGGTCATTACCGAGCTGGGTTTGATGAGTTCTTTGCCGATGAACAAATTATGGATGTGGATAGCCCCGGGTTAACCACGCCTAATTTAAAGCGCTTAACGTTTAAAGCTTTGCCTAGACCCGTCTGGCCAATCGACGATAACGTGATTTGGAAAGAGCCAGACTGGGCCTAGCGACTGAGCACCTCTCAAGGTCTAACGATGCCGTAAGCGATGTGAGCAAAGGGTGCCCAGGCAATAAAGCCAACGGCTACGGTCGCGAAGGTCATCATGCCTGTGGGCTTGATTGGTGAGTCAGGCAAAGCTGACTCTGCTCGTCTTTTTCGACAAGAGATGAGATCCAAAACGCCCCAAAGCAAGAAGCCACCGAATAATAGGATTCCCGCAAGGCTACCAATCGTGGTGAGGTGGCAGAGTGACCAGACTATGACGCCCACCAGCATTGGATCTTTAAGTTTGGCTTTGAAGGCATTATTTGGGATGTAGGCTGCAGCCACTAAAATCATGGTGACAAGGCTGAAGTAGACGGTAATAAGCCAAGCCCAAGGCGGAGGTGACCAGATGGTGATTGGCTGTGGCCTAGTTTCTAGATAACCAACCGTGATCAGCACCAGCCCAGCAATTGAAATCACCGAATAGAAAATCTTCCAGGTGATAGCACCTAATTTTTTGACTTGAGCGTTTCGCCAATCGTTGGCGAAGATACTCACTGAGTGGATACCTAAAAAAAGAATTAATCCACAGATGAGATTGGTCATTAAAGGTCTCCTATCGCGAAAGATAAGTTTACATCAAAATAGACAAATGTATATTTTGATGTAAACTTTGATCGAATCAAACATAGGTTTTACGGAATTCGATTATGTGCGTGTGTTTACTCAAAAGAACGTTGATTTCGACAAAATCTGCCATCTTTTTATCCGACCGCGTGTTGACGTTGGTGGTGATCGTGCTGGGGCTGTTTCATGTATCAGCAATGGCGGTTAATTGCCCTATCTCGCCCACAGTCATACCAGCAGGGACAACTTATAGTACCGGCTGTATCTTAAATATTAATGGAGCCACTCTGACGATCAACGGCGCATCGGGTGGAGTCACCGCAGGTGCCTTAGCCGTTGCGCAAGGCACCGGTATAGCGATTCAAGGCAATAACATCTCGGTGATAAACAATGGTTCGATTTCGGCCAGCACTTGGATCTCCAACCTTGGCACAAATACTAGTATCGTCAATAGGGGCTCGATCACTACAGGTCTAGTCGGTATCAGCAACGATATTCAAGCGCAAGCGACAATCACAACCTTAACGAACCAGCAAGGTGCAAGCAGCACCCCCTTAACCTACACAGGAAGGTTGCCCACGAACTACAACATCATGATTGTGAGTTCAAGCGATTACGGCCAACTGTCGTTCCCGGCAACTTCCTTGATAGCAATACCGCCGCTACTGCTACAAAAAATGACGTTTGATATTTCATCTTTGGTGACGCTAAGTAGCACGATCATTAACCAAACATTGGTGGGCGCCTTAAGGGTGACGAACCCAGTAGGCGGCCTACTACCAGCCGTTGATTTTCTTATTGATTCAATTCTGAATAACGTTAATCTTAGCCAGCTACCCGGCATATTCACTTTTGCTTCACAAAATGGTTACACCTACAACTTAGCCCTGCAGTCTGCGTTAGTGAACGGCGAAGCTTGGTATGACTTGACGATTACATCCTGCAGTGTTTGCACGAGCGGTTCAAGCACTGGGTCAAGCAGTAGCTCAAGCGGTAGCACAACAGTACGATCCAACAAGGGTCACTCTTTGTCTACGGGAAAATGTCTGCGCTACAAGACTACGTACTGGATGGCATGGCAAGCCTCGGCTTGAGTTCAACCAATCTATCGCGCAACGACCCAACGGGCTACACAGGCGGCTTTAGTACTAAGGCGGTGATAGGCAATGATGCAATGGCAAGCGTTGGTATTAGCCGTGCGTTCGAATACAACGACGTGCGCGTGACACCCTATGCACGACTGACCTATCAGTACGTTGGTCAAAATTCGTATGACGAAGGGAGTGGCGCTGCAGCATTGAGCATCGCTCGCTTGAGCGGCAGTGCGGTACGGGGTGTGATTGGTGTGGCCGCTGGGTCGTTAAACAAAGACCCACTTAAAGATGAATATACGTATCGCGCCAACCTTGCAGTGGGTGCTGATACCTCAGGTTTATTAAACCCAGCGCTGAACACCACGCTTGGCGGTTATTCAAGCAGCGTCACGACAGCAACGGCAGGCACTGTCTTTGTGCAAGTGGGGCTGTATGGCACGGTTAAGATCTCTGACAGCGCTTATGCCTATGCAGGTGTTTCAGCCGAGGTCAGAACTAGCCAGACATTGTATGGCGGCAGTGTGGGTTTACGCATTCCGTTCTAGCTGACTAAGGTTAAAACTTTACCATCCAAGCCCCTCTTTGGTATTAAAAACTAACTGTGTAACGCAGAATGACACGACGGGTTTCGTGAAGGCCAAATTGAGTATCAAGGTTTGTACCGTATTGCAGCATAAAACGTCCCTTACTCGTGTTGGCGACCGCGCTGAGCAAATAGCGATGCGTCTGCAGCGCGTTGTTATTGCTCATGCCATTCAATGCTGTTTCCGCTCCCCATACATACAGATAGGTTGCTGCAACGGAGAAGCTTGGATTGATATGATAAATAGGGCCAATCTGGCTGGTGTAGAGTGGTTTTTGTGTGAGTTGTGCGTTATTGGGCCCCACCTGGTTGTTGGGGCTGAACCACATAGCATCGAAACCAAGCATCCCATCGAGATTTTTGGTGAGTTCGGTTTGATAGCCGATTTGTATGTCGCCCGAAACGCGTTTGTTGCCTAAATTATATAACTGCTGGTTCGAATAGCTGCCAGTCGGTAAGGTTAAAAATCCAGCTATGCCTAAATAGGTGCGAGTCTGACTATTGACATAGGGCCAAAGTGCGGTCGCGACAGTCATATCGCCGATGCCATGATCAGTGGGCGCGTTAGAGGCCGCGCCTCCGGGTTGTACCATTCCAACAGGAAGCTGGACAAAGGATATCCCGGGATAGCCTCCGAGGCTGTACGAGCGCCCAAGTTGAAGTTGGATTTGATTTTTTGACACGGTGCGAGTCGGGCCCGACTGAGCTCCGCGGGCATAGGGGCCCTCTTGCTCGGTGTGAATCAGTGCTGTTGAGAAGATGGTTTTGTTTGGTGTCGGGGGGACTACGTCAAAGGGATTGAGATCAAGCGCATGGCTAGGGCTTGAAATAAAAAACAATGTAGCCAATAGAGAGAGCAGACAATAAATGACCTTCCAGGTCACAACGCCTAATTTCTTGACTTGCTTATCTCGCCATTCGTCGGCTAGGCTGCTAACAGGGTGAACCCCTAAGAAAATAATTAATCTACAGCTCAGCAGCGTCATCCAGGTTCCCCCAAGTTAAAAAAAATGATTCATCAAAATAAACATTAGTATATTATGATGTATCGTCTTAGATGAATAGGGTATTACGTTTAGTAATCTTGGCTGATTAATTCCTTGAGCGTGTTGAGTGTGTCAGGCGAGGCAAGATCGGGTCAGACACTGTACGGTGGCAGTGATGGCTTGCGTACAGCGGCTCAAGCCACTAATTTCAAAATTCTACCGACCAAGCCTTTTTTCGGTAGATCGGGTAATTGGTCAAGTGGGATTTTAGAAATTTTATCTGCCGACTTGGCATCGACCCCAAGGCTTAACAGCAGGTGATAAATGACCTGATCTTCATACTCTGGCGGCTGTGGCGAATCGAGCATTTCTTGAACAGCACCTCGTAACGTGCTGATCACGAGGTTAGTCGCGATCTCAAGAGGCATATCCGTAAAGTGGCCTTGCTTAATGCCTTGTGCGACATCGTTTTTGATATCTTTATAGCCTTTGTGATGTACGTCTTTAAACGGCCACTCACTTTTAAGCAATACCCTTGCTAGCAATGGCATACGGCTGAAGAGCCGCATTGCCATTTTGGTTTTAGTCGCCACGCGCATGGGGATGTCAAGAATCGTCGATCCGGCTGAGATAATTGGCTGAGCGAGCTCATGCCCTGCTTGTTTTGCACTGACATTGAGCAAGTCGTCGACGCTGCGAAAGCATTTATAGAAGGCGCCGCGAGACACTTGAGCGTGCCCGGTAACATCTTCAACTTTGATTTTGCTGGTAGATTCAACTGCGATCAACTCAGGGCTACTCAAAACGAGTTGCTCGCGCACCTGCTGGTGCTGTTTTTGGTCATCGTTAAAGAGGTGATGAATGATCTTAGTCATTGATCATTTTAGATGACAAAGTGATGCGCTGCTCTTAAATACTCGCATCTAACTTTACCTTAGCAATATTTTTTAGCTAAGTTTATCTTATTTTATTTTCAATTTACTTGGAGTTGATTTCGTTGGATTCGTTTTTTTTGTTTAAGAGTGCAACGCCGCGATTTTGCCGAGAAGCCCCGTTGCTGGCAGTTTCGGTAAAGAGGGCATTTGAGCTTTTAATAAGTCATCTGTTGTGTTTGGATTCAGACCAAAACCTACCAGCACTGGGTAAAGCACTTTGTTCTCATAAGCTGCAGAGGCTGGTTTACCAAGCATGGCATGAACACCACCGATGAGGCTTCCGACTAAAAGGTTGCATCCAATTGACGCAGGCATTTTTGTAAATGCCCCTTCTTTAATGCCCAGTTCAACGTCAGAGCCAATATTTTTAAATACGTTGATCTCGGGGCTATGGCTAGGCCAAGGTAGTTGAATGAGAAAATTTCCTAAAAGAGGAATTTTTACCAACAGACGCATTGTGAGCTTTGCAGTAATGACCAATCGAGTCGCTGTGTCTGGAATCTGGTGCGTAATCGCTTCGATCTCGGTGTTGAGTTCGTCTGATAGCTGACTGGCGAGCGCTAGCACCGCGGCCTGCACGGACGGAAAGTATTTGTAGAAACTACCCCGTGAGACTTCGGCATGATTGATGATGTCTTCAACGTCGATTTCGTGAATCGATTTGTCCGACGCTAATGCCAACGCGCTAAACAGCAGGGCGTTTTGCATTTCCTCGCGACGTGAGGCTGCAACTCTAATTCGATGATCTTGAACTTTTAACATAAGGGCAGTTTAGGTCAGTTTGACGGTTTTTAAAAACAACATTAAGAACAAGTTGATCGATCATTATTTTTCGACATATTGTACGCCGCTGGCGTCCAACATTTCAACGGCGCAATTAAGGCAGCTTTCACGATTGCGTGATGGTAAATGCTTATGGTTTAATATACCGATCGTCATTATGACAGTTGGTTTAGTCTGGTTTGTTGCAAAGAAACGCAAACGCTTATCAGAAACCGCATAAATCGGAAAAAATATGAGTAGCTTAAAAAAATCACTTAGCCATGGCATGATGTTTTTGGGTGCGTTGACGTTGTTGGCAGGTTGCGGAGACGGAAGCACGTCTAAATCTTCTACCTCAAGCAGTGGAAGTGACTCCGGAACGCCAACCATCCTAGTGACTGCGGCCAACGGAACAAGCACTCAAGCCTGTGCCCCCAATGGGCTATGTATCTCACCACTTTTTACTAAAGTCGCGAGTGTTGCAAGCAAATACTCATTGGCTGCTACCGTTTGGACCAACACCACCACCAATGTCATGACGCTCTCCCAAATCCCCTATGTCGACGGCGCGGTCACGGCTGCGCAGATCGACCCGGCAGGCAGCGTGTTCTCGATGACAACCGATGACAAATTTCGCTACTTTAAAGGCAATGGTTTGCCAAATACGCCAATGGGAAATTTCCCGGTACAGCCAGGCACAGCGGCCTACCCTTATTATTCAGCCTTGCCGGGTGGCACCGATCCACGAACGGGTGGCAACTATTCCTCTGCAGCCGCGATTGGTATTTCGCCTTATGACCTGACCAGTAAATTGCCCTTAAACCCGGTGGTAACCGGTTTTAATCCGATTAACTCGCTGATCATCGGTATCACCTTGACCGGAGCCGCTTGGCATGTAGAACTCGCAAACGACTCTAATGGTAATTGGTACAACCCGACCAATGCGCTCCCGCATGATCAATGCTTTGGTCATCCTTATGCTCAGCAATATCACTATCATGGTTACTCTTGGAAGTGTTTCCCGAATCAGGGCACCTCAGGTCATTCGCAAGTATTTGGGTACGCACTGGATGGCTTTGGGATTTTTGGCCCACGCGGGGTCGATGGAAAGATGGTGACAAATGCTGAATTAGATGAATGCCATGGTCATACACACCCCGTTGAATGGAACGGTACGATTCAAAATATCTATCATTACCATGTAAATAATCAATTTCCTTTTGCTGTAGGGTGTTTTCGAGGAACTCCAGACTATAACGCGGCACTTGGCTCTCCTGCGATGCAATTTGGTATTCCTTATTCTCAATTGCCTAACCTTGCAATACCACAGTAATAGCAAATTGACTCGCTCCTAACGTGCCCTACAAAATCAGTGCGGTGAGCGCTGGCAAGAGCCAAACTTTGGCTCTTTTGCACACGGGCGAGGTACTGGGGTGGGGTGGGGCGGGCAGTGGGCGCTACTCTTCAGAGAATGTCGATATCTGTAGCACTGGCAACGCGAACAAAGACCCAGTGTACGTTTGGCAGTCTGCACGGTTTTCTTTCGTGTCGGCAGGCTACGGTGTCAGCCTAGGCGTATCGGCCAAACGAGAGTTACTTGTTTGGGGGTGGAATCCAATTGGTGTTGGCGGTGATCAGGCAAGTTCTGAGATACCCGCTCTGATAAAGGCCGTCAATGTACCGATCTGTGCAGCAGCAGGGCAGTCAATATTCGCCGCCATCGACCAAGCTGGCAGTCTCTACACATGGGGGCTCAATGTTGATCAAGCTTTGGGCCGTACGACTGAACAAATGAATGCTTTACCCGGTGTAGTGCAGGGCTTACCAGCCATGCGAGCGGTAGCATTGGGCGACAACTTTATGATTGCGTTATCTCGCGAAGGTGAAGTTTTTTCTTTTGGCAATAATTCTGCTGGGCAATTAGGGTTAGGGCATTTAAGAACCGTAGGCACTGCTGAGCGGGTGCAACTCACAGTTTCAAAAGCCACCGCTTCAAAAGACGCGGCTTCAAAACTCACCGCCTCAATTAAAAGTATCGCCGTCGGTGCGACTCACGTCTTAGCGCTTTGCCGTGAAGGCAATGTTTACGCTTGGGGTAGTAATCAATACGGGCAATTAGGGCATCAACATAAGCGCTATGACAGTCAACCGACTTTGCTTGAGATGTCAGAAAAAATAACAGACATTGCAGCTGGTACGCATTTTTCATTAGCGTTATCAGAATCCGGTAACGTCTATGCTTGGGGCTGGAACGGTTTTGGCCAGCTTGCCACAAATGACACTGGGCCTCGAAGCACGCCCACACAAGTGTTAGGTCTTACCCAGATTCAAGCAATCGCAGCGGGTGAGATGCATGCTCTGGCACTTGGCAAGCGTGCTCTGTATGGTTGGGGCAGCAACTACGCGGGTCAGCTAGGTCGTGCAGCCCAACAACAATTGGCGCCATTTCCCTTTTGGGAAAATAGCTAACGTATCCATGACTCACGCGCACATCACCAACGACATTGAACAAGACAACGCCAGGCGTCAATTTTTGCGCTATGGGTTGAGTATTGCTTCGGGCATCGTGGTGCCGCTTGGATTAATAGCGTGTGAACAAAGCGAGGGTGAACGCAACAAACTGCCTGTGCAGACCTTTGTGCAACCACCGCTGCTCGAGGCAAAAAATGGTTTGTTGGATGTCACACTGACGGTCTTATATTTTGATACTCAGTTAGCGGGTTCAAATCCGAAAGTGCGTCATCCAGTGTCCTTACGCGCCTACGGTTATGACTCTCAGCGCGCGGGTTACTGCGGCCCCACCTTCGTTGTACGTGGCGGTGACGAATTGCGAGTTCGGTTACTAAATCAGTTACCAGAGAACCCTCCGTTTCAAGCCTTTCGTGATCCGACAAATTACATTAAGCCCAACACGACCAACTTGCACGCACACGGTTTGCATGTGTTTCCGGGTATCTATGACGGTGTCACGCCGCCCGAGTATGGCGACTATGTCGTCGATCCAAACTACGGTGGCATCGTGCCAAATGGAGACTCCCGCCAGTACGTGTATCGCATACCCAAAGATCATCCTGCCGGGCCGTTTTATTATCATCCGCAATATCATGGCTCAAGTGCCTTGCAAGCCGCGAGTTTGATGTCGGGCGCGATTATGGTGCGTGGTGCTGTGGATGATTTGCCCGATATGGCTCAGGCGACCGAGTTGATCTTTTTATTTCAGGCGCCATATTTTGCGTTGAATACATTTTTGAATGACGGGATTGGCGTTGCGGATGGCCGTTTAGAAAAGTTTCGTCAATTGACTCAACAGCCAACCGGTCAAGGCTTGAAGAAAAATAGTGGTGATGAGGCGTACAGCGATGCGCAACCGGTATTGATTAATGGTGTGCGTCAACCCACGATCGTGATGCGGTCTGGCGAAGTGCAGCGCTGGCGGTTGATCAACACTCAAGTGTTCAACACGTTGAGTCTTAGTGTAGATGCTCACGTTCTGAAGCAATACACAACGGATGGCTGGGGTAGCGCTGAGTACGTTGATCATGGCGATGCCAGAACAATGCGCGGGCTTGGTTTGCAACTCGCACCCGGCAATCGTGCTTCAGTTGTGATTCAAGCAGGCAAGCCCGGAAAGTATTACTTGCGTGGCTTACCAGTAAAAATTTCAGAAGGTGCTCAACCCATCGTTCTGCCAGAAGATATCTTGGCAAAAGTTATTGTGGTCGATGCTAAAGACAGCATGTCAATTCCGACTACGCCTTTGCCAGTCAGCCGTTTTTTAGATCCTATTACAGATGATGAATTGGCGAATCATGGCGGTAAAAAACGCAACATCATTTTTAAGATGACTGGTAATGAGTCGTTGTCGAATGCCCAAGAATCGCCCAGTTCAGTAGGCAAATTTACTGAAGTGTTGTCTGCGCTTGCCAGTCAGGCAGAAAAAACTTTTCAGCACGGTAAGTTACAGGTACAACAAAAAATCGCGTCAACGTTCGGCTCCAGTCCAGTCTACCCGCCGCCGCCAAATCTAGTTCCTCCATTTGATATTCAAGCAGCCAACACGCTCAATGAGATTGCGATCTTAGATGCGGTTGAAGAGTGGACGGTATTCAATATGAATCACCTAGCGCATGTCTTTCATATTCACGTCAATCCGATGTACATCATCAAAGTGAATGGCAAGCTAGTTGAGCCTTATTGGTGTGACACGGTCGCGTTGCCCACGGGAGGCACTAGCCACAATCCTAGTTCCGTGACTTTTCGCATGCG
>Ga0209550_10005758_pt1 | contig 11580 bp, 5 predicted proteins | sample LauGreSuBDMM15SN_2_FD_187567 | JGI IMG/M metagenome (GOLD analysis project Ga0209550, IMG submission 187567) | Freshwater lake microbial communities from Lake Michigan, USA - Su13.BD.MM15.SN (SPAdes) (version 5) | ecosystem: Environmental > Aquatic > Freshwater > Lake | place: Lake Michigan, USA... | reverse complement strand
TGGACCTGATGCTCCTGTTCTTCCTGTATGACCAGATGCTCCTGTATGGCCTGAAGGACCAGATGCACCCGATGGACCGGTTGCTCCCGATCTACCTGTATGACCTGATGCGCCGGTTCTCCCAGAAGCTCCTGTATGACCCGATGGACCGGTTATACCAGAAGGGCCTGTATGACCTGATGGACCAGATGCTCCCGAAGGGCCTGTATAACCCGATGCTCCTGTATGGCCTGAGGCTCCTGTATGGCCGGATGGGCCAGTTGCTCCCGTTCTACCTGTATGACCCGATGGACCGGTTCTCCCAGAAGCTCCAGTATGACCGGACGGACCGGTTATACCAGAAGGGCCTGTATGACCAGATGGACCAGATGCTCCTGTTCTTCCTGTATGTCCGGAGGGACCGGTTGAACCACTATGTCCTGTACCACCCGTAGGACCTGACCACCCGGTATGTCCAGAGGCACCCATACGACCAATTACGGCAAAATCAGAATACATGGTCCACTGTCCATCAAAATCCGAAATATTGGTTATAGTTGCTCTAGGAAAATCTCCAGATCGATCGACAAAACTTATGTACGCATATATAGCCAATGGGGTTGGAATAAAATCTGTACTTAAACCATCTATTAAAATATAGGTCCCTTCTTGGATAAATTGTTCTGAAACGGTAAGAAACACGAGAAAGTAGGTTCCGCTATTTTTTATATCCAACGCGCCTGTTTCAATTCTTCCGGCCCACATACTACCCGGAGGTCCCATCATTCCTGTAGAACCTGTATTTCCGGTTGCGCCCGTGGGACCTGTTCTTCCCGTGGTTCCAGATGACCCGGTTCGACCGGAAGCTCCTGTGGTACCTGATTGCCCGGTAGGCCCTGTTGGTCCAGACGACCCAGTTCGGCCACTTGCCCCTGTCTTTCCAGATTGTCCGGTAGAGCCCGTATATCCTGTAGAACCGGTAGAACCAGAACGTCCGCTGGATCCCGTGAATCCACCGGTAGGTCCTGTATGTCCTGTAGAACCGGTAGAACCAGAACGTCCGCTAGATCCCGTGAATCCACCGGTAGGTCCTGTATGTCCAGTAGAACCGGTAGAACCAGAACGTCCGCTAGATCCCGTGAATCCACCGGTGGGGCCTGTATGTCCGGTAGAACCGGTAGTTCCGCTAGGACCCGTTTTGCCCGTATGACCGGTATGGCCACTTTGTCCTGTTTTTCCAGTATGTCCGGTGTGACCACTTTTTCCAGTAGTTCCAGAAAATCCACGAGGCCCTACAAGTGCAATACTTGCACCTGCTAACCAGGAGGTTTGGTCTCCCGTTAGATTTCGAACGACAAATTGGCCAGGTAAAGGACCGCCTTTTTCTACTGTAAAGTATGCTGTTTTCACATTTGAATCTTCTACGGCGATATTCACCCCCGGGGTAATAAATTTTATATTTTCAAAATAAACTTGGGTGGAGTTGATATCAAACGATATTATTGTAGTTTGGAATCCTTGAATTATACCACTGCTGCCAACACGTGTTTTTCCGACGACTAGTGTTCCGGACTGACCTTGTAATCCAGTAGGACCTATGGTTCCAATTTTCCCCCCCGGACCTTGTGATCCCGTCGGACCTCTCATTCCGGTTTTTCCAGTAAAACCAGTGAATCCTCTTGTTCCCGTTTGTCCGATTGGGCCTTTTAAACCAATGGGACCAGTTGCTCCGGTTTGTCCAGTTTGACCTTTTGTTCCCGTGTTTCCAGTTTGTCCAGTTTGACCACTTGATCCAGTGAATCCTCCTCTTGGTCCGGTGGGTCCAGTGGTTCCCGTTATACCAGTAACACCTCTAGGTCCAGTAGTCCCCGTCTGACCGGTTTTACCTGTGCTTCCAGTTTGTCCAGTTTGACCACTTGATCCAGTGAATCCTCCCCTTGGTCCAGTCGGTCCTGTAGTTCCCGTTATACCCGTAACACCTCTAGGTCCAGTAGTCCCCGTCTGACCGGTTTTACCTGTGCTTCCAGTTTGTCCAGTTTGACCACTTGATCCAGTGAATCCTCCCGTTGGTCCGGTCAGTCCGGTGGTTCCCGTTATACCCGTAACACCTCTAGGTCCAGTAGTCCCCGTCTGACCAGTTTTACCTGTGCTTCCAGTTTGTCCAGTTTGACCACTTGATCCAGTAAATCCGGTTGGTCCGGTCAGTCCGGTGGTTCCCGTTATACCCGTAACACCTCTAGGTCCAGTGGTCCCCGTCTGACCGGTGTTACCTGTGCTCCCAGTTTTACCGGTTCGGCCACTTGGTCCAGTTTCTCCGGTTTGTCCAGAGGGTCCCCTGGTTCCGGTCATGCCGGTAACACCTGTTACCCCGGAAGCTAAAAAACTAAACGAAATATTTTCAATCGTACTCGGGCAATAGAATAAAGAAAATAACGCCCTGTAATATGACTGGTTAAAGTCATTAGGCTGGTTAACTAATATGGTTGTATTTTGCACGACACGGACACGTTTTTCTTCCACGATGATGGAGAAAAAATCTAAATGTGAATATTCTATTTCTGGCGTGATGAACTGACTGGGACCCCCATAATTTAAATAAATTTTACAGGAAAGTTTATAGTTAACATTAAAAAACTTGATAAAGTGAACAAAATCAGTTTCATTGGCGACATTTGCATCGGGAGTCATGCTATTCCAGTAATCTTGAACTCCTATCCAACAATGCTCGTTTGGTGCAGTAAACGTCAAGATACAAGAATTGAAAAACTCTAATGTATTGACGTGCGAGGCTTTCCCTTCATTTTTTATTTTTACAATTGTATTGCTCTGAGGAATAGAAATACTCTGCGGGTCTAGTGATACCAATTTAAAAAGGCCAAGCCCATAAGGACCATTTGGACCAGTGCGTCCCCTATTCCCCGTATGACCACGATAACCAATATGTCCAGTGGGCCCGGTTGGTCCGGTATGATTGTTTAATGAAAATGGTTGGTTTAGGGGAGGAGGAGGACACTGAATTGTCACCAAGTTCGAATGATTGTGTGACTTTTTTTTGGTATTATCTAAAGGATGAGGCATTTCACTTGACTATATGTAATCATTATATTTGTTTTGATTTCTTGTGGGAAAAATACACATCACATTGACAAAATTCTTTTTCTGTATGTCTTTGAATAATGTCAGCCTCCGGGGTTTCATAAGACAATTGCTTTAGCTTGTTCCTGTACTCATGAAAAGGATTTCTTGCGGTAAAACTACAATTTTGACATGTTCCCGTATTCCGGCTTCTTAGATACGTACATAAATCTTTTTCACATGTTTTTGGATAATTTGTTTCTATGTTGTTCTGAAACACTTTGCCTGATAGAGCCATTCTATTATACACTGTTTTCGGTTTAAAGTCCGTAATTATTTTTCTTTCCAGCGCGAATCCTTTAAGAGTCGTATATACATGCGACTGTAATACTGGATCAGGACTTAGACGCAGTAACGCTTTCTTTTTTTTGGTTGATATGTAATCCGATTGAGACATTATATATAAACCCCTTTATTTAAATATTTCGCCATAGTGTTTCACAGATAATTTGAAACGACCAGTCTGCATTGTTTAAATTAATTACATCCCCTCGATCGGTGAGCAATTTCACGCGCATCCGGCTTATATTTACTGGACCAAAATAAGAACGTTCTTGTATTTGAAGCGTACCCCCAAATTCAACAAAAATATCGCCAGGGCTTAACCCATATTTGATGGGTACGACCGCAAACACATCTTTCAGGGAGCGTGTTCCTTTATTTTGATCGCTTGGCTGGTTTTGTACTTCGATAATTTGATTCATGGAGTATATTTGACGGTTGGTCAAGTGTTTCCCATTTAATCCTTGATTCATGGGTTCATTTGTTTCTGGATTGCAATTGTAAATATTTCGTAATGCATAAATGGGCAGCGAAGCTCTCGTGTCTCGCTGCGAAACACTTACCAGTCCATCGTTCATATGATTTTGATTATAGTCTTCCAGGACGATGAATAATTTATTGTACAGAGAAACGGAAACGACCGAATCTCCTACTAAAGTTATCACTGCATTTGTGATTACATTTGTATTGTAGGGATCAAATGTAGTGGAAGAAATTATATTTTCCAAAACAAAGACAGTATTCAGTCGAAACCCTAAAATATATCCCATGGTCGTATTGCTCTTTGCTGCCCGGAGATAATTTGTCGACGAATTACACGATTCAAAGCTGGCTTCGTCGTACAGTACAAGATTATAATTTTGTGTGGTAAAAACCTTGGAGATGTTGATGTAGCCGCGTACTTTATTTCCACTCAACTCGAAATAAGAACCAAACGTGTTTGCGTTTGACTTAAGTTGCGTGTTAAGTGTAGCAATTAATTCGGCCAAATCATACCCGTTTGGGTTTTTGGGGATGGTCAGAATAATATCCGGCAACCCATATATCTCACTCATTGCAAACGTAGAAAAAGTAATCTTTTTTGATATACCTCTGAATTTATTCGAAGTGTCTATAGAAGCTCCGCGAATCAAACCACCGGATAAAGAAAGATTGTAACTACTTTCTAACTTTAACGCATTCGTCCAAATGTTGTTGTCTGAAAGAAAATAAAGAGAATAATCATTGGTTGTAAAGAATCGACGTATTTGAATGGTCAATGTGCTTTTATATATATTCGCACCACTCTTTTGATTCGTCGGATCGGTGATGGGTATTAAAGTATTTGTCGTTTCCGTATCACTATGTTCCAGTTTAATATCGTATCTCGTCCCATTTTCTACTTTTGAAAACTCCATATTTTTATTTTCGAAAATGTAATCTACATTCAAAGAAAAGTCTGGAAAATACGTATTCCCTGTAAAGGTAATTCTAGCGGGGCCGCTGAAATCAAACAAGACGGTTGGATGATAACTTGTATACACAAACTCATCATCATTCTTTATCGTAAATGCGGTTCGAGGAACTCTGGATGATGGGTTACCACACAAATCAATAAAACTTACATCGATTCCGGGATGACGAAATAGAAAAACATTGTATAAGCTACCGCTAAAATCGATTCCTCCATGAGAAAGATCCTTTAAAAATTCAATGCCGTTATACGTCTCGTTTTTGCTTACATCTACTTTAAATACCGTATTTAAGAATGCGTCATTTTCTTGTTGCCCAATAATGGAAAACTCTGTACTGGATGTAAATTGTTGGATAACATTCGGAATCAATTCCGTTATAATCAAATTATTCGAAACAGACAACGTAAAAGATGCGTCCACGCTACTATTATAGGTAAAAGACGTTACTGGAGTAGAAGATCTAGCCAAGTTGTTATACATAATCACGCGCATACCGGACATGTTGTATTTGTTTTCAGGAACGATTGGAGAATTCGACTCAATCACATAACGGTACGGAAGTCCGTCTAGGTCCAAATATTTTGACGAGGCTGTTGGAAAGAAAGTAGTGTCGGGACCATTTATTTTCAACGCCATTTTTTGATAGAACAGGGGGGCTTTGTTGAAACTGTCGAAATTTATATCCCAATGAATCCGGTCCGACGAATCGCGGGTGACGTTACTGAGGCTGAAACGGGAATCGATTGCTAAAATATTTTGGATAACTGTCAAAATCGTATCTGTTCCCATGTTTGGAGCAATAGGTATCGTGAGGATATTTTCTTCATTTCGCAGTTGGGTCAGATTTAATTTATTTTGCTCAAATAAATGAGACGAGATATCCAGCATTCTACCAGACACATCAAATCGCGCACTGTATCGAACAATTTCTATGGATGTAAGTGTATTGCTGAGTACGTCTATATAGGGCGTGATTAGGTAATTTTTACTTATATCCTTTAAATTTGTTTGCGGCTTGTTGGAAAAACACAAGAACGTGGCCAAATTATTGTAAGAGTTGTCTGTTGGGTCTGTTTCAAAAGATATGTTGAATTCTTTGGTATCATATATTTTTTGAATATCCAGTTCAAAAGTGGCCTTCATGTTTGTCGAATTGTAGGTCAACCGCGTGTTTCCAAAATTTACCATGGGATATTCCGTTTTTAATCCTTGTAAGCTTTCATTGACGGCAGAAGAGAGCGAGGAAGGATTATAGTTGCCGGGTAAAATACTGAAATAGTATTGATGTTGTTTACCTTGAAGTCCAAGTGTGTCGCTTTTTAGATAAATGATGTTGGAGCCAAATGCATCGTCGATTGTATACCATGTAAAGGGTACTTGGATTGCATATAATTTCAAGGACACGACATTTTTTAGTGTTTCTTCCAAAGTGAAATTGAAATCGGTGGTAAGGGCATTCAACTGATCAAACACCTTATCTCTATCTGAGCTGTTTATGTTTATCGTTCTTTTAACAGTTTCTTTTAAAAGTGGATTTAAATTTTTGTCTCGGAAATATTCCACATCACGGGTAATCGTCACTTGATTCTCAGAATCATACTCCAAAACACTTTTTAAATTTTCAGACTTTTCTGGAAGAGTCTCGGTCGGAAGTGTCTCAAACCCTTCCTTGAGATTTTCAAAAAATCGATCATACATGTCCGAAAAAAAATGATACAAGGTCTGCATTTTTTCTGTTTTCTGTTCGGCATATTTATCTCTGTATTCGGTAATCTTTTTTTCAAGGATTTCATCGTTTGGTGAATCGGGCAACGATAGAATCCGAAAACATTCCTGGTCTGTATATTGTTCTATATTATACATTTCCGTCATCTATAGTATTACATTTATATTTTTCTTTAAACTTTTTAGAAATCCACCGGATAACATCTATTCCTTGCTGTTGAAAATGATAAAGCGCATTCACGGGGAAACTGGTCATTCCATTCCCCATCTTTAAATGACCTTTCCCCTTGAAGCAAATTTGTTCGAGTTCTTCCCAAATACATACTTTCCCGATTTTCTCGAAACACAAGTCTTCTCTTTCTATACGATGATATCCGATATAAGCGACTAAATTGTAGTATCCGTATTTATAAACTTTATAATGCTCTCGGAATGCCGTATTCCGAACTAATCCTATCCCCATTATTTGGTTGGTTGTATTGTTCATTTCCAGTACAAACAATAGACTGTTGAGGGGTATCGATTGACTCGTTCCATTCGGCGAACAATATATACAATTTATATATCTTTCTTTCTCTCGGAATGCTTTGTTTTCGTCCCACGTCGCCGTATTGAATCGTGTAGTCAATACATATTTTGTTTGACTTGACAAATATGTATTTCTTTGTTTCGGGCTTATTTTCTGTCGTAGAAGATTACGCAACGGTATTTCAGGGGTTTCCATTTTGTTGTTTTGAAAAAGAAAAAGAGAAGTGATGCGTCAATTTTTTCTTTTAAGTAAGTCAAGGCTGTGTTTTACAAATAACCATTATCCAAAACCACGGGAACTCATATACTAATTTCAGAGACTTGTTTTCGTTCAACATGGATTGATACATGCCAATTTTTTCGTTCGCTTGATTCCATTTCAGTTGAAACATGACTCGCTTGAAATCACTATTCTCTTTTGATGCATTTTCCTTATACTTTTCTATCGTGCCTAGATTGAACTTTTCAAAGGCACTCTCGATTGCTTTTCTGGAATATTTCCTTGAAATCCTCGGGATACATAACATTTTTGAATAGTCCGTGTCGCTCATTTTTATGCATGCTTGACTTTCGACTAGGCCAACATCAATTTTTTATCGTAACCATCCTATTATTTCCGAAAAACTTCCTCGAGATAAAACGACATATTTGCATGTACTCCCAAATTGAATGGTGGAACTTTCCGACGCTTCGAATAAGCTTGCATGAGGATATTCTGCGAGTAATTTCTTTACCATTTCATGATTGGGTTCGTCGCTTGAAATAAATATGTTATCGCAATTTTTTATACTGTTCTTGTAAAAGGCAAGTTCCTCTGCCTTTTCCTCTATTCGTACGAAGCAATCGTTATTGTTTTGGTATCTATCTTTGTACTCGTTTTTTTCCATGATTTTCGTTTTAAACGTCTGTACATATACACACAAATATTGTGATATTTCTCTCGTTTGGAATTTCGCAGACATTGCGTCCACATTCACTTTCAAGATTCCCATGGGTAAATTCAACATGGCAAAAAAGTTTGTTTCATCCAACACGGTAAATCCTTCATTTATTTTTTCTCCTACAAACAAGGGAATTCCGAGAGAAGTAATTGCATCGAAATTTGAATATTCCACGAAAAGATTTTGCTTTGCCGCTATTGCAGAGACGACCAAATTCCTGATTATTTGATCGGCCAATTGTCCGTTGGCATTTGTGGTTCTGGTGTGTGGCTTTACGTGATTTGTTGGGTGTGTGTCTGGGATATATATGGGCGACCCATGATGTCCATGAAAAGAATAATGATAGGTTTCCAGTTCCATTGCGCATTTATTTCGAACTTGGGAAATCATTTTTTCCGTGTAATGTTTCTTGTAATCACTACTCGGTGGTGGAGAGTTTGCTACCATGTTTATTTTCGGATTCCGTTCTTTTAAAATCGCCAATCCCTGTTCCAATTCCTCGTAGAATAATATGACATGGGCGATACATTTGTTCTGATGATCGCGTAATTGCTGAAAGAGAGAAAGTTTCAAATAAGGACAAGGGAATCCTCCTGGATAAGGCCAATCACTGTTGCAATATTTATCAATAAATTCTTCAAAGGTTTTGATGTGTTTTATCGATTGTTTGTGCTCTCCAGAACTTCCGAATTGATTTTTGTACAACAAATATAACATGTCGTACGGATTTCGTATAATGGAAAATATTTTATGATCTCGTTCCAGTTTCGGCGCACATCCTATTCCATCTATAATATTCGGTAGCCCATTTCCGTTGGTATATTTATATTCATCCCCATTCAAAATATATGGCGTCAATTGTTTCAGTTGGTTGTCTCTCGAGATTGCAAAAGTAAGACCTCCATTGGTTATAACTGGACAGGAAATGTTTGTTTCCACTGTGGGTGTCATAATATACATGAATTTGTTCCATTGCCCAACTTGAATAGATGTATTGGCACCTCGATTTCGAGAGATGACTATGGGAGAAACGTCTTCTATCGATTTTTTCGAAAAAACTTGGTATTTTTTGGTTAGGAGGCTGAAGATCGACTGGTCATGTCTATGTTCTCGGAAAGGTCCTCGTTTCGTATTTTTACTCGGCGAATCGTCCAGTAAAGGATAATGAGTACATGTTTGATACCACTTGTTTATAATTTCTGATGTTGTAGGTGTTTTCATGAAACTGATGGCACTTGCTTGATGCTGATTCGTGTCATAGGCCTGTTTATGTTGATCCATTTCCAAAAAGATGAATACGTCTCTTTTTGTCCATTCGATTTCCGGACGATTGAAACTTCCCACTATTTTATCGGCATATGTCGTCTTCCATAGGTCTTTAAATGTCTTTTGTTGCAACAAATCCATTTCACATCCCGCATCTGACCATAATAAAATATCCCCATCATTCATCATGCTATCAAATACATGTTTTATAAGATAAGGTTTCCATATCCAGTATCCATATCCCCGACGATTCGAGAGAATGAAATCTTTGTGATTTTCCCAAAAGCATCGATGCGCTTGTTCTTGAAATATTTTCGGTCGGAGGATGATGATCGCATCAAACTCTTTTGTATTGTACAGTTGTAATGTTAGTCGATGGAGAGAATGATTCATGTTTTCCGTAGCAAACGAGACACAATATTTTGTGGATATTTGTTTGATTTGTTTCCTGTAAAAATCTAGTTGTAGCATGCTGTCATTATAAAAATCATACTCCTTATATTTGTCCGTAAGAGAAACCATGTCAAATTCTTCCCAAGAATTCAATATTAAAATGGGGAAAAACTGGGCCCAATATTCTACGAGGGGATTTCTTATACATACGGGGATCGTTTTAGCGTACAAACATTCCCAAAAGCGATGTGTATCGATTCCGTTTCCTTCTGGACAAATGGCAAATTCACAACTTTGTAAAATCTGGACGTATTCCGTATAGGAAACACACGGCTGCATACGAATCCCTTTTTTCTTTAGGACTTGAAACATTTCCTCTCTCTTTGCTTTGTTTGTATTCAAGTCGCAATAATAATAGAGGAGATGTGTCTTTTTGTTCGGGCCAATCCACGCTTCCATATCTCCATGTGTCCACATCCTATTGGCCATTCCTATCGGTAGAGGTCTCGTTTTTTCTGTAGGAGAAAAGAGTAAATTTTGCGTATATATTTTGGTCAATTTCGGACAATGTTCAAACAAGATGGTTTCATATGTTTTGGAGAACGATTCGTCTGAATTATGACAGACCAGTATAAAGTCGGTTACCATATGTTTTAAAACCGCGACCATTTGGGACATGTGTGTTTTCAGTAAATGTGTAAAGACAAAGATGGTTTTTGCTGTTTTTATTTTAAGAATCACCTCTTTGTCGTCTAGTGTCGCGCATTTTGAGACGAAATCGGGCAGGCTATAGATATAGGGATTCGAAAAATCTTTTGGGGACGATGCCAAGTATATTTCACAACATGCTTGGATCAGTTCTCCACTTATTTTCGCGGCCGGATTTTTCATTGTACCATACGTCATAAATTGTGTCAAGTCTTTGCTATGTACGTGAAGATTATATATTTTTATAGTCAAGGGCACGCCTGTGCCGGGGTCGGGAATTCTAATGTATGGTGATTTGCAATGATACTCATTGTATAACCATACAAATTCATAATGACTATAATTGATTTCACTTTCTGTACTGACAAAGCCTTTCGTATCGCTTTTCTGCGTATTTTTTGGATCTATTCCTCCTAGATATTGTCCAATGGCTGCCGCATCGAAGATGGCCTCGTATTTGTCAAAGTTTTTGGTGATTTTAATTGGTGGGCTTGCAAATGGTGGGCTTGCAAATGGTGGGCTTGCAAATACGGGTAATGTATCTACCCACTTTTCATGCGCGTTGCATATTCGACCCCAATTTTGCATATCTGTTTGTGAATGATCAAATTGATGCAAACACTGCTCTAAAACAGTATAATTCGGAATATACATAATGCCCGGGATACATCTATAATGATTATCCATGGTTAAGAGAATTTTCGAAGATTCATGAAAAGGAATATGATCTGCATTATCAAAAAGCATCACGTCGTTTTCCAGATGGAGAATATGTGTTATGTTGTATTTTTTCATGTATCCCAATAGGGCATAAAACCGAAAGGATGTCCAATGCCAAAAGCCGTTTCGGAATTCCTGTTCATATGTTTTTGCCATAAGATCATAATTTTCGATTAAATCTTCGATGACAATTGTATGCACATATTTCGGAAATTTGTCGAGAAACTTTCGGTCGGTTATAACGACAATGTCGTGATTCTCGTTTTGTTTCAAATGGACTATATTTTGCAGGACCAGTAAACTCTGGCTCTTTTTTTGTTTTAGAGGTGACTCTACTTTCTCTTGTATTAGCATTCTCTATTTTAGTTCCGCCAACATATGTTTCTCTCATATCACACCTCCGCTAAATAAAGAGTCATATCTGGACCATTTATTTTTCTTGCATACTC
>Ga0209550_10005757_pt1 | contig 11581 bp, 8 predicted proteins | sample LauGreSuBDMM15SN_2_FD_187567 | JGI IMG/M metagenome (GOLD analysis project Ga0209550, IMG submission 187567) | Freshwater lake microbial communities from Lake Michigan, USA - Su13.BD.MM15.SN (SPAdes) (version 5) | ecosystem: Environmental > Aquatic > Freshwater > Lake | place: Lake Michigan, USA... | reverse complement strand
GATCAAACTCTCCGTAAAAGTTTTTTAGGACCAAAGCAAGCTTTGGCCCAAGTTTTACGAAACCCCCGGAAAATGGGGGCATCAATTTGATCTGACTAAATCAGATTGTCTGACAATCTGTCTAATCCAATTACTACTGAACATTCAAAAAGGCAAGCCTTCTTGAAGCCAGGTTCTTGGCATCGACATTGTGCACGCTGTTGAGTTCTCAAGGATCGGATGCATCTACGATTTCCTGTCAGGGTCCTACGCAGAGCAACTTCACTAACTTACCACTTCTGTGGCGAAAGTCAAATAGACATGCGCCATAAACTCAAATAAATTTGAGCTCATTCCGTGGAAGATAATTCAACCAGAGACAGCAAAAATTGGCAAATAGTTTGCCAAGTATTTATGTTCTGATTGGTTGCACTTGAGCCGGATTCCTAAGCAGGACTTCCAAACTTTGGGCAACGAGATGAAACAATACGCCTAAATCCCCCGCAAGTCAAATGATTAGGCAATAAATACTGCAGCTAGGGTCTTTTTTCCTCGGCGAAGTACTGCAAACTCCCCGAAAATAGCCTGATCTAGAGTCCCAGCTTCATCTGTGACCTTATTGTTATTGACGTAAACGCCACCCTCGGCAATGGCTCTGCGGGCAGCGCTAAGGCTTGCAACTAGACCTGTTTCAACCAGGAGTTCAGTGATGTTTGTTCCCAAAGCCGCCTTCACATGAGGCAACTCCTGAAGGGCACTGGCTAGAGTCTGACGATCCAGAGTGTCCAACTCCCCCTGTCCAAACAGAGCCTGAGAAGCTGCAATCGCTGCATGTGCAGCCTCGGCAGAGTGAACAAGTGCCGTTACCTCAAGGGCAAGTCGCTTCTGAGCAGCTCTCAGGTGAGGCTCAGCTGCGAGCTGGCTCTCTAGTTCCTCAATTTCAGACTTACCTAGGAAAGTAAAGACCTTTAGGAGGTTAATCGCATTGGAGTCTTCAACATTTAGCCAGAATTGGTAGAAAGCGTAGGTTGAAGTCAGTTCAGAGTCCAGCCAGATGGCATTTCCCTCTGACTTACCGAACTTCTTGCCCTCAGAGTCAGTAATTAGCGGCGTGGCGAGGATGTGAGCGGATTTACCCTCAACCTTGTGAATCAGGTCGGTTCCGCTGGTTAGGTTGCCCCACTGGTCACTGCCACCGATCTGGAGTGTGCAGTTGTGTCTGCGGTAAAGCTCCAAAAAGTCCATTCCCTGGAGGATTTGGTATGAGAACTCAGTGAAAGAGATACCAGCGTCAGAGTTCAAACGAGCTGAAACCGCGTCTTTGCTCAACATCTTGCCAACTCGGAAGTGCTTACCGATGTCTCTGAGGAAATCGATCGAGCTCATTGGCTCAGTCCAGTCCAGGTTGTTGGTCAATTCTGCAGAGTTAGAGCCTTCAAACGACAGGAATCGCTGACCCTGCTCACCTAGACGCTTAACCCAAGCGGCGACAGTCTCTTTAGTGTTTAGAGTTCTTTCAGCAGTTGGTTTTGGATCGCCAATCAAACCTGTTGCGCCACCAATCAAGAGCAAAGGCTTGTGGCCGGCAAGCTGCAATCTACGCATCACCAATAGTTGAACCAAGTTTCCTAGATGCAGACTCGGTGCAGTTGGGTCAAAACCACAGTAGTAAGTTATGACTCCAGAATTGAAGGCCTTACGAAGCTCTTCCTCATCGGTTGAGAGGGAAATCAAACCGCGCCACTTCAGTTCTTCCCAGATCTCTGAGAATGTGGAGTCGTTGGTTTGGCTTGCAAGTGCGGATGACATGTCTAAAATCTACCCGTTAGAAGTAGGAAGAAGTTTGCGCAACGCACTTAGCTGATCCAGCACCCTAGGCACAGCAGTACCACCGGCACCAGTTCTCGACTTGATTGAACCAGAGACGCTTAGTACTTCTCTAACCTCTGGAGTCAGGTGACTACTGATTGCAGCAAACTCGAGGTCACTAACTTCATTCAGTTCTAGATCTTTAGACTCAGCAAACGCTACAAGCTTTCCGGTGATCTCATGTGCCTCACGGAATGGGACTCTCTGCTTCACTAACCACTCTGCAACATCAGTTGCTAGAGAGTAGCCTGCTGAAGAAAGTTCTTCCATACGCTGAGTGTTGAACTCCATGGTTGCAACCATGCCGGTGAAAGCAGGCAGAAGGAGGTTCAGGCTGTCGAGAATATCGAAGACTGGTTCCTTGTCTTCCTGTAGGTCTCTGTTGTATGCAAGCGGAAGAGCTTTCAGCGTTGAAAGTAATCCAGTTAGATCACCAATAATTCTTCCAGTTTTACCGCGAGTCAACTCAGCAACATCTGGGTTCTTCTTCTGCGGCATGATCGATGAACCGGTTGAGAAAGCATCGGCTAATTTCACGTAGTTGAATTCAGCTGTTGCCCAGATGATGATCTCTTCTGCAAAACGAGAAAGATCAATGGCAATCAAAGTTCCAATAAATGCAAACTCTGCAACAACATCTCTCGAGGATGTCGCATCAATTGAGTTAGCCATTGGAGCTGTGAGCCCCAAGGCAGATGAAACGATGTGTGGGTCAAGAGCAAGAGATGTTCCAGCTAGAGCCCCTGCACCGTAAGGAGAGAATGATGCTCTAACTTTCCAGTCATCAAGTCTGTTGATGTTACGAACCAATGGCCAAGCGTGGGCAAGCAGGTGATGAGAGAGCAACACAGGTTGAGCATGCTGGAAGTGTGTGCGTCCAGGCATCGGGTCATTTAGGTGGTTCTCAGCCAAGGTCGCAAGCACTTGAATCAGATTGATTAGCTGTGCTTTTAGCTGCTGAGATTGATCCAGCAAATAGGTTCTGATCAGAGTAGCGATTTGGTCATTACGAGATCTACCGGCACGAACCTTGCCACCTAATTCAGCACCAACCATCTCAATGAGTCCACGCTCCAGAGCACTGTGAACATCTTCATCGATTGGCTTGGCAGTAAACATTCCTGACGCAACTCTTTTATCAAGTTCAACAAGTGACTTGTCGAGTTTTACTTGCTCAGCTTCAGTCAGATATCCAGCAGCAGTTAGAGCAAGAATGTGAGCACGAGTACCAGCAATGTCATACTTCGCTAAGCGCCAATCAAAGTGAATTGAGCGGCTAAGAGCAGCGACAGCCTCATTGGTCTCACCGCTGAAGCGCCCTCCCCAGAGCGAAGATGATTCATTCATAACTACTTCTTACCTCTGCTTGCATCACGTTTAGCAGCAATCTTGCTTGGCAATGCCCAAAGCTCAATAAAGCCCTTAGCCATTGACTGATCGAAAGTATCGCCAGTGTCATAGGTAGCAAGGTCGAAGTCATACAAAGACTCATCTGACTTTCTACCGGTAACAACTGCTCTACCGCCCTGAAGCTTTAGACGAACCTCACCAGAAACATATTCCTGAGTGTGATCGATAAACACATCGAGAGAGCTCTTTAGCCCTGAGAACCACAGGCCCTCGTAGACAAGATCTGCCCATCTGGCTTCTATTCCTCTCTTGAAACGGTTAACATCACGCTCAAGGGTTAGGTTCTCCAACTCTTCATGCGCTGCAATCAAAGCAATACCTGCTGGGGATTCATAAACCTCACGGCTCTTGATGCCAACCAAACGGTCTTCAACGATATCGATTCGACCAACACCGTGAGCACCAGCTAGATCATTCATCTTTTGAATCAATTCGATCGCAGTGTATGAAACACCATCGATAGCAACAGGGATACCAGCTTCAAACTTGATTGTTACTTCTGTTGCCTCACGAAGCACATCAGGGTCCTGAGTGTATGAATAGAGATCTTCAATCGGAGCATTCCAAGGGTCCTCTAGGAAACCAGTCTCAACAGCTCTACCCCAAACGTTTTGGTCAACAGAGTAAGGGGACTTCTTTGACTGAGCAATCGGAAGATTGTTCTTCTCAGCAAACTCAATTGCCTTATCTCTAGTCAGAGCAAGATCACGAATTGGAGCAATTGACTTTAGCTCTGGAGCGATGGCAGCAACTGCAGCCTCGAAACGGACCTGGTCATTACCCTTACCAGTGCAACCGTGAGCAACACTGTCTGCACCAAGTTTTCTAGCAACGCTAGCTAGGTGCTTGCCAATCAAAGGACGTGAAAGAGCAGATACCAATGGGTATCTCTTCTGATAAAGAGCATTAGCCTTCAGAGCTGGCATCAGGTAGTCATCGGCAAACTCAGCCTTCGCATCAACCACGATGGCTTCAACGGCACCACAGTCCAGAGCGCGCTGACGGATAACATCCATGTCTTCGCCACCTTGACCTACGTCAATCGCAAGGGCGACAACCTCTTTACCGGTTGCCTCTTTTAGCCAACCGATACCAACAGAGGTATCCAACCCACCTGAATAGGCAAGTACTACACGTTCTGACATTTCGCTCCTTAAATACCCAAACCAAAAAGCGTCTTTGGGATTACTTTGATTTTACTTCCCACTCTGCGCTAACCAAACCATGAGAGCCTTTTGTGCATGAAGCCTGTTCTCTGCCTGATCCCAAATAACTGACTGGGGACCATCCAGAACTTCAGCGCTGATCTCATAGCCACGGTATGCAGGAAGACAGTGCAGGACGATTGCATCACTCTTGGCATGCCCCATAAGTGCTGCATCAATAGTGAAACCTGAGAACGCACGAACTCTCTCCTGCTTCTCACTCTCCTGACCCATTGAAACCCAGGTATCGGTAGCCACAACATCAGCACCTGCAATAGCTTCTGCCGTTGAATTAGATACAGACACTGAACCACCATTGGCTAATGCAATCTCCGATGCCCTAGCAACTAAGACACCATCAGGTTCATAACCAACCGGTGTTGCAACAGCAACATGAAGACCTGCAACAGCACCAGCAAGCATGTATGAGTTAGCCATGTTGTTGCCATCGCCAACATAGGCAAGCTTCAAACCAGCAAGTTTCCCTTTGTGCTCTTGAATGGTCAAAAGATCTGCAAGCAACTGGCACGGGTGAAAATCATCGCTCAGAGCATTGATAACAGGAACCTTAGAGTTAGCAGCCATCTCTTCAAGACCAGCCTGAGCATAGGTTCGCCAAACAATCTGCGCTACCTGACGTTCAAGAACCTTAGCTGTATCGGCAACTGACTCTTTCCCACCTAGTTGACTTGATTGAGAATCGATGATCAACGGTGCTCCACCCAAATCAGCAATACCGACAGCGAAAGAGACTCTCGTGCGAGTTGAGGTCTTATCAAAGATGACAGCGACTGTCTGTGGCCCCGCAAACGGCTTCTGTGAGTATGGAGACTTCTTTAGTTCAAGAGCCAGATCAAGAATCTGCTTTTGCTCAACTGTCGTGATGTCATCGTCCCTAAGGAAATGCTTAGTCATCGTTAGTTCCTATCTCCTTGAGTTACCAAAGTTCCAATACCTGCTGTCGTAAAAATCTCCAATAACAAACTGTGCTGGATTCGACCATCGATGATGTGAGCCTTTGGCACTCCACCACGAACAGCTTCTAAACATGCCTGCATCTTAGGAATCATTCCTGATTCAAAAGAGGGCAATAGTTCTTCAAGTTCTGAAACACTAATTTCACTAATCAGGTAATCTAAACTTGGCCAATTTGAGTAAAGACCTGGGACATCAGTAAGAACAATTAACTTCTCTGCCTGAAGTGCAACAGCCAGTGAAGAAGCCGCTAGATCTGCATTCACGTTTAGTAGCTGCCCTGAACTATCCGGAGCAACTGTTGCAATTACTGGAATAACTCCAGCCTGCAAAGCTCGCAGAATCGGCTCGGTGTTTACCGTAGAGACAACACCAACTAGCCCTAGGTCAGTTCTAGTTTGGGTAGCGGTAAAGAGTCCTTCTGTTTCACCATTGAAGACTTCTGCTTTTCCATCCGCATCAACAATCATCTGAGCAAGAGGTTCGCCAATCTGAGTTTTCAGAACATCACGAATTACGGAGATAGCTTCTGGAGAAGTAACGCGCAAACCCTCAACGAAACTGCTCTCAATCCCAGCATCAGCAAGACCAGCTGAAATCTGAGGGCCACCGCCGTGAACGACCACAGCTTGAATTCCAACTAAACGTAAGAAAGCAACATCCTCAGCAAAGGTTCTCTGCAGGGCCTCATCAACCATGGCGTTCCCACCAAATTTGATGACAACAATTTTGCCCTGAAACTTCCTGATCCAAGGTGCAGCTTCAACCAAAGTCTTAGCTTTGATCTTTATCTGATCTAAGTTCTCTTTATCTGCCGGAATCACTTGGCACCTAACTGTGGAACACCAAGACTTTCATCAAACCCAAGAGCGAGGTTCATGCTCTGAAGCGCTGCTCCTGCAGTCCCTTTGACCAAGTTATCGATTGCACTAATCACAACAACCCGATTGGTCGCGTCATCAATTGCAAAGCCAATCAGAGCTCGGTTGGTGTTCTCAACGTCCTTTGTGTCGGGAAAACTACCCTCGGGTAGTAGCTCTATGTATTTCTCAGAACCGTAAGCACCTTCAAAAGCTGACTTCAAATCTGCTTTGCTAACCCCAGATACCAAGTTGGCAGTATTGACCGCAAGGATGCCTCTGAACATTGGAACAAGTACTGGGGTAAAGGTCAGAGTCACGGTTTCACTTGAAACACGGTTTAAGTTCTGAGCAACTTCTGGAATGTGTCTGTGTACTCCACCAACTTGGTAAGGGTAAGCGCTTTGTAATCCTTCGCCTTGATTTACCGAGGCGTTTGCTCCTGCACCACTGGTTCCAACTGAAAGCGTTGAAACTAAGTCTTTAGGTTCGATCAAATTAGCTGCCAGCAGAGGAGCTAAAGCAAGGGTAATTGCTGTCGCATTACAGCCCGGAACAGCAATTCGCTTCTGCCCCGCTAGAACTTCCCTTTGCTTCTTGCCTGAACCAATTAGTAACTCAGGCATTCCGTAAGCCCAGGTTCCTGCATGCGCTGAGTGATAGAACTTTTCAAACTCTTCAGCCGATTCCAATCTGAAATCTGCGCCACAGTCCAAGACCAAAGTTTCAACGCTTAGCCAAGTAGCAACTTCAGCCGACTTAGTGTGAGGCAACGCTAGGAAGACAACGTCGTGACCAGCAAGTGTCGCTTCAGATGTTTCAACAAAAACCAATTTCTTGAATAGGTCGATCTCTGGGTGAACATCACCAACACTTTGTCCAACATTGCTATTGGCTGTAACCGTAACGAGTTCTAAATTTGGATGCTCTGCGATCAGGGTCAGCAGCTCTCCACCAACGTAGCCACTGGCGCCAGCAACGGCAACCTTTAGTTTCATGGCTTTCTCCTTGGGGATCTAAATTAGGTTCTGATTGTTGCGCCAAATTTGGCGTTTGCTGCAGAGACAGCTGCGTCTCTGGCTTCGGTTGCTTCGACTTGAGTCAGAGTTCGATCACTTGCTCTAAATCGCAAGGCAAAAGTCAAAGACTTCTCATCCTCAGCCAAATTGCTGCCTCGATAGTCATCAACGAGAGTGATCTCTTCAAGTAATTCACCGGCTGCAGCGCGAAGCACACTTAGAACATCACCCGCTGGTACATCCTGCTTCAAAACCAAAGAAAGATCTTGAGTAGCTGCTGGGTATGTGTGGAGAGCTTGTGCTTGAACTAGTTCTGGAGCGTTAGCAAATAGCACCTCTAGGTTTAGTTCAAGAATTCCAACTTGTCTCGGTAGATCATTCTCCGCTGCCAGTTCTGGATGCAGTTCACCTGCGTAACCAATGAAGTCACCTGAACCAACAACCTTGATTGCAGCTGTTCTTCCTGGGTGGAAACCTTGCACAATAACTTGCTCTAGATAAACCTCAACACCGACAGCATGAGCTGCAGTTCTAGCTGCTTGAATGGCATCTTGATAGCTAGCCTTGACAGACTTCTTACCAACTTGAGCTGAGACTCTGTCACCGACAAACACTGCACCAAGAGATAGCGGCTGGTGCGGAACGCTCTCGTGAAGAGCAGCAAGCTCTGCTTCAGAAGGTAGCTTCACACCACTCGGTAGTGAAACTTCTGCCTGATAGCTTGGTGCAAAAACTAAGCCAACTTCGAAGATTGCAAGGTCTGTCAGAGTTCTAGAAACGTTTCGCTTAGCCGCATCTAGAAGTCCAGGCAACATGCTCAAACGAAGTTCGTTCACATCTTCCTGCATCGCATTCGCGAGAGTAACTCTTGGAACATCACTACCTGCAAAGTATGAATTCTGAGCAGAGGTTAGGAACGGATAGTTCAAAACTTCTACGTGACCAGTTCCAGCCAACTGGTTCATAACCGCTCTGCGTAGCTTCTGGCGCTTAGTCAATCCTCTTCCTGGAGGCGCAACAGGCAACCTTGAAGGAATACGGTCGTAACCGGTGATTCTGGCAATCTCTTCAACAAGATCTGCCTTGTCATTTAGATCTGGTCGCCATGACGGTGGAATAACGTCATAACCACCTTGAACAGTTGCAACAACACAACCAATAGCAGTGAGCGTGTCAACAATTTCTGCTTGTGTGTATTCCACACCAGTGATGCTTGAGGCAAATGTTTCTGGCAATGAAACTGCTGAGATTGCTGGTGTCTCATCAAAGCATGAACCTAGAGAATCTGCTGTTGCACCAGCGCACTCTTCGAGTAGTTGAACGACTCGAGCAGCTGCATACTCAGCAACCTTTGGGTCCACTCCTCTTTCAAAACGCTTAGATGCTTCGCTAGGAAGCTTGTGTCTGCGAGCACTTCTAGCAACTGAAACACCATCAAAGTTCGCAGATTCAATTAGAACTGAAGTTGTGGTGGAGCTAACTTCGGTGCTCTGTCCACCCATGACACCGGCAATACCGATAGCACCGCTGTCATCAGCGATTACAAGATCTTCTAAGTGCAGGGCTCTGGTCTGTCCATCTAACGTCACCAGAGATTCGCCTGGGTTTGCTCTACGAACTACTAGTCCCCCAGCAACTTTTGACGCGTCATAAGCGTGAATCGGTTGACCAAGTTCCAGCATCACGTAGTTGGTGATGTCAACAACAATTGAGATTGAGCGCATGCCAGCAAGCTTTAATCTCGATACCATCCATGCAGGTGATTGAGCCTGAGCATTGACGTTGCTTGCTGATCGAACAACGAACTTGGTTGAACCAACCTTGCCTCTAATCGGTGCAGAATCAGAAATCTTTACTACAAACCCATCTGACTTGACAGGAGTTACCAAATCAATAGGGTCAGTGAACTTAGCACCAGTGGCATGAGAGAACTCACGAGCAATTCCTCTAATTGAGAAACAATATCCACGATCTGGAGTGACGTTTACTTCAGCAGCTTCATCAGATAAATGCAAAAGTGCAAGTGCGTCAGTTCCAACTTCAGGATCTAATCCGATAGTTGATAGGCGCAAGATGCCTTCGTGATCATCGCTGATGCCCAGCTCTCGAGCCGAAGCAATCATGCCATCACTAACATGACCATAGGTTGAGCGAGCTGCGATCTTGAAATCACCCGGCAAGACTGCTCCAGGCAAAGTCACAACAACTTTGTCATTGACTTCGAAGTTTCTTGCACCACAAACAATGCCACGAACATCTTCGCCGCCATCAGCAGCTTTCGCTCCAGCTGGAGCAACTCTGACCTGACACCAGCGTATAGTCTTACCATTCGACTGCTCTTCTTCGACAAACTCAAGAACCTGCCCAACCACAATTGGTCCAACAAGTGCGAAAGAGTGAGAACCCTCTTCTTCTAAACCAACTTTGACAAGTTCTGCCATGACAGAGTCGGCAGTTGAACCTTTAGGTAATTCAACATACTCGTTTAGCCAAGACAACGGAACGCGCATTACAGCACCATCCCAAACTGCTTAGAGAATCGAACATCGGCTTCAACCATGTCGTGCATATCTTTGACATCGTTTCGGAACATCAAAGTTCTCTCGATGCCCATACCGAACGCAAAACCTGAATAAACCTCTGGGTCAATGCCAGCTGCACGAAGAACATTGGTATTCACCATGCCACAGCCGCCCCACTCGACCCAGCGTGCACCACCTTTAGCACCTGGGTGCCAAACATCTAGCTCTGCTGAAGGTTCAGTGAATGGGAAGAATGAAGGACGCAAACGAATCTTGGCGTCAGGACCAAACATGATGCGGGCGAAGTGCTCAAGGGTTCCCTTGAGATCTGCCATAGTCAAGCCTTTATCGACTGCAAGACCTTCAACCTGGTGGAAGACCGGAGTGTGAGTTGCATCAAGCTCATCAGTTCTAAACACTCGGCCTGGACAAAGGACATAAACCGGCAGATCGCGCTCAAGCATTGAGCGCACCTGAACAGGAGACGTGTGAGTTCTAAGGACAAGGTGAGCCTCAACTGGTTCAACAAAGAAAGTGTCCTGCATCGCACGTGCTGGGTGATCAGCATCGAAGTTCAAGGCATCGAAGTTGAACCATTCGCTTTCAACTTCTGGTCCTTCGGCAATCTCCCAACCCATACCTACGAACACATCTGCAATTTCATCCTGCAGAAGAGATAGCGGGTGCCTGGCACCAAGTACTTGGGTATTTGCAGCAGCTGTAACGTCTACTGTTTCAGCAGCTAACTTCTGAGCCTGCTCCTGCTTATAGAACTTCTCTTCAGCAGAACTGAAGGCTTGGTTTAGCTCGGCTCTTGCTGCTGTGATGAGCTTGCCGGCTTCGGCCTTCTGGTCGCCAGGTAATTTACCCAATGAGGAGCTAAGCGCTGCAATCCCTGATCCATCGCCAACTGCGGCCGCACGGATTGACTTCAGTGAGGAAAAGTCTTTAGCGTCTGAGATGAGCTTCAGGGCATCAGAAACAACGGCATCCACTGATGCTTTAGTAATCGGGCTGTTCTCTGACATTAGGTTCAAGTATATCCGCTAGGCAATAAGGCTCTGGGTTAGCTGGCAGTGGCGTTCTGCGCGAATGCTGAAGAGTAAAGACAGACGCTGGCAGCGGTTGCAAGGTTCAAAGACTCTGCTGCTCCATAGATTGGAACAGCAACAGTCTTGTCAGCAAGAGCTAGGACTTCTGGTTCGAAACCCCATGCCTCATTACCGAATAACCATGCTGTTGGCTTAGCCAACTCACCATAGAGCTCTGGCAGCGCAACACCACTGGCATCAGCAGCAAGAATCTGGATACCGGCGGCCTTTAGAGCTGCAACAACATCAGAAATCTCAACATCAACTACGAATGGAAGATGAAACATAGACCCGGTAGTTGATCTAACAACCTTAGGGTTATAGATATCAACGCTTCCAGAGCTGAAGATAACCGCATCTGCACCAGCAGCGTCTGCTGCTCGAATAACAGTTCCAGCATTACCTGGGTCTCTAATCTGGGACAGCAAAGCAACTAACTTTGGCTTTGCAGCCAATACATCTTCTAGGCTCACATCGAATGGGTGGCAAACAGCGACTACACCCTGAGGTGTATTGGTGTCGCTGAGAGCAGCCAATACGGATTCGCTAACCAATTGGACTTCAACTCTTGAGTTCTTGGCTTTCGTGAAGAGTTCCGGATGACGTGCCAAAGCCTCCTCGGTAGCAAATGCTTCGAGGATGAGTTTTGGT
>Ga0209550_10005756_pt1 | contig 11581 bp, 5 predicted proteins | sample LauGreSuBDMM15SN_2_FD_187567 | JGI IMG/M metagenome (GOLD analysis project Ga0209550, IMG submission 187567) | Freshwater lake microbial communities from Lake Michigan, USA - Su13.BD.MM15.SN (SPAdes) (version 5) | ecosystem: Environmental > Aquatic > Freshwater > Lake | place: Lake Michigan, USA... | reverse complement strand
CCGGCGAGGGTGGCAGCCTCGGCGGCGGCGGCGACGGAGATGGCAGCCTCGGCGGGGGTAGCGACGGTTGTGGCGAACTCGGTAGTGGCGGTGATGGAGGCGGCGATTGGGGCGGCGGTGACAACGGAGGAGGTGGCGGCGGCGCATAATGCAAGAGTGCCAATGATCGAGCTGCAACCATGACCACAATGAGCAGCATCGCAATCCCGAGCCCCAGAGCGGCAGCCAATCGAGGGCACTCTGCAGCTCTGCTGAATAGCGCTTGGCAACAAACTTGCGCCGACTGCTGTACAGACTGCCACCATTCTCTGCGTGTTCTGTGGAAATAGCGCATGGCAACGCGCATCCGCAAAAAACTGGCGTCAGAGGCATCTCCGCATGCCACGCATGCGTTGTCCCATTGCCGCCGCAGATCCTGCAGGCGACGGACTTGCTGATAGGTACGTGGAGTCACGGACGCGTCCTTGGCAAGTTGTGCATAGATGGCAAGAACGTGGTCATACTCCATGGTGATCTCAGATTCACCGTTTTCATGGCTTCGGATACCCCATTTGATCAGTGCCTCTGTGGCCTCATCGTCCGTCTTGTTGACAAAGTTGACTGAGGTCGTACGCGGCGACGGCAGCCTCGATGGCTCAGGTGGGGCAAATGGATGAGAGCTGTCCTGCATCAACCCAGCGAGGCCACAGGCGAGGGGACCCGCGCGTTTGAAGAGTAAAGATTTGGAAAGTAGTTGTGCATGCATTCGATTCAAGCAACCGGTAAAAAGCAACCGGGTACGTGCTCCTCTTTGACAATAGCCGGGAGCTACCACGTACTGTAAACTCAAACTGGAAGGCGAACGCATCTAATTGAGCTCATTACTCAACAACTCGTGCGTCGTGCGGGTGGAGACACTAATTCAACTCCATTAACCTAAAGCACTACTGTACGCAGGCTTGCTACATGGCTTGGAATGGTCTGGCGGCTGCCAGCCAGCCTGTCGGTGCCTGCAGCATTATGGTGCCTGTACAGCCGAAGCCCGGCGTCACTCCGTTGGCTCGAATCAATGATGTCCCGCAACCAAAAATGTCTGCCTGCGCTCAACCAAAGATGTCTGTCTGGTGCGCGAAGGTTACTCCCGCCTCGCCACGTGCTCATTTGCCTTTCTTGACCTTACGATTCGAGGGTGGCCTCTCTTTCACAGCCCTGCCAGCGCCGACGAGCTCCTGCTCCTCCTCCGGAAAGGGCCTTGAGAGGTCCGCGATGATGTCCGCGATGCCGATGGCGGTGGCGGCGACGGCGGCATCAGGTTTCACCTTCTTTCCCTTCTTTTTACGATTAGAAGGCGCGCGCTCCTTAGTTCCGTGCCCGCTTCCCAGGAGCTCGTTCTCCACCGCCGAATCGTCGGCTGGAAGCAAGGATCGCCGCGGCGTAGTAGCAGCCGGCGAACCAGTAGCCGAAGAAGGGGGCGAACCCGCCGTCGAAGGGAGCCTGGTCGAAAGAGGTGTCTGCCCTGTTGGTGCTTCGACGATCTCATTGATGTGCCCCAATCGCATGCGAGCGTGCCGCGGCGGCCGCTCCTTGATCACCGCTGGCGTGCCAGCGTGTGCATCCTCTGCCGCTTCAGTATCGGCGGCAAGCTTTGCATTGCGTGCTTTCTCCTCTTCAGTTTTGGGTGGCGGTAGTGTGGGCAGGTGCGAGAGGTGAGGTGGCAATCGGATACCGTACTTGATGGCGAGGAGCGCCATCTCGCGGTCAGATTTGGCCGTGAGCATTTCACCCGAAGGGATTTTGGACTGGAGCAGCAGCAGCATCAGGTCAGCACCCGCTCGGCTCACTGAAGGCCCCGATATTGGCATTGGGGTGGGTCGGTTCTTGAGACCGGAAGGCCCCATACCACCGAAGCCTTCCACGAAGTTCAAATGGCCAGACAAATACATTTGTTTGAGGAATGGGGCTGCAGCGGCGAGGTGGCTGCAGTGGCGATGTGGGTCTGAATTTTCGCTTGCTTTTTCAGACCATCCAGAAGGACAAGTCAAGTCAAGTCAAGTCAAGTTTCACGCTGCCTAATTTATGCACAGCCCTACTAGTTTGCTCGTTCGTCGTTTCTGGGTTTTGGATTTGCTCTGCCCTCCCTCTGTCTGCCTCTGTCACCTCTGTCCTCTCTCCTCTGTCACCTCTGTCCTCGTACTTCAGTGGCCGCTGCGCGACATGACTTGGGATGGGCAATATGGCGTCGTGTACAGTACACTGTACGCACACGAAAATAGCGGCTTCTTGACTGGACATTCATGCTTGACAAGTCTTGTCTTGACTTGACTTGACGAAAATCGCGTTGGCGGGCGGCTTTCCGACGATCGCGCGCGGCGCGGGCATCATGGCGGACAATATGGATGTGGATACCTATCAGCTCTCGGCCACGCTTCCACGGCACGAGGAGAAGGAGAATGACGTGCGCTCTGTGGACAGCCTTGACGACGGAGCGATCGTCACGGGCTCGCGCGACCGCACCGTGCGAATCTGGCGGCCAGTGAGCACAGATGAGGGCGTCACCTACACTTGCAACACCACGCTCATCGGCCACACCCACTACGTGCAGCGCGTTTGCGTTCTCCCTCATGGCGGCATCGCCTCATGCTCGAACGATAAGCACGTCATCGAGTGGGACGTGGAGAGCGCGGCGCCGCTGCGTGTGCTCGAGGGCCACACGGACGTTGTCTCGTGTGTCGCCGTCTCCGTCGCAACTGGCATGATCTACTCGGCGTCGTGGGACAAAACGGCGCGCGTGTGGAAGGACGGTGCGTGCGTGCGCGTGCTCAAGGGGCACGAATCGGCGCTCTGGGCGGTCATGCCGCTCGACGAGCTCGACGGGCAGACGCTCACCGCCAGCGGCGACAAGACGATCAAGCTCTGGACGGGCGACACATGCTCGCACACGTACACGGGCCACACGGACGTCGTGCGCGCCCTCTGCTGGGTCTCGGGAATGGGCTTCCTCTCGGCAGCTAACGATGGCACGGTGCGCCTCTGGGAGCTGGGAGGCGGCTGCCTGAGTGTCTTTCAGGCCAGCGAGTCCTTCGTGTACGCCATCTCGGTGCTCCCGAGCGGCGAGTACCTCACGTGCTCCGAGGACCGCAACGTGCGCCTCTGGTCGAGCGCCGGCGACCTCGTCCAGTCGATCCCGCACCCATCGACCGTGTGGGCGCTCAAGGCGCTTGCCAACGGCGACCTCGTCGCGGGATGCGCCGACGGCAACGGTTACGTGTGGACGCGTGACGCGTCGCGCGCCGCGCAGCCCGCGATCGCCGCTGCCTTCAAGGCGGAGGTGGCCGCCTTCGAAGTGTCGGCCGAGCAGGTCAAGGAGGGCATGCTCGGCGACCTCGACACCACCAATCTGCCTGGGTCGGATGCGCTCGCCCAGCCCGGCCAGCGCGAGGGGCAGACGAAGATCATCAAGGATGAGGGTGCGCGGATGGCACTGATGAGCCATGATTGCCTCTGGACGACCTCTGATGGCCATTGATGGCCTCCCTCATTAGGTACGGGCACGCCGTTCCTTTACCAGTGGAGCGTCGCCTCGGGCTCATGGGAGAAGGTGGGTGAGGTGACCAACGCCAAAGGCGACTCGTCGAGCACCATGTTTGGCAAGAAGGTCTTCGAGGGCAAGGAGTACGACTACGTCTTCGACATCGACCTCAACGGCTCTGCCCTTCAGCTGCCCTTCAACCGCGGGGACGACCCTTGGATGGCCGCGCAGCAGTGGATCTGGAAGCATGGCTTCGAGCAGGGCTTCCTCGACGCCATCGCCAACCACATCATCACGAACGCGCCAGACAACGTGCCACAGCTCAACACGGGCAACGTCGATCCCCTGACCTCGACCGGCGCCTACCGGCCGCGCCCGGCCCCTTCGGCGGGCGGCAGCAGCGCTGGGAACGTCGATCCTTTCACCTCGGCCGGCGCCTACCGGCCCGGCGGCGGCGGCGGCGGCGGCGGCGGCGGCGGCGGCGCTGGCGACATCTCGGCGGCGCGCTACCGGCCGGGCAACGCAGGCGCGGCGCCCGTGGTGCCCTCGGCGCCAATGCTCACCTTCGACGTGTGCAAGCACGACGGCGTCCTCGCGAAGCTCATGCAGTTCAACGGCGAGATGCACGCGGCGGGCGAGGCGACGCCCCTGGACGAGTCGCAAGCGGCCGCGCTCGCCAAGCTCGTCGGCACGCTCAAGCAGCCCAACAGGTTCCACGCGACGAGCGTCTCGGCCGCGGAGCTCGCGCTCTTCACCTCGATTAACGGGCTGCTGAGCTGGCCATTGCCGCGACTCTTCCCGTGCGTTGACCTCTTTCGGCTACTAGTGCTCCACCCGAGCGCGGCGCAGCATCTCTCCGCCGCGGCGCCGACGCTCGTGCCGCGGCTGCTCCGCCTGCTCGCCGTCGCGCAGACTGCGGCCGCCGCTGACGACAAGCCTGCGGCCGCGGCGGTGCTCATGCTGCTGCGCACCTGCGCCAACCTCGTGTCGCGCTACGAGCTGCGCCCGATGGTGGCCTCGTCCGCCTCGAGCCTCGTCGACGTGCTCTCGGCGCCCATTGAGAGCGGCCCGACGCAGCCGCGGCTCGCGGCGGTCTCGATCCTCTTCAACGTGTGCATGCTGCTGAGTGCCAAGGACCTTGCGCCCGAAACGGCGCTCCAGATGGACGGCGTGGCGCTTCAGGCCCTCTCGCTGCTCCAGCTGGCGCTCTCCGTGCCCGCGCTGCTCGAGCCCACCGAGGAGGAGAGTCTCTTCCGGCTGCTCGCGACGCTCAACGCGCTGCTTGAGGTCGAGGGGATGCTCGTCACTGCGAAGGAGCTCGAGCTGCACGTGACGCTCGGTGCACTCGCCCTGTCCGCGGCCGCCCCGCCCAAGACGGTCGCGTGCAAGGAGGCTGCCCTCAAGCTCCTGACCAAGTGAGGGAGAGGGCTGGGGGTGGGTGGGCAACTGGGGCTCGGGACTGGCGCGGCACGGCACGCCCGAGAAGGCGGCATCTCAGTGAGAGCGGTGCACAGTCACGCTCGGTGGGAACTGGGATACATGCTGCCCACCGAGGAGCATCGACGAGGAGCAGCGCGTGAGAGCAAGAACTGTGTCTCTGTGAATCGGCGCGAGGAGAGGAGATGTACTTTGCCGATCCGACGACCTGTGTGTGTGAGTTCGAAAAAACGCGCCGTTTTGGGCGCCAATCCCGCAGCAACCGCTGGTTGGCGAACCTGCGGCTGTGGACTGTCGGTTTGTCCATGCTGCGCGGAGACTTCCAGAACTTTGGCGCGGAGCAGCGTGCACGCGCCGAGGCTCAGAAGCGTGAGAACGAGCACCATCTGCGCGAGCTTCGTGAGCAAATAGAGGCTCAGCGCCAGCGCAAGCGCCGCGAACGCTTCGAGCCAGCAACTGTCGACCCCGGGGATGTCAATCGTGGCAACCGTTACCTCGAACCCGTGCTGCCGCGCGACCCCGCGGCCGAGCGGCCGGCCAACATGGCCGGTGGTCCCTCGCAGCCGCCGCCGCCGAGGCTACCACTTCAGCAGCAGCAGCAACCGCAGCAGCAACCGCAGCAGCAACCGCAGCCAGGCAACCGGCTGCCATCGGTCTTCAATGCGCCACGCCAGCCGCCGCAGCAGGCGGCAGCGCCGCCACCACCGCCGCAGGCACCACCCTTTGTACCCTTGCCGTTGGCCGGTAAGCCCTCAGGGCAGCCAGCGCTGGCTCAGCTGCCACAGATCCCGCAGTTCGCTCCACTGCTGGCACCTCCGCAGCCGCCGCCGCCTCGGCCGCCGCCGCCGCCGCTCCCGCCCGGCTTGCCGAGCGTACCGCAGCGGCTGCCGCCGCCGGCGCCGCCAGGCGCGCCCGCCCTGCCAGCGCGCGCTGGCGTCGGCCCGCCCGCTTTCCCGGTGCAGTACGCGGGGCCGTACGCAGCGCCTGGCGACCTGCGCGTAGGCGGCGTCGGCGGGAGGCCTCAGCCGCCGCCCGCCCAGTACGGGTTCGAGCCGGAGGGCGGCGAGGAGCCGCTGCTCGATGAGGCCGACCCGGCGGGCGAGGCGGTGGTGGGGGCTGCGTGGGTGCAGGAGCGCATGGGCGCGCTCGAGAAGCAGATGCGCGCGCTCGCGGCACGAGCCGAGTCGGCCGAATTGACGAACCGCGATCTCGTCTACGAGACGCAGTCACTGCGCGCGAAGCTCGACGCGCAGATGCGCCTGGCCGACGAGAAGCTGAATCAGGAGATCCGCGAGCGCGCGGAGCTGCAGCTGTCCGTGCGCGTGGCCGAGAGAGAGCAGACGTATGAGAAGTCGACGGTGCAGGCGCTCTCGTCACAGCTCGTCTCCCTCCAGCTCGAGCTGGCTGAGTGCCGCCAGCAGCAGCAGCAGCTCGCGAGCGCGGTCGAGCTTGCGGCGACCGCGGACGCGGCGGCGGCACGACTCAAGCTCGAGCTCGAGGCCGAGAGGGAGGAGGCCGCACTGGAGCGCAATCGACTGGCGGAGCGCGGCGGCCGACTCGAGGACCTTGTAGGCCGCGTGCGCTCCGAACTGCTCGCGAACGCAGAGCAGGTGGGGCACGAGCTGCGGCTGCGCATGCAAGCGATCCAGAACATCGACGAGCGCGAGGCGTTGGACGCGCGCGCGGCGGTGGATGCGTCGCGCGAGCTCGCCGAGCGCTTGGCGGACTTGTCCGAGGAGCTCAAGGGGGCGGAGGGCGAGCTGCAGCATGAGAAGGAGGAGCGACTGCAGAGCGACCAAGCGGCGGCGCAGGCACGCGACGAGCTCCAGAGCGCGCTCGAGGCGCAGCAGCAGGCGGCGGCGCAGCAGGCGCAGCAGGAGATTGACAAGCTCAGGCACGAGCTCGGGGTGCGCGAGCACGCCGAGAGGGCGCTCAAGGCGATGCTCGCCGCGGCGCACGCTCAGCAGGGAGCCTTGGAGGACAAGGGGGACAACACGCAGGCGCAGAACCAGCTGACCTTCGACGACCTGCGCGCGATGATCGCAGCGGTGGACGTGCGCGTCTCCGAGGAGGTGGGGCAGCGCAAGGCGGCCATCGAGGACGTAAAGAAGCTCGTGGCCGAAGAGGCGGAGGCGCGCGGTGCCGCCGTGCAGAAGGCGCGCGACGCCGCGACCGCCGCGACCGCTGCGACGGAGCAGGTGCTACGCACCGAAATCCGCGCGCGCATGAAGGGCGAGGTGGCGCTCTCGAATAAGCTGCTCGAGCAGAGCGAGGCGGCGGCGACGGCGACGCACCGCGTGCAGCAGGCGCTCGACGAAGAGGTCGCGAGCTCGGCCCGCCAGATCAAGGCGCTGGGCGAGCACATTGCCGAGCACACGGGGCGGTCCGAGGCGGAGCTTGCGACGCACAAGGAGCGGCTCGAGGCGATCACCGGCCGGCAGGCGTCCGCCATCTCGGCACTGCACAAGGAGCACAATGACCTCGTGAAGGCGACGCGCTCGGCGGTGGCCGCTCTCAAGAAGGCGCTCGATGACGAGATCGCGGCGCTCGAGGCGCGGCGGATCGAGGCGGTCGCGCAGGTGCAGCAGAAGCTCGAGGCGGCGGATGCGGCCAACCTGGAGGCGACCACGCAGCGCATTGAGCAGACCGAGGCGCTCGCCCTCTCGAAGCTCGAGGACGCACACGAGGCGCTCGCCCGGGAGAGGCTCGAACGCACGAATTCGGACGAAGCGCTCATTGCCTCCTTTGAAGCTCGCTACGTGGCGCAGGCGGCGATGACCGCTGCCGTCGAGAAAGCGATCGATGAGCGACTCGTGGTGCACGACACGCGCCTTGACGCGACAGATAAGGCGCTCCAGCAGACGACAGACGCGCTGCAGGCAGAGGTGGATGCGCGTGCGCAGGCCGATCAGAAGATGCAGTTCGAGCTGCAGGTGCAGATCGATAATCTCGTCGAGGAGCTCTCGACGACCAACGGCCAACTCGAGGCGCAGGCGGAGGTGCAGATGACCGAACGCGCCGAGCGTGTTGAGGCCGTGCGCCATGCCAATGAGCTCGCGGCGGCGCAGCTGGCCGAAGTGGCCGCCGAGCTGAGTGCGACTGCGAGCGCCGTGCGCGACGAGATTGCTCGCTCAGCCGAGGCCGCTGCGGCCGCACTCAGCCATGTGCAGTACAAGACGCAGCGCAACCTGCAGGCGCTGCAGGAGGGGCTGCAGCAGGGGCTGCAGGACGCCGATGCGCAGCTGCAGCAGCTCGAGCAGCACTGCGCGCACCAGCTACAGCACGGGCTCGACGCGCTCGGTGCCAACCTCGAGCACCTCCTTGAGAACGGAATCGCGCTCGAGTCGATGGCGCGCACGGACGCGGACCATCGGCACGCGGCCGACGTGGCGCGCCAGTTCGATGCGCTCGAGACGACGGTGCACGTACATCGTGAGGAGGCGGCCGCGGCGGCCGAGGCGGCGGTCAGGGCGGCGGAGGTGCGCGCATGCGTCGCGGACCTCGTTGCGATGGTTGAGGCCGACGAGGCGCGCGCGAGCCGCGACGGCATGGCCTCGGCGCTCGAGGTGGAGGTGCGACGCGCGAGTGCCTTCGAGGCCTCACTCTCCGCGCGGCTGACGCAGCTCGACTTTAAGCACGAGGAGCGTGGTGATGCGACGAACGCGCGGCTGCAGGCGCTCGAGAAGGTCGAGTCCGAGGGGATCGGCCAGGTGCGAAGCGACCTCGAGCAGACGCGGCACGAGCTGGTGCTCACGACGGCGCGCCAGACGAAGCGGCTCGACGAGGAGCGCAGCGCGCGCATCCAGGCCGTCGAGGAGGCCGAGATTCTCGCGCGCGAGATCGAGGCGGCGCAGCAGCAGGCCGAGGTGCACTCCGTGATGGAGGACATGCTGCTGCGCCTTGAGCAGCGGCTGGGCGCCGAGAGTGAGCGCAGGGCGCACAACGCGCTCGTGGATACCGTCGAGACGCTCCACGTGGCGACGAGCAAGCGCATCAAGGACGTGCAGGCGGAGGCGGGTGCGGAGGCGGCGACGCTGCGCCTCGTGACGGCGACGGCCGAGGCGGCGCTTGGGAAGCGGATAGATATGGAGGTGCATGAGGCGCGTGAGGAGGCGGCCGCTTTCTGTGATGCCCTGCGGCAGGAGGGCGAGGAGAGGCGCGTGGCGGGGGAGAAGGCGCTGCGAGCGGAATTGGCCCACTCGGTCGCGAAGCTCGACGCGCAGATCGAGGACACGGTCTCCGCGACGCTGCGGGCGGCCGAGGAGAAGGAGGTGGTCGAGGAGACAGTCCAGCGCCTGATCGAGGCCCTCGAAGAGCGCGAGCAGTACGAGGCCGAGCGCGCGCGCCAGAAGCAGCTCGTCGCACTCGAGAAGGAGATGAACGAGCGGCGTGCGGCGGCGGCCGCCGAGGCCGAGGCGGAGCGCGCCGCGCAGAGCTCGCGTGCCACCGAGATCGAGAACCAGGTGGTGCGCCTCTCGACGCGCCTCGAGAAGGTCGAGGCAGAGGCCACGGCCAAGTACGAGCAGGCCGCCGAGTTCGTCACCACCGCCGGCGAGACGATCGAGAAGAAGTGTGCTGCGCAGATGGAGGCGATGCAGGCGACGGTCGACGGCAGCAAGGTAGAGGCGGATCAGAAGCTTGCGCTCTCGGCCGAGCGCATGAAGGAGCTCGAGGCGGCGGCCAAGCAGGCAGAGGCGAGCGTCGAGGCGCTCAAGCTCGGCCTCGGGCTCGCCGGGCTGGGCGGCGAGGGCGAGGGCAGCCGCACGGTCCGCTCGTCCGAGCTCGAAGGGCTTCGGGAGCAGCTCAAGGTCGACGTCGCCAAGGTCAGCGCGCAGCTCGAGGCGGCCATCGCCAAGTTCGAGTTGCAGAGCGAGGGGCTCAGGATTGTGGCGGAGGAGGCGCGCGCGCTCAAGCTCGAGCGCGTCGAGAAGGAAAAGGAGGACGCGGAGAAGGCGGCGGCGCGCGAGAAAGAGCTGCGCCTGGAGGCCGCGACCAAGGCCGCGAAGTCGGCCGAGGACGCGGCCGAGAGCCTCGCGCAGAAGGAGGTGGCAGAGCAGAAGGCGAAGAAAGCCGACGAGGAGCGACTGCGCGCCCAGGCGGCGGCGAAGCAGGCGCAGCAGGCAGAGGCCAAGGCCAAGGCGGAGGCGGCTGCTGCCAAGGACGGCCAGGCCCAGGGCCAGGGCAGCGCGCCCGCCCCGCCGAGCATGGAGGGCCCAGGCAGCGAGCCTCAGCCAGAGCCAGCAGCTGATGGCACGTGACCGCCGTGAGAGCAGGGGGTGCCTTTGCACACATGCAGTCAAACATGGAGAAAGGTTGGTCGTGATGTGAGATGTGTCCGCTGTTGTGTGAGACCACGTTCATCATTCTCGCCACCACGTTTCGCTTAGTGAATAGTGCGGACGAACATGACTCGTGAGGTGTGCGCAAGCCCTCGCGATGACCGATGTACGCATAGTACAACGTTCCAAGACCATCATCCGATCGATCATGGCGTGGCCTTTCACGGGCGTCGAGTTCACGGCCGATCGGACGGGAGTCCCGGACGACGCGCGAAACGTCCGAGGAAGCGAAATCGAATCGGGATCGATGAAACGTGCGACACGCGTAAAGTTGCGACCTGACCACGCGAACGTCGCGCGACTTGTATCGTATGTAGTTGTTTGAAAGTTACTTCAAAGTAGTTGTTGTACACTCACTACCCTACGTACAAGACTTGACCGCGATCTCCCGTAACAAACACACAACGTCCGGTCACAACACTCCAAAAAGACGCATCTCTATGCCCACTCAGCAACGCCGCACGCTCCAGCCCATTTGCACGACACAAGCGTGGAAGCTATACTTGATACAGTGCTTCATCCGATCTCCTCATACTGTAGCACCTGGAGCACATGCCGCCAGTGTCGGCACTGCCGAAGAAGCCGCAGCCGGCGGCGCACGGCGCAGGCGGAGGGGGAGAGGCTCCTGGCGCATGCTGGCGGATGTTCCGCACCTGCTTCGGGTCGTACACGACGTACTCCTGGCCTCTCGAAACGGGCCGGGCGATGCATACGGAATCAAAGCCCATGGCCTTGAGCTTCTGTAGCGTCATCTTGGGGTCCCCGGCGGCCTCAAGGGTATGGATCCGACCGAGGGCAACCGTCGCCTCCAGGATCACACCGTACCTGTGCGCCTTGTGGCCCGTGAGCTCAGGAGTCGTGGCAAAGTAGATCCCTCCTCCAGCCACCCCACCATTTCCTGGCTTCATCTTCTGCGTTTGAAGGATGTTATAGGCGGACGCAACATCGGTTTGGTGGTAGAGCTTAGTGCCTCCCGAGAAGAGCTTTGTGCCTCCTGAGAAGAGCTTTGTGCCTCCTGAGACGAACGTCGCCAAACGGCGACGAAGGAAAGACGTCGCCCTTGCCCTCGCCTTTTTGTACCGTGGAAAGACGAGAGCGAGGGCAAGGGCGAGGGCGAGGACGATGATAATGACGATCATTGAATTGCCGCTCGTCTTGACTGCCAATCCAACTGCCCATGGTGACATGGGCGGCGATGGCGGCGATGGCGGCGGCGGCGAGGGCGGCGGCCGCGATGGCGGCGATGGTGGCGATGGTGGCGATGGTGGCGGTGGGGAGGGCGATGGCGGCGGTGGGG
>Ga0209550_10005755_pt1:0-10000 | contig 11582 bp, 13 predicted proteins | sample LauGreSuBDMM15SN_2_FD_187567 | JGI IMG/M metagenome (GOLD analysis project Ga0209550, IMG submission 187567) | Freshwater lake microbial communities from Lake Michigan, USA - Su13.BD.MM15.SN (SPAdes) (version 5) | ecosystem: Environmental > Aquatic > Freshwater > Lake | place: Lake... | reverse complement strand
CCTACTCAAATCCCGTTAGGGTTAGGGTTAGGGTTAGGGTTAGAGTTAGGGTTAGGGTTAGGGGTAGGGTTAGGGTTAAGGCTAGGGTTAGGGTATTTGCAACTGTGAAACTTTTGCGATATTTTGCAGAACAGGCGAAATGAGGTCTTTCGCTTAGAATGGCACTTATCACCTTCAAAACTTCAAAAAAACCTAACTCGTTATTTTTGGGAGCAATGCGAAGAAGTAGCTCGGATACTTTCAGCTGCAATTCAGGTTTCCTACGGCGCCGTCTCCCGCCATCGTCAATTCCTCTCTTCATCGCAGTATGTTTACATCCCAAACCTGTATATCGGACGGAATGATTCAAGGTATGAGATTCCTTTGCGCAATATAAAGGAAATATACCTTTGTGTACTAAGAGAACAAGCTATGACGACACATGTGGAGAGAATGGCCAAGATTGACAGGATGGCAGAGGAACGAAGTAAAGCACATGTGGAGAGAATGGCCAAGATTGACAGGATGGCAGAGGAACGAAGTAAAGCACATGTGGAGAGAATGGCCGAGATTGACAGGATGGCAGAGGAACGAAGTAAAGCACATGTGGAGAGAATGGCCGAGATTGGCATACATGTGGAGAGAATGGAAGCACATGAGAGAATAGCAGAGAAACAAAATATGTCTCACAATCGCATTGAAAACGGTGACTGTCTTATTTGTCTTGGTTCCCAATTTTTGAATGATTCAATCATCCTTCCTTGCTCCCACGCATTCCATTTTCATTGTATTTCTTCTTGGTTCGATAGAAAATTATCTTGTCCAACCTGTCGAGCGTTATTCATTGCTATCCATCCGTTTTAAATTGATGATGCAAAGTTTTATGTGAAGAAATGGATTTGCTTTGATTTATGTAGGACAAAAGCCCTTGCACCATTACATTAGCCGTTTCCCCACTAAGTTTTTTACAGATGGGTAATTCAAATCTTTGATATCCGCTTTAAGCATTTATCTTCCACCCATATTCTAATTCGTTACTTCTCTTTATTTAAAATAAATTCAAAACATATGAACAGTGAAAATGATGGATTCGTGAACTTATCCAGGTTTGAACACGACGAATTGCTAGGAAAATCCGCAGCTTTCGATGAGCTTCAAGCGAAATGCAAACAGCTAAAGGAAACGTGCACGCAGCTACGAGTACAAAATGAAGCTCTGCAAGCGAAATGCAAACAGCTAAAGGAAACGTGCACGCAGCTAAAGGAAACGTGCACGCAGCTACGAGTACAAAATGAAGCTCTGCAAAAGTCAATTCTTCCGCAGACAAGAGAAATCTGTATAATCTCATGATGTTTCCCAGATTCGTCGAGAAAAAATGAATTGGGTTTTCTTACACCTTTTAACATTTCAAACGCCGATTGTAAAGTTTTTTGAAAATCTAAAATGCTATTTTCATTTGTTTCAATCAAATCGTCCACATGGCAATAAAACCATTGATTATAAATAGAATTTGTTGAGTTTTATTGAGAACCTTAACCTGATTGAATACGTATTATTCAGGTGGATGCAAATATATTGGCATATATTGATTTAAATATAAATGTGCACGAAAACGATGCCATCCATCTTCTATTTCGTTCACTATCGTGTTTATGTACAAATGAACAGGTTTGATTTGTACCCCTTGTTGAATTAAATAAATAATTGACGCTATTCTTTTGGCATGTTCTTCGGAAGATGTTTCATCTCCTTTGTGGTCTATTGTTAAATCTGTAAACAACCGCAAAGTTAAACAATATTGAATCATGTCATCTGAAACATTTTCATACGGAAACTCATTCATTAAACGCAATAATTCAATAGGACAAATCATCTCACACTGTCGTGAAGAGTCATATGAAATCAATTGAATTGAGTCTGATGTGGTTGCCATTAACAATGTAAAAATGTTTGGATTTGTAATTTTACTTCATAATGTACTACCAATTTAAATTTCAATTTTTTTATATAATATTCGGCGTTTGAAATGTTAAAAGGTGTAAAGAACTATTTCAATCGTTTGCTCCTTCTCAGAACCTCATTTCTTTTTTCTTTAGGCGCTTTTATCGAAAGGTTCGAAAGTTTCGAAGCTTTTGATACTTTGTATACTTTTGTAACTTTCGATTTCGAAACCGTTTTTTTCTCGTCCATCAAATCGAACAAGGTCAAAATCATAGCGATGGGGCAATTGAAAAACTCGCGGTCTTTATTGATGCGGTATTGATTCAAGACTTTATGAATAAGTTTTTCCTTTTTAATGTTGACCCAACGAGATTCCACGAGGCAAAAGGGAGTCGGTACGCCCGTGGAGCGGTACAATTCTTCCATGCGAATGTCTGTCGTGCGACAAGTAAATCCGACTTTATAGAGCGGCTTCCCTTCGTCGGAATGCAGAGAAGGATTCGATAGTGCGTAAACCCAGCCTGACATGATGAAATGAAAAAAGGAAAGAATCCAAAAAATCAATTTTTTTCTGAAAAAAAGCTTGAAAAAAAAAAAGTAGACGAAACTTATAATGCTTATTTCGGAAAACAAGATTTATTACGATCGGAGAAAATATCCCAAAACAAAAAGAACCACTGTTGTGAAAATCCTGAAAGGACAAGAAGTCGATATTCTCTCGTTAAAGACAATTCCAAAGTATCAATACCATTTCTTTGGCATGGAAAAGGTGTCGTTGGTATTTTCGAGCCTGAAGGATACCAATCTGATCGCTTCTCGAGAAATTAAAATGGAAAGCCAACCGTTATTAAGCCACTTGATCAAAAGGTGGCGATTACCTTCGTTTTTGGCTCATATCATTGACATTCATTTATATTTGCTTTCTAGTTTGGAATTGTTAAGCACGGTACAAAAGACGCACGGAAATATCCAGATGGATTCTATTTTATATTCCGAGGAAATGGAATGTCCTCTGTTGGGCCATTTTAAGTCGGGTACGTTAATCCAGGATAATGCCGACTTGGCACAATGCATGCTTCAAGGTTTACCCGACACGAAAGACGAAGATATTCAACGCTACGCGACATGGCTTCAATCACGTAAAGGCGAAACACCGTTTGAAACGCGCCTGTCATTAGAAGAATTTTAATTCTTTTCTGGTATGTCTAGGCCGGAACTTGACGGATCGTTTTGTGATGGACGGTTCTTTCTTCAAAATCGCAGGGCCTTCTCTGAACAAGAAGAAGAGTGTGTTAAAAGGATGGAAGATAAACAGCGAGGGAGGCAAGTGCACATTGTCTAGAGACAGTTTGCGAAGAAAAGAAGAGCCATCGGTCATACAGGAGAAATGCGATAGATCTTCTGGCTCCACTGGAATATGGAATAATACCGTCTCTTGAAAGAGGAATCGATCAGGAACAATTTTAAATTTTTCTTGCAGATGTTCTTTGGACAAGGTTTCTCCTGGAAAGGTCCACACCCGTTTAATGGTGGATTCTAATTCGTTATTCTGGTTAACTAGTAAAAAGATGGCGCGGATATAGGGAAGCGGCTCCTTGAGGATAAGATCATCTAATTCTTGAAATCGCTCTTGCTCTCTTATCCAAAAAGAATCCATGTATTCTCGAGTGAAAAAACAAAAAAAAAATCAACTCATTTGTTCTAAAGCTTTTACAAAAAAATTGAGAGGATGGAGAACTTTAACATGAACCAAAAAAAAATGAACCCAATCTCAAGTACCAAACTCCGTGAGTTTCAAGCCAAGATCCAAATACACGGAATGACAACCCGATTTTCTTCCTGCACATTTGAAGAAAATAAGGTTTTCCGAACCAAGATTTGCAAGGCATGTGCCTATTTTAGTCCCTACCCGATCAAACTACCGCTAAAAGCAGTCGTAATAGTGATTGAAATGAACAATGACACCAATCGTATCGAAGGTATTGGTATGTTTCGAAATATCCCGCAGACAAAATGTTTCCAAGTCTATTCAAAAGACGTGTACAATCGAGTACTTTACGTAGGAAACCATTACAAATCACGCCATGACATGACTGAAAAGGATCTTATATTAATAAAGGAATTAGAAAAATGCTGTTTTTCTGGGAAAAGTCATTTAAAACGTGGACAAGGAATCAGCCGATTCCCGATTCGAGTATTGTTCGAACATCCTGAATGGATCCTTCAATGTATGGATATGCTTCGCTAAGTTTCGTCGCACGGTTTCCTTACCTACTTTAGATGAACACCGACGAGAAATTATATAAGCTTTTGGGTTTTGAGAGTAAACCTAGCAATATCGACCTAGAAAAAGCCATTCTAGAGGCGATGGAAACCTATAAGACAAACGTAGATTTAGCTGCTTTCTATGAGAACGTATATGCACATTTTTTCGATGTGACTGAATCTTTCGTTACTGAACCGGAAGAACCGGAAGAACCGGTGAAAACCACTGCCCTTCTTTACACCCCTGGTAAACTAAACCCTTTGTTGAAAGAAACCTACACGCGAACCATTAGCATAGATAGTCAATACCGCGAGTTTACGTATCCATCGTCCACTGACTTTACTTTTAATCTGACCGAGACGTTGAAAGACGTGGTGTCACTTAAATTATATGCGGTTCAGATACCGTATACTTGGTACACTATAAGTAGAGCCTACGGTGCCAATTTTTTTTACTTGAAGCCAATCGAGACGAATCAATCTATTCTAGGACACAATTATCTTGTTAAAATCCCTGCTGGAAACTATACAAAGTTGACGTTGTCTAAAACCATTTCTGACCAGATGAACGCATTGTCGTCGATCTATACAGATGTAAGTTTTGGTTCGACTAATTTCGTGTATAATGAGAATCAATCCACTGCCACGATCACCATTGATATACAAAAAAGATACAACGAATCGTATTACAAATTGAATATCGGAAACACATTGTCGAAAGCTTTAAGTTTTGATAGATCATATGATTTATGGACCTGTAAAGGCGCTACGTATAGCACCTTGCCGACGACGGAGTTTACAATCGATGCGACCAACGATACTTTATATATTTATCGGTATCCATTTGATTCTGATATTTCGTTTGAAACGATCGTCATTAAATTGACTCAAACCACATATACTGACCACATGGCGCTTCTATCAAGTATCAATGCATCTCTCCGAAATCATCCTCAATTGGTAGATTCTTATGTAAGGCTGCAGAGTGAAAGCAAATATTTTTTTTTATGGAAGATAAAGTTGAATCGATTTACAACTATCCCCCCTCCTCTGTATGCGAAAGCAGAGCTCGTAGTTCCTGACAATAGTATTTTCATGCGGCAGAGTAGCCCTTACTTATTTGCTTTTGAGTCGACCAGAAATGTACTCGACACTATCATAGTTTCGACTCCTTCAGTACCAATAAGTCCTTTTCGCGATAGTCTGTCGTTTGTTCCTGTTTATGACATTTGTGGTGGCGTCTATATGACACAACGGGACAACGATATTGTGATAGATGTATCGTTTAATGGCAGCACGTATCAAAGTCTGGTCGACTTGTTGAACCGGCAACTAAAAAACAATCCATTGACTCAACAAAGTGTATTTAGCAGGACCGATTCGATAACAACTTTCAGATATACGATCGATAAGACGTACACCACGAAAGATTATAAACTCGTGTTTTTCGACCTGGAAAATTTTACGAAGTGCACTGTTTCTTCGAGCTTCAAAAGTGCATCGATCGATAATACGTTGGGATGGATATTAGGGTTCCGCCAATTGATTGAATATCCATTACAAGTAGGGTATCAGATAATGGTAAACGACGAACCTTTTTACTTGAATCCAGATACGATGCTCAGCACTGGATCCGAATTCCAATGCTTAGAAAACGCTGTTAAATTAACCGGCGATACGGCCATAAATGTGAATACAACCGCTACTGCAACAATCCTTCTGAATGATTATAATCAAAATCATTTGAACGACGGGCTCGTGACTATTACTCGGAGAGATAATAGCGTTTCTCTACCTTCGTATGCCAATAGAAGTCAGTATCAATGCAATCCAATCACAGGCGAAAAAATGTATTTATCGCCAAACCTGAATCAAAATCAGAATTATTCGGTTCAACAAATCATTCAGACTCAAAACTTATCGACAGCGAATTACAATTCGGGTCCTTTTATTAAAGACATGTTTGCGATTGTTCCTATCAAACAAGGGAATGCGGGAGACATATTGGTTGAATTTGGCGGCACGCTACAAATACAAGCACGACTGTATTTCGGACCCGTTAATATCCGCCGTCTCTCGATTCAGCTAATCAATGAAAAAGGGGATGTGATGGATTTAAATGGTGCGAATTGGTCGCTCCAGCTTATTTGCGAACAATTGTACCAACATCCGTAACTCACCAAAGAATGTTTCTGGCCAGATTATTTGCGCTATACTTGTTTTGTCTCCAATTTCCGCGAATCTTGGCCGTTCGAGTGAGATAGTTTTTGCGTCGTTTTTGGTCACGGTGCTTGGTAAAGTCTTCGTACCCCAATTGTCCGAAATGAACCCAATGATTCTCAGGATTCATGATTTGATATTTCTTGTGTTTGCGGGTGGATCGATACAAGTGCGCATGTTTTCCTAAATATCGATACGCTTTTTGTTGAGCAATCGAAGGGTTCGTGAATTTGGAAAACATAAAATTCAGATACATTTATATACCCGTTCTGTACATACAATGTCTCAAAGCGACTATCTGCATTTGAAAAGACAAGCTGTGATTTTGAACGAACAAAAAGATTTAGAAAAGATTTTATCTAGCCAACAGTTCACGGAAATGAAATCGTTTGTGCTAGAGCGATCCATCCAGAATACTTTGGTCACAAATAACAAATTGGTCTTACCGAAGCACCGAATCGTGCTTGACATGGATTCCAATATTTGTGCGGCTGATTTTAAATTATGTATAAATACGAACCAGCGTACAAACCGACATTTAAACGCTCCGAACAATGAGTTCAACAAGTCATATAGACGAATTGCAACAAACGAGTATTTCAGTTTTTTGAAAAAGAATTACAAGTTGTGCGTATCGAACGAATTTAAAAAATGCGATGAATTCATCTATAATCGCGGGGTTCGATGGGACAGCATTCAAAAACGCCTTTTCGATGGGACCGCAATTGACATTTAAGGTTTTCTAGCTATAGTGCATATGTCCCATTTGGTAAAATGTCTCAATGAAGCGGAACGTCACAAACGGAGAGAAGAGGAATGTCATAGGAAACGTAAAGAGGAAGAAAAATGCAAAGAAGAGGAACGAAGGTATGGATATCGCGGTCGTACGGGCCCTACAGGGCGTATGGGATATCGAGGGAGAACTGGCGAGACGGGGTCAACAGGAACAACTGGGTCAACAGGAACAACCGGGCCTACTGGATCAAGTGGACCCACTGGAAATACTGGTCATACTGGTCCTTGTGGAACTGGAACAACGGGTACAACAGGTACAACAGGTTCAACAGGTACAACGGGTACAACGGGATGTACAGGGGCTATCGGCCCGCAAGGTCCTGCTGGAGATACAATATATAACGGCGAACAAGGACCTACTGGCTGGACTGGTTACACAGGTTACACAGGGTACACAGGTTATACAGGTGTCACTGGCTCAACCGGGTGCTCAGGCTCTACTGGTTCCACTGGTTCGACCGGATTAAGTGGTTCCACGGGTTCTACGGGTTCCACAGGTCAAACGGGATCAACCGGTTCAACAGGTTCCACAGGCTCGACTGGTCAAACAGGATCAACCGGTTCAACAGGTTCCACGGGTGAAACAGGCTCGACGGGTCAAACAGGATCAACAGGGCCAACCGGTTCGACGGGTGAAACAGGCTCGACAGGTGAAACGGGTTCGACAGGTCAAACAGGATCAACAGGTTCGACGGGTGAAACAGGCTCGACAGGTGAAACGGGTTCGACAGGTCAAACAGGATCAACAGGGCCAACCGGGTCAACAGGTCCGACAGGTCAAACGGGTTCGACAGGCCCTACAGGTGAAACAGGATTTACAGGTCAAACGGGTTCGACAGGTCAAACCGGTCCTACAGGTGAAACAGGATTTACGGGTCAAACGGGTTCGACAGGTCAAACCGGTCAAACGGGTCCTAAAGGAGAAGTTATTGTGGAAACCTTTTATAAAGGAGATGACGGGGTTCAAGGAATTCAAGGGGACGCTGGAATTCAAGGACCGGTAGGTCCTCAAGGTGTACAGGGAAACGTAGGTCCTCAGGGTGAAGTAGGTCCTCGTGGCGTACAGGGTCCGCAAGGAATAACCTTGATAGGTAGTATTATTTATTACTTAGATAGTACAAGTACCGCTCCACCGTACGGTTGGTTAAATTGTGATGGTGCAAACATTGATGGAAATGCTCTTTTTGAGAATCTCGTTGTTCAGATCGGAAATATATATACTCCTAATTTACCCATGGATACTTCTATAAGTGGGTTTAGATATATTATCAAATATTAAGTCGAGGGAAATAGGTTTCGCTTTTGTATTGTGATACTATATAAATGTCGAACAATATCATATTTTTGGAAGGACAGACCGGTGCTAGGGGCCCCCGAGGATTTGATGGCGTTCAAGGCCCGCAAGGATTAATAGGTGTTGGAATCCAAGGAGTCGTTGGTCCGCAAGGAATTCAAGGGCCTCTCGGATTGGTTGGTCCGACCGGACAAAAAGGCATTGGGCTTCAAGGAGTTACAGGGGAAATAGGTCCGACTGGACATAGTGGAACTACAGGATGTACAGGGTTTACGGGAGAAAGAGGCGCACAAGGACCACCGGGTGAAGTTTCAGGTTTAACCGGCGTAAAAGGCGCTACAGGTGAAACTGGAGCCATTGGAAATGCTGGCGAAAGAGGAGCTACAGGTGACACGGGCCATACCGGTTTTACTGGTGCCACAGGAAGCACAGGCGAGGTTGGTGAAAAAGGTCCAACGGGAGATGTAGGAGCTTCTGGACAAACTGGCGCAACAGGTGAAACTGGACCAACCGGTGAAACTGGACCAACCGGTGAAACAGGCGCTACAGGACCAACCGGTGAAAGTGGATCTACAGGACCAACCGGTGAAACAGGACCAACTGGAGCTACAGGTGAAACGGGTGAAATAGGACAAACAGGTGCTACAGGTGACACAGGTCCTACTGGACCAACCGGTGCTACAGGAGCTACAGGACCAACCGGTGAAACAGGCGCTACAGGACCAACCGGTGAAACAGGCGCTACAGGACTTACTGGAGCTACAGGTGTTACTGGTGAAAAAGGCGCTTCAGGTGTTACAGGCGCTACAGGACCAACCGGTGAAACAGGACCTACAGGACCAACCGGTGCTACAGGAGCTACAGGCGCTACCGGTGTTACAGGCGCTACAGGACCAACCGGTGCAACAGGCGCTACAGGACCAACCGGTGCAACAGGCGCTACAGGACCAACCGGTGTTACAGGCGCTACAGGACCAACCGGTGTTACAGGACCAACCGGTGCTACAGGACCAACCGGTGTTACAGGCGCTACAGGACCAACGGGTGTTACTGGCGAAACAGGACCAACCGGTGTTACAGGACCAACGGGTGTTACAGGCGCTACAGGTGCTACCGGTGAAACTGGACCAACCGGTGAAACTGGACCAACTGGTGAAACTGGTACTACAGGTGCAACAGGCGAAACTGGCACTACAGGTGCAACAGGCGAAACTGGACCAACGGGTGAAACAGGACCAACTGGTGAAACTGGACCAACCGGTGAAACTGGACCAACTGGTGAAACTGGCACTACAGGTGCAACAGGCGAAACTGGCACTACAGGTGCAACAGGCGACACAGGTCCTACAGGACCAACTGGTGAAAAAGGTGCTACAGGATCAACTGGTGAAAAAGGTGCTACAGGATCAACTGGTGAAACTGGTCCTACAGGACCAACTGGTGAAACTGGACCAACTGGTGAAAAAGGTCCAACTGGTGAAAAAGGTCCAACTGGTGAAACTGGAC
>Ga0209550_10005753_pt1 | contig 11586 bp, 10 predicted proteins | sample LauGreSuBDMM15SN_2_FD_187567 | JGI IMG/M metagenome (GOLD analysis project Ga0209550, IMG submission 187567) | Freshwater lake microbial communities from Lake Michigan, USA - Su13.BD.MM15.SN (SPAdes) (version 5) | ecosystem: Environmental > Aquatic > Freshwater > Lake | place: Lake Michigan... | reverse complement strand
TGGGCCTCAAAGCCAATGGCCTGCGTCCTGAGCAGACCACCAACTTGGTGCGTGACCAGTTGGCCCGCTACGGCAAAGCCATCAAAGACAACAACATCCAGGCTGAGTAAATTGACTTGACTGCTGGCCTGTGAGGTCGCCCGCCGCTGCTCAGGCTAGGCTGACCTCACAGATCAATGCCGTGGGGCTTGAGGGCGGTTGTGGGCGCACGGGGTCCTGCCCCGCACATCAATCGCCCTTGATGCCTTTTTCCTTGATGATGGCCGCATAACGACGTGTGTCGGCGGCATTGAGTGCCAGCAGTTGGGCCGGCGTCAAAGGAGTTGCCTCAGCTCCCAGACCGCGAATGACTTGCGTGAGCGCTGGTGTGACCAAGATGCGGTTGATCTCGCGGTTCAGCCGCTCGATCACGGCCTGGGGTGTACCAGCCGGGGCATAAAAACTGTGGGTGGACCCCCCGTCATAGCCTTTGAGCCCCAGCTCATCCAAAGTGGGCGTGTCCGGGTAAAGAAATGACCGCTTGGTGCTGCCCACGGCCAGCAAGCGCAAAGCGCCAGAGCGGATGTGGGGCGCGGCAATGCCTGGGTCAAAGAAAAAGTCGAGGTTGCCTGCCAGCAGGTCTTGCAGCGCGGGGGCCGAGCCTCGGTAGGGGATGTGCACCGCATACATGCCGGCCATGCTTTTGAGCATCTCAGCGCCTATGTGCGGCGTCGAGCCGTTGCCTGGGCTGCCATAGCTGAGCTTGCCCGGGTTGCTGCGGGCAAACTTTTGCAAATCGGCAAAAGTTTGGAAGGGGGAGTTGGCACGCACCACCAAGAACAGCTCCAGCCGCGCGGTGGCGGCCACGGGAAGCAGGTCCTTGTTCGGGTCGTAGGGGAGTTTGGCGGTGATGGTGGGCACCACCACCATGGTGCTGCCTGCGGCCATGAGCAAGGTGTGGCCGTCGCCCGGGGACTTGGCCGCCGCGTCTGCACCCACAATGCCGCCTGCGCCAGTGCGGTTTTCCACCAGCACCGGCATGCCCAGTGCCTGCGACAAAGGCGTGGCGACCGCGCGGCCCAGCACGTCGGGCGAGCTGCCTGCAGCGACATTGACGATCACCCGTATCGGTTTGCTGGGCCAGTCTTGGGCCAAGGCGCCCAAAGGGGTCGTCATCATGCCCAGCAAGCAAGCGCGAAGGGCTGTTCGGCGTGAGGGAATATGCATTTTTGGAGTCTCCTTTATGGGGGGCTGGGCCGAGCATGCCGCAGCTCTTGCACGAGGGTCAAGGGTTGCAGCGTGCGCCAGGGGTGGACGCTGGTGTCAATCGGCCTTGATGCCTTTTTCTTTGATGATGGCCGCAAAGCGGCGCGTGTCGGCGGCATTTTGTGCCTGCAGTTGGGCGGGTGTCATCGGGGTTGGCTCTGCCCCCAGGCTGCGAATGACTTGCGTGAGCGCTGGCGTGACCAAGATGCGGTTGATCTCGCGGTTCAGCCGCTCAATCACGGCCTGGGGTGTGCCAGCCGGGGCATAAAAACTGTGGGTGGACCCCCCGTCATAGCCTTTGAGGCCCAGCTCATCCAAAGTGGGTGTGTCCGGATAAAGAAAAGACCGCTTGGTGCTGCCCACGGCCAGCAAGCGCAAAGCGCCAGAGCGAATGTGGGGCGCGGCGATGCCTGGGTCTAAGAAAAAGTCGAGGTTGCCCGCCAGCAGGTCTTGCAGCGCGGGGGCCGAGCCTCGGTAGGGAATGTGCACCGCATACATGCCTGCCATGCTTTTGAGCATCTCAGCGCCTATGTGTGGCGTCGATCCGTTGCCTGGGCTGCCATAACTGAGCTTGCCCGGGTTGCTGCGGGCAAACTTTTGCAGATCGGCAAACGTTTGGTAGGGCGAGTTGGCGCGCACCACCAAGAACAGCTCCAGCCGTGCGGTGGCGGCCACGGGGAGCAGGTCCTTGCTGGGGTCGTAGGGCAGTTTGGCGGTGATGGTGGGTACCACCACCATGGTGCTGCCTGCGGCCATGAGCAAGGTGTAGCCATCACCCGGAGATTTGGCCGCAGCGTCCGCACCCACCACGCCGCCTGCGCCAGCGCGGTTTTCCACCAGCACGGGAACCCCCAGTGCTTGCGACAAGGGCGTGGCCACCGCGCGGCCGAGCACGTCGGGTGAGCTGCCCGGGGCAAAATTGACGATCATTCTGATCGGCTTGCTCGGCCAGTCCTGGGCCAAGGCAAGCATGGGGGTCATCAGCATGCCCAGTAAACAGGCGCCAAGGGCTTTTCGGCGTGAAGGTGTGTGCATTTTGTAGTCTCCTTTGTTAGGGGCAAGGCCGCGCACACTCACAAAAAACGCAGCTTCTCAGCGGCGCGACACCCATTGCCAAAATATTTATCGTAAAAGTTTAAAGACCCTGCTGTGCGCAGAAGGACTTCACGACCACCCTTCAATCTGGCGTTTTGCGCCGCAGCTGCCACGCGGGCAGGGCTTGGGGGTTGCACAGCAGTGGCGGAGCTTGACCCTTCCAAAGCGCTTGCACATTGGCGATGGTGGCGCTAATCAAGGAATTGTCAGCTTCAAAGGTGTGGCCGACGCGGTGGGGCGTGAGGATCACAGCGTCCAGGCTTCGCAGCGCAGAATCTGCAGGCAAGGGCTCTTTTTGAAACACATCCAGCGCGGCACCGGCCAAGCGCTGCTGCGCGAGCAAGTCGGCCAGGGCCGCCTCGTCCACCGTGGAGCCCCGGGACAGGCTGATGAAAAATGCCGAGGGTTTAAGCAGCTCTAAATGCCCCCGGGTCACCACGGGTGGCGCACCTGCGATGGCTCCGGCCAGCACGCAGACCACGTCGCTGTCGCGCATCAAGGTGTCCAGGCCGCTGAGCTCGACATGGTCTGGCAGCCCTCCAGGCTGGTCGCGTCGGCTGTAAACCAAAATGCGAACGCCCCAAGGGCGAAGCAATTGGGCCACCAGGGCGCTGATGCGCCCCCAGCCCACCAAGCCCACGGTTTTGCCCCACAGTGATTGGGCTTTCAAGGGGTAGGGCCGTGGCAAGTTGGAGTGCATGGCTAGTCGCGAGCCGTCCAAGTCGTGGACCAAGTTGAGCATGAGCATGACGGCGGCTTCTGCCATGCCGCGGTGGTTGTCAGGGGTGGCCGCATTGGCCACCAAGATGCCGCGCTCGCTGGCTGCGTTCACATCAAAGCCATCGGTGCCCGAGACGCACGACACCACGGCGTGCAATTGGGGCGCAGCATCAAAGACTTGAGCCGTCATGGGCATGTTGCCAAAACCCACGGCCACTTGCACCTGCGCCATCAAGCCGGGATCGCTCAGCAGCGCTTGCACATGGGGCAGATTGTGGTGAGGAATATGGTGCGCCGCCAGCCACTGGCGCACACCATCGAGCAAGGGGTCGAGGTGGGGCATTTCAGGCAAGGCGCAAACAGCAACGCTCATGGTGTCAGAGATCTCGTGGCAAGGTGGGTCATTGCCCTGTGCCGTTGGGCAAGGGCAGGGCAGGGCAGGCAAGGGTGCGGTGCTTAATTGCGGAAGGAGCTGTCCATGCGGTCGAGCAGCCGCAGCATGGCGGGCCACTCCAAGCGACCGAGTGGGCTCTCGCCTTCTTGGTACTCGGCGACGGTGCGGCTGGTGAAGCCGCGCTCGCAAGTCGCTTGTGACACCTCGTGCGGGGTGGTGGTCAGCTCTTGCCCGGTGGCCATCGCATCCATCTGGGCTTGCATGGCTTTTTCAAGGTGCGACATCATGCTAAAGGCCATGGGGATGCTTGAGCCCGCGACCAAAGTGCCATGGTTGCGCAAAATCATCACGGACTTGTCGCCCAAGTCGCGTTGCAAAGAGGCTCGCTCGTCGAGATCGATGGACAGGCCCTCGGAGTCATGGTAGGCCACTTGGCCGTAAAACAAATTGGCGTGTTGCGACAAAGGCAGCAAGCCGCACTTGAGCATGGACAGGGCCATGCCAGCGCGGGTGTGCGAGTGCAGCACACAGGTTGCATCGGGCCGGGCTTGGTGGATGGCGCTGTGGATCACAAAGCCGGCCTTGTGCACTTTGTGGGGCGAGCCATCGACTTTGTTGCCTTCCAGGTCGATCTTGACCAAGCTGGAGGCGGTGATTTCATCAAAGGTGTGGCCAAAGGGGTTGAGCAAAAAATGCTGGTTGTCGCTGCCCGGCACCACCGCAGAAATGTGGGTGTAGATCAAATCGGTCCAGCCAAAGTGCGCCGCCAAACGGTAGCAGGCGGCCAGTTGCACGCGGGTCTCCCACTCTTGCGCGCTGACCTGGTTTTTGATGCCATCGCGGGTGGGCAAGGCACTGATTGAGGCATTCATAAAAGTCTCCGGGATGAAAGGCAAGGGGAGGGCGATGCAGTCACCCATGGCGAAAAAGGCCGTGCAATCAGTCCATCAAGTTGGGCAACCAAACCGCCACCATGGGAAAGAAAAACACCAGCACCAGCAACAAAATGCTCATGATGACATAGGGCGTGACAGCCCTGAAAATATGACCCATGGTGACCGCAGGCGGGGCCACCCCTTTCATGGTCATGAGCAACATGCCATGCGGGGGCAGCAACATGCCCAGTTGCATGCAAATGAGAAACATCACGCCAAACCACACGGGGTCCACTTGCAAGCTGGTGATCACCGGCATGAAGATGGGCAAGGTGATCATCATCATGCTGACTTGGTCGACAAATATGCCCAAAAAAATCAGCAAGGCCATCATGGCCGCCACCACCACCCAGGTCTCCAGCTCTTGCCCAGTGATCCATTGGACCAAGCCGTTGCTGGCCCCAGAGAAAGACAAGATTTGTGAAAACGTGGTGGCTCCCACAATGATGAACAAAATCATGCCGGAGATGCTGATGGTGCCCAGCAAAGCCGCCATCAGGTTTTTCGGCGTCAGGGCGCGGTAGGCCAGAGCAAACAGCATGGTGGCCAAAGCCCCAATGGCCGCCGACTCGGTGGGGGTGGCCCAGCCCGAGGTCATGGACGCGATGACGATGACAAAGATGGAGGTCAGCGGCAGCACGTATAAAACCAGCAAGCGGTATTTGTCCCAGCCACTGTAGGGGGTGCTTTTGTCCATGGGCGCCAAGCTGGGCTGCAAGCGCGAGCGCACGATGATGTAGGCCACAAAGGCCACTGAAAGCAGCAGGCCAGGCACCACGCCCCCCAGCAGCAGCTTGGAAATGGAAATGCCCGACAGCGAGCCCAAGAGCACGGTCAGCGCCGAAGGGGGAATGAGCATGTCCACCGCGCCAATGGCCATGATGGGACCGGTGGCCATGGTGGGGTGGTAGCCGCGCGCCAACATCACCGGCACCATCAGGCTGCCCAGCATGGCGGTGGTGGCAATGGTCGAGCCCGAGATGGCAGAAAACACAGTGCCCGCCACCACCGCGACCACGGCCAAGCGGCCGGGCACCTCTTTGATCAAGCGTTCTATGCCGTCAATCACCTTGACTGCCAGCCCGGTGTGAAACAACACCTCGCCCATCAGCACAAACAAGGGGATGGGGGTGAGCGCAGCGCTGGACACCGACACCACGCTGGAGCGGGCCAGTTGCACTAAACCGGGTTCACCGCCCAGGTAAAGCCATGCGCCCACCAGATTGATGACCAAAAAGCCAAAGGCGACGGGCAGCCCCAAAAAAATGAGCGCGGTCGAGCCGCCCAGCAGCAGCCAAGCGGCCAACTCCCAGTTCATGATGCGGACACCGCATCGTCGCGCGGCCCCTTGTCGGCATGCAGCAAGCGGTGCATGCGAAATAACATTTCTATGGACAGCAAAGCAAAAGCCACCGGCATGGGTGCCAGCGACCACCATTCAGGGGTGATCAGGGTTTTGATGGCCAAAGAGCCTGAGCGATAACTGGCCATCAAGGCGTTCCAGCTGTAGAACATCATGAGCAAGCAGCAGGCCAAACCCAGCAGATCGGCCAGCCATTCTGTGTACCAAGCCAGGGTTTTGGGGATGGCTCTAAGCACAATGTCGACCCGAATGTGCTGCCCTCGGCGCAGCAGCCACGGGGCGGCCAGCATGGTGATGAGCATGAGCATGCTCTCGGAGACTTGATTGGCCCAGTCCAGCCCCATCATTCCGGGCACCAAGGGCACGTTGCGCAGCAGCACATCGCCGCTGATGATGAGCACCATGCCCAGCAGCAATGCGGCTGCCAGCATGGCCAAGGCGGTGAACAGATGTCCGAACCAGTTTTGCAGCAGTTGCACGTCAAGCTTCCAGCCATGCAGCGCATGGCTGCTGTCCACACATGGGCGCGCTTATTTGCTCAGGGCTTGCTTGAGCTTGGGGCCGTACTCAGGGCTGTTTTTAATCACGCCTGCCCAGCCTGACTCGTAGGCTTTGTCCAGGTATTGCTTGGCGGTGGCGGCGTCAAACTTGATGGTTTGAATGCCGGCCTGCTCTTGGCGCTTGACCTCGTCTTCGCTGTTCTTTTTCCAGTAAGCGGTGTTATCACCCTCAAACTCAAGCATGTGCTTTTGCAGCAGTTCACGCTGCTTGGGGTTGAGCTTTTTCCACACATCCAAATTCACCACCAGCGACACCTCGGCGTTGTAAAAGCCAGGCTCGACGCGGAACTTGGTCATTTTTTGCCAGTTTTGATCGAACAAGCCGGTCAGCGGCCAGCCATAACCATCGACCACGCCGCGCTCCAAGGCGGTGTACACCTCACCTGGCGCGGTGGTGATGACCGTGCCCCCCAGGGCTTGGAAAAAGTCACGGTACACCGGGGTGATGCGCAGCTTGAGTCCGGTCAAATCGGCTTTGTCGATTTTTTTGGTGAGGTAGAGGTAGAAGGGTTGTTGCTCGCCCATGCGGCCGAGGTAATACATATTGGCTTTTTTGGCCCAGATCTCGTTGATGAGGTCGAAGGCGCCGCTTTTGCGCTGCTCGGTGATGGTCAGCTGAGTCATCTTCAGCGCATCGGCCTCGGGCATCAGGTTGGTATAAAAAGCGCCCGTGGTCAGGGCCATGTCGACCACACCCGTCTTGACCGCATTGCCCACTTCAAAGGGGGGGATCGCCTTGGGCCCGCCAATGAAGTTCATTTGCAGCACGCCCTTACCCTCTTTGTTGATCTTGTCAAACATTTGCTGCATGCGGATGACATAGCTCAGGTTTTCGGCAAAACCACTGACCACCCGCAAGGTGGTTTCTTGGGCTTGCGCAGCCAATGGCATGACCAAGGCGGTGCACAGGCTGGCAATGGAGAGTTTGATCAGGGATTTCATGGGTGTATCTCTCGTTGTGATAAATCTGCTCTGACATTCGATGGGAACGAATGTAAATAATCTATCAGCCCTCATGAGAGGGTTCAATCAGCAATGACCCGAATGGCCGTGCTGAGCCTGAGTGCGAGTGGGTGAGCGACAGCGCGCAAGCCACTGGCGGAGGGCTTGGCGCAGACCTGCTTACTTGTTGTGCTCGGCGGAGATGGGGCTGGTCTGGCCCGACTCGGTGAGGGTGCGGGTGGCGTGGACCGAGGCGTAGGTCCAGAAAATCTTCATGGGCTCGGTGGCCGACTGGTTGCGAAAGCGGTGCGACACATTGGGGGGCAAGAAGGTGGTGTCAAAGGGCTTGAGCTCGTGGACTTCGCCGTTGATGTCCAAGAAGGCGTGGCCTTCCAGCAGCATCACGCTTTCTTCACAGTTGTGGCTGTGAAAGGGAATGGCCGTGCCGCCTGCAAATTCGGTGATTCCGTTGATGAAGGTGCTCGCGCCCAAGCTGGGCAGCACCAGCGGGGTGGTGCGGGCACCGCCGCCACGGTCGTGGCTTTTGAGTTGGTCGGGGCGCAGAACGGCGTGGGTGAGGGTGGTCATGAAGAACTCCAGGTGAGTTGAATCTAATATTGCGATTATTTGAGTGGGGCGCCATCAGGTCTTGTTCGGACCACGCCACACGGTTTTGATGTTCACAAACTCGTGCATGCCCAGCATGCCCAGTTCGCGGCCATAGCCCGAGGCCTTGATGCCGCCAAAGGGAATGCGCGGGTCCGAGGCGACCATGGCGTTGATGAACACGGCGCCGGACTGGATTTGCCTGGACAAGCGGTGCGCTTGGTCCAGGTCACGCGTCCACAAGGCTGCGCCCAGGCCAAAGGGGCTGTCGTTGGCCACGCGCACGGCTTCTTGGGCGTTGGCCACGCGCAAAATGGCGGCGGCCGGGCCAAAGGTTTCTTCACGCGCCACGGTCATGTGGGGCAGCACATGGTCAAACACCGTGGGCTCGTAAAACGCGCCTGCGCCGGGCAGGGCGTGGCCGCCCATCAAGAGCTTGGCGCCTTCTTGGACGCTGGCTTGCACCTGCGCGTCCAGCTCTTGGCGCAGGTTCAAGCGCGCCATGCTGCCTTGGGTGGAGCTGGCGGCCAAGGGGTCGCCCACCACCAACTGGCGGGCCGTGGCGCAAAAGGCCTCTACAAACTGGTCGGCCACGCTGGCTTCCACAATAAAGCGCTTGGCCGCAATGCAGCTTTGACCGGTGTTTTGAAAGCGCGCCTTCACCGCCAGGGTGGCCGCTTGCGCTATGTCGGCGTCGGCCAGCACGATGAAAGGGTCTGAGCCGCCAAGTTCAAGCACTTGTTTCTTTAAAGCGCGGGCGGCGGTGGCGGCAATCTGGCGGCCCGCCGGGGTGGAGCCGGTGAAGGTGACGGCCGAGATGCGGGCGTCTTCAATGAGGGCAGGCACTTTGTCAGCACCCACCAGCAGGGTAGAAAACAGGCCCTCGAACAGGCCGGCTTCTTTGAACACGCCTTCCAGGGCCAGCGCGCACTGGGGCACGTTGCTGGCGTGCTTGAGCACCAGGCCGTTGCCGCTGGCCAGCACGGGTGCGGCCGCGCGCATGACTTGCCAAAACGGGTAATTCCAGGGCATCACCGCCAGCACCAGGCCCAGCGGGTCGTAAACGATGCGGCTGTCCGCCGCCGCCGTGGGCACCATCAAGTCGCTCAAAAACTGCGGTGCGCTGCTGGCGTAAAACTCAAAGTTCCAGGCGCACTTTTCCACCTCGCCAATGGCCTCGGCCAAGGGCTTGCCCATTTCCAGCGTGATGATGCGGCCCAGCGCCTCTTTGTTGCGGCGCAGGGTTTGGGCAATGCTCAGCAAGTGCGGCAGGCGCTCGGCCAGCGGCAACTGGGCCCATTGCTGCTGAGCCTTGTCGGCGCGGTCCAGCGTGGTGGCGATGTGCGCGTCGTCGTGGGGCGCAAAGGTGGCGAGGGTCTCGCCGGTGGCGGGGTTGAACGAGGTGATCATGGTCTGGCTTGGTGCGTCTGTGGAGTGTTTCAGTTGGAAGTGAGCGGCGCTACGCCCCACTCAGCGGCCAAGGCATTGAGCTCTTGGACCAGGCTGGGGGCCACGGGAATACCGCTTTGAGCATAACGGCTGCGCTTTTCATGGCTTTGCTCGCCGGGCAGCCAAATGCGCTCCACGCCGGGAAGTTTTTTGCTGCTGCGCAGGTCGCGCACCAGCGCGTCCACCTGGCCCTTGAAGTGCGCCGGGTCGCCAAAGGCCGACAGGTCAATCACCAAAATCGCTTGGCCGGTGTTGGTCACCGTCACGTGGTCGGTATTGAAGTCCACCACATCGCGGCCCATGGCGCCGCCGCCCAGGGTGCCCGCCAGCAGGCCCACGATGAGCGCCAGTCCATAGCCCTTGTGCTCGCCTATGGGGAGCAAAAAGCCGTCGCTCGCCTTGTTGGGGTCCAGCAGCGGCTGGCCTTGGCGGTCAATCATCCAGCCGGGCGGCATCATCTCGCCGCGCTTGGCCTTGACCTTGACCTTGCCGTAGGCCGCCACAGTGGTGGCCATGTCCAGCACCACGGGCGGCTCGTCGCCCGCTGGAATGCCCGCTGAAATCGGGTTGGTCGACAGCAGCATGTCCATGCCGCCCCAGGGCGGTAAATGGTTGGCATTGCCCACCGCGAAATACAAGCCCAGCATGTTGTGCTGCAAAGGCATGCGCGAGTAGAGCGAAGCCGGGCCGGCGTGGTTGCTCATGCGGGTGCTGACCCAGGCCACACCCGCTTCGCTGGCTTTTTGGATGGCCAGGTCCACCGCGTGCGAGACCACCAGGTGGCCCATGCCGTTGTCGCCGTCCACCACGGCCATGGCGCTGCGCTCATGCACCACGCGGATGTGGGGGTTTTTGTTGATGCCGCCTGCGCGTATGCGCTTGATGTACTGGGGCAGACGGATGACGCCGTGGCCGTCAGAGCCTTGCAAGTCGGCCTCGGCCATCAGCTGCGAAACCTTGAGGGCATCTGCCGCAGGCAGGCCTTGGCTGGCCAGCGCGCGCTCTGTGAATTGCTGCAGCGCATCGAATGAAAGGGTGTGGGGTGTGCTCATGGGCCTGTGGCTTGGCTGCTGCTGCCCGCTTAAAAAGGGCGCAGTCATGCTCAGCAGCGATGGAAAGTTGCAACTTTAGAGGAGTGAGCGGGGAGGGTCCAATGATAAATTTTTGTTCTGCCATATCATTGTGTGATCGATGTAAGGCTTTGAGCTGCGATGAATTTAAGAACCCTGCGCTACTTCATTGCCATTGCCGATGCGGGCAGCCTGACCGCCGCCGCCGCCGCCATCCCCATTGCCCAGCCGGCCTTGACCCGCCAGCTGCGCGAATTGGAGTCTGAAATGGGCGTGCAGCTCTTGCAGCGCATGCCCCGCGGCGTGCGGCTGACGCAGGCCGGCGTCACTTTCTACGAGTCGGCCCAACGCATCTTGGCCGAGTCCATGCGCTTGCGCCAGCGGCTCTCGCACGGCCAGCACCTGGCCCAGTCCACCGTGGTGCTGGGCGCCTCGCCCACGCTGGCCCGGGTCTTGTTGCCCGGCTTGCTGGAAAACTGCTTCAACACGCTGGACGGCATAGAGCTGCGCACGCGCGAGGCTTTTACCCCTGCGCTCATGGACTGGCTGGAAAAAGGCGTGATCGACATGGCCATCGTCACCAACCCGGGCACCGGCCGGGCGCTGTCCTTGCAGCCCTTGCTGGGCGAGCCCTTTGCGCTGGTGTCGCACAAGGCCATGCGGGTGGGGCCGGTGGTCTCGGTCAACCAGCTCACGCGCATTCCGTTGCTGATGACCAGCTTGCACCGCGGCATCGTGGAGCAACAAATGATGGCCCTGGGCAAGCAGCTCTTGATTCAGGCCGAGATTGACTCGGTGGACTCCATCCGCGAGCTGCTGCGCCGGGGCCGCTGGGCCACCGTGATGCCGGTGTCCGTGTTCAAAGACATGGGCCGCGAGCCCGACATCGTGATGTCCGAAGTCTCTGGCGTGCAGCTCAACCGCTTGCTGGTCTTGGCCACCCGCCTGGAAGCGCGGCCCAGCGTGGCGCAAACCCTGGTGCAAGAGCTGGTGGAGGCCGAGTTTTCAAGGCTCATGCGGCTGGGGGTGTTCAGTTTTGGCACGGCGGCCGAGTCGGCCAGCGACTAGCATTGGCCAACTCCGGCCAACATTTACCGGCTTCTTCCCCTGTAGGAGCTGGCCTGCCAGCGAATGTTCGCCTGCGGTGTTGACCGTTCATTGGCACGATTCGCCAGCAGGCTGGCTCCTCCAAAAACAAGCCAGCTTT
>Ga0209550_10005752_pt1 | contig 11587 bp, 4 predicted proteins | sample LauGreSuBDMM15SN_2_FD_187567 | JGI IMG/M metagenome (GOLD analysis project Ga0209550, IMG submission 187567) | Freshwater lake microbial communities from Lake Michigan, USA - Su13.BD.MM15.SN (SPAdes) (version 5) | ecosystem: Environmental > Aquatic > Freshwater > Lake | place: Lake Michigan, USA... | reverse complement strand
CCTCGCCAGCTGGCTCCTCGCCTCGACCACCGCGGAGGCGCAAACTTCCGGCCCGCTCAAGGCGGCCAGCGCCGAAGATCCGTCCAACCCCAAGGCATCAAGCGGAGTCGTCTCCTTGTCGCCCTTTGAGGTCTCGGAATCCGCGGACAACGGCTACGCCGCGGCCAGCACATTGGCGGGCAGCCGCATGAACACCGAGCTGCGCAATACGTCGGCGTCCATATCCGTCTTCACCAAGGATTTCTTGCGCGACATCGGCGCACTGAACCTCAACGACGCGCTCGCCTACGCTCTCAACGGCGGCAACGAATACACGAACTTGAACGGCAACGGCTTCCGCATTAGCGAGGTCAACGTGCAGCTCCGCGGCTTCGTCAACGCCACGGTCACGCGCAACTTTTTTCCCTGGGCACTTTCGGGCGACGCGTTCAACACGGAGCGCCTCGATTTTTCCCGCGGCCCCAACTCCATCCTCTTCGGCACCGGCAGCCCCGGCGGCGTGGTGAACACGACCACCAAGCGCGCGCGCTTCGGCAAGTCGATCACCGAGCTGGGTCTGCGCGTGGGCAGCTGGGACGACTACCGGGTCACCTTCGACGTCGGCCGTCAGGTCAACGACCAGCTGGCCGTCCGAATCAACGGTCTGCGGCAGCAGAAGAAATCGTGGCGAGAATTTGAGAATCAAGATCGCACCAGCGGGGCGCTGGGCGTCACCTATCGCCCTTTCAAGCACACCGAGGTGCGCGTCGATGCCGAATACGGCAAGGTCCACCAAGTGCTCGCGAATCCGTTTCGCACCGGCGACAAAGTCTCGGCGTGGCTGGCCGCGGGCAAACCCATCTCGCCCAACAACACCACCGTAGTCGCCGGCACGCAGGCGGCTGCTCCCAACCAACTGACCTACGATCCCTTTGGGATCACGGGGCCGACGGTGTGGCGCGGCGTCCAACAGACGACTTCCGCGCTCCCCGTTGGATCGAACTCCCTCATCCGGCGCTCGTTCACCGATGAGTCAGTGCTGCCTCGTTCCAGCAATGTTTTCGGCCCCGGCGCCTGGGTGAATTTTCCCTACCACAACTATTCTGTCTTTCTCGAACAGCGGTTCGGCAAGCTCACGGCGGAACTGGCCTATAATCGCCAGGTGGAGCACCGCACCAACATCGTGCCGCTGATTTTCAACGTGGCCAACCTCCAGGGTGACCCCAATGCCCTTTTGCCCAGTTTTCCGCTGCCCAACGGCCAACTCGCGCCCAACGCCGGCAAGCCCAATCCGAATGTCGGAAAGTTTTTCGTCGAGAGCGCCAACGCCCCCGCGTGGCGAGATCGCGCGGACCACAATTACCGCGCGACCCTCGCCTACGAGCTGGACCTCAGCAAACACTCGGTCTGGCTCGGGACGCATCGCCTGGCCGGACTCGTCAGCCGCAGCGAAGCGTTTTCCTACACGGACGGAATGCAAGAGGTGAACATCACGCCGCCGGGCACGACCACCTATCCCTTAGACGTCACGAATGCCAACAACGTCCTCCTGCGGCGCACCTACCTCGATTTCACGACGCCCGACTCCCGCTGGCACGCCCAGCATGACCCTCTGCTCTTCCCGATCAATAACCTCAACGGAATAACCACCGGATATCGCCGGGTTTCCAATGTAAGCGTGCCGTCGCTCAGCCGAACCGATACGCGCATGGTGGCGTCGCAGAGTTCGTGGTGGCAGGACCGATTGTATGTCACTGCCGGTGTGCGCCGCGATGAGTTGGACGCCTTTGGCCCCGGCACCGTGGTTCTGCGCGACCCGGTGACCAGCGAGTTTCTGCGGCGCAGCATGCTGTCCGCCCCGACGCTCTCCACCGCCGGCACCACGCAGACCACCGGTGGCGTCTTTCACGCGTTCCGCTGGCTCTCGCTGATCTACAACCGGGCCAATAATTTTGTGCCGCAGACCGCGCTCGACATCAATGCCCAGCCAATCGGAGCGGTGGCCGGCAAAGGCGAAGACGCCGGGGTCCGTCTCACGCTCTGGGACGGCAAGGTCAACCTCACGGTGATGCACTACGAGACCACGCGGAAAAACCAAGTGCTCAACATCAACAATAACCAGCCCTTGCGAAACTATATTAATGGCATCTGGGATGCCATGGCCCAATCCGCCAAACTCATCAACGCGCAGTCCATCGACACCGTGTCCAACGCCGGCAAAGGCTGGGAGGTGGAGCTGATTGCCAACCCGACCAAGCGTTGGCGGCTCTCGGCCAACTACAGCCAAACCGACGTGAATCAAACGGACACGTTCCTGCGCACCGCCGTCTACATTGAGGCCAACCGGGGCTTGTGGACGCAAAACCTCAGCCTACCGCTCGTGACGAACATCGGGATCTCCGGCGCCACGACGGTGCGCGATGCGCTGAACGCCGTCGACGCGACCTACGCCGCGATCCGCCAATCCGAAGGCAACGTGCCGCTCCAGAATATCAAACACGCCGCGAACGCGTTCAGCACCTATACGATCGGGTCCGGACCGAATTGGCTGCACGGTCTGATGATCGGCGGGGGTGCTAATTACCGCGGAAAATCCGTGGCCGGCTACAGCGCGGCGCGCAAGGGTGCGCCGATTTTCGCGTCCGGCTACACGATCGTGAACGCCGTCGCCAGCCGCACGTTCCGCCTGGCTCAAAAACGCACCGTGCTGGTGCAGCTCAACGTGAACAACCTCCTCGAGAACGACCAGCGCCTCTTCCTCGATGGCGACGATTCGGGTTTCCACATCTACCGCTATCAGCAGCCCCGCAACTGGAGCCTCAGCGCCACGCTGAATTTCTGAGACGATTCCGCCCCGTTTTAACCACCTTACTCGCCCCATACGCTCACGAGCACGTTCAAGTTCTGACCCTGGGTCGGCAAATCTCCGCCTCCCCATTTTTCGCCCCCATGCCGGCGCTCCTGCGGCGCACCGCCGAAGCCGCGCCAAACCAAGGGGAGGTCGGACCTGTTTCCGACCCGCAACCCAGACCACCAGTAAAACCCATGAAATCCCCCCGCACCCTTCTTGCCGCCCTCGGCGCCTGGCTCGTCGCGTCAACATCCGCCGAAGCACATCCACCTCGCCTTCTCGTCAGTTTGCTCATCGCCGCTTTCCTCGCCCTGCCGGGAGTGGCGATTGGCCAGAGACCGAACATTCTCTTTTGTATTTCGGATGACCAGTCGTGGGCTCACGCGGGGGCCAATGGCGATCCGATCGTGAAGACTCCGGCCTTTGATCGGATTGCGGCGGAGGGGCTGCGGTTTGTTCATTCATTTTGCAATGCTCCGACGTGCGGTCCTTCGCGGAGCGCCATCCTGACCGGTCAGCCGATCTGGCGACTGGAGGAGGCCGGGAACATTCACAGCACTCTCCCAGCGAAGTTTGCGACTTACACCGAGGAACTCCAGAAGGCGGGCTACATCGTGGCCTCAACTGGCAAAGCGTGGGGGCCGGGAAGATTGGAACCCGGCGACCGCACCCAACAACCCGCTGGCACGCCTCGTCATGGCCGCACGCTTAAACCCCCTTTCAGCGGAATCCAGAACATCGACTACGCCGGGAACTTTGACGACTTCGTCAACGAGCTCCGCGGCGACCAGCCGTTCTGTTTCTGGCTCGGCGCCTTAGAGCCTCATCGAGGCTTCGAGCAGGGGTCAGGCATCAAAACGGGCAAGAACCCTGCCAGCGTGGTCGTGCCGAGGATCTTTCCCGACCAAGAGATCGTCAGGTCCGACATGCTCGACTACCTCGTGGAGATCGAGCACTTCGATGCGATGGTCGCCCGGGCGATAGCCACCCTGGAGAAGCACGGATCGCTCGACAACACCATCATCGTGGTAACGAGCGATCACGGCATGCCGTTTCCCCGCGCCAAGGCCAGCCTCTACGACTGGGGCACACGCGTGCCCTTGGCCATTCGCTGGCCGAAGGGAATTCGGAATCCGGGTCGGGCCGTCGAGTCGTTTGTGAATCTCAGCGATCTGGCGCCAACCTTTCTTGAGGCCGCCGGAGTAAAAGTGCCGGAGATGATGAGCGCCCGGAGCTTGATGAGCATCTTCGCCAATCGTGAAGTCGATCCACGTCCCGCCGCCTACACCGCCATGGAGCGACACGATGGGGCTCGGGCAGGCGGCAAGGGCTACCCCTGCCGCGCCATTCGAACGAAGGACTATCTCTACATCTACAACTTCGAGCCGGGCCGCTGGCCGTCCGGCTCCCCCGACCCATCCGTCTGCGCCCGCGCGATCCCCTACGGTGAAATCGATAACTCCCCGACCAAGACCTTCATGATGGAGAATCATTTGGCGCACGGCATCGCCGATCTCGCGGAGTTGAGCTTTGGCAAGCGTCCGGCCGAAGAGCTGTATGACCTCAAGACCGACCCCGAGCAGTTGGTGAACGTCGCCGGATCCGCCAAGTATCGGGAGAGTCAGACGAAGATGCGCGAGCAACTCTTCGCGCATCTTGCCGCCACGAAGGATCCGCGCGTTGTGGGCGGTAAAGTCGACTGGGACTACTATCCCTACTACGGACTTGTGAAGACGAAAGGCTGGTCGGTGGACCCGAAACCGAAAGGTCGGGAATGATGAAGCCGCGCCAACCTAAGCTTCCCCAGAAATCCAGTTTTCTATATCATATCCTCATGCGCACGTCTCTCCTCCGCCTCGCCTGCGTTCTCCTTGCTGCCGCCCCTGCCGCCGCCCCCGCCGCCCAGCTCACGCTGCGCCAGGACCCCTCCACGCACACGATCTCCGTGTATCGTGACAACGTCCCCGCCCCCATCCTCACGCAGAACGCGAAACCCGATTTCCGCCCCTATCTGCACCCCATCGTTTCGCCCGACGGGAAAAGCGTCCTCACCGAGTTCAGCCCCGGCCACCACAAGCATCAGACCGGCATCTACTGGGGCCTCACGCGCGTGAACGGCCGCGACTATTTCCACAATCCTGCCAACGGCTACTGGCGCCGCATCTCCAGCGCCCCCGTCGTCGCGCAAGGCTCCGAGGTCAAGTGGACTACGACCTACCACCTCCTCGACGCGGCCGGCAAAGCCATCATGGCCGAGACCCAGCTCTGGACGATGCAAGACAAGGTCGAGAGCTACGTCCTCGAACTCGAGTGGACCGGCGAAGCCATCGCCGACCTCACGATCAGCGAATACGCCTACGGTGGCCTCTTCCTCCGCATGCCCTGGCGCACCGGCATGGAAGCCTCCGTCGTCAACAACGCCCGCCAGCGCGACGCCCGCGCCAACGGCCAACGCGCCGTCTGGGCCGACGTCGGCCTCAAGCTCGACGGCCGCGACGACCAGGCCCACATCGCCATTCTCGACCATCCGAAGAACGACGGCTACCCGACCCCGTGGCGCGTCGACCGCCAATTCGGCATCGGCCCCAGCCGCGCCGTCCTCGGCGATTGGAAAATCGCCCAGGGCAAATCCGCCACCTACCGTCACCAGTTCATCATCTACACCGGCAATTTCAACGATCTGAAGGTCGACGAAGCCTGGAAGGATTTCAGCGGCGAGCAATTCGAGGGCGCCATGTGGGGTCTCGCTCGCAACGAAGGCAAAAAATCCGTGTTCCTCACCGGCGAGCAAGCCGTCGCCAAGATGACTCCCGCTCCGGGCTTCGAGGTGAAACTCACCGCCACCGAGCCCATGGTCACCCAGCCCATCGCCTTCTGCTGGGACGATCGCGGCCGTCTCTGGGTCGCTGAAAACCGCGACTACGAGACTCGCCGCACCGGCTTCTCCGGCTCCGGCGACAGCCGCATCATCATCCTCGAAGACACCGATGGCGACGGGAAGATGGATTCCCGCAAAGTCTTCCTCGACAAAATCCCCTTCCCCGCCGCCATCGCCGTCGGCTTCGATGGCCTCTGGCTCGGCGCCCCGCCGAATCTCCTCTTCGTCCCCGACCGCAACCGCGACGACAAGGCCGACGATAACATCGAGGTCCGCCTCACCGGCTGGGGCATCCAGGACCGCCACGAAACCCTCAACAGTATCATTTGGGGCCCCGACGGCTGGCTCTACGGCTGCCAGGGTTTCGCCACCACCTCCCGCGTCGGAAAACCCCTCGACGGCGGCAAAGTTTACCGTCCCGGCGACCCATTCCCCGAAAAACTCGAAGTCAAAGACCCGCAGTTCATCGACGGCGGCGTCTGGCGTTACCACCCGACGAAGGACCGCTTCGAAGTCGTCGCGCACGGTTTCAGCAATCCCTGGGGCCTCGATTTCGACGACCGCGGCCAGATGTTCATCACCGCCTGCGTCATTCCCCACCTCTGGCACGTGATCCCCGGCGGCTTCTATCACCGCCAAGGCGGCAAACACATCAACCCCTACATCTACGACGACATCAAAACCATCGCCGATCACCGCCACCGCTCCGCCCACGGCGGCGCCCGCATCTACCTCGCCGACGAATTCCCCGCCAAATACCGCGACCGCATTTTCATGGCCAACATCCATGAACACGCGCTCCTCACCGACCTCCTCGTCGCCAAAGGCTCCGGCTTCGTCGGCCACCACGGCGACGACGCTCTCCTCGCCAACGACCCTCAATGGGTTGGCTTCAGCGTCGAGATCGGCCCCGACGGCGCCGTCTATATCCTCGACTGGCACGATGCCGACATCTGCGGCGCCTCCGTCCTCACCAAGGACACCGGTCGCATCTTCCGCTTCGCCCCCAAAGGCCTCCCCGCCAAAACCGGCCTCAACCTCGCCGCGCTCAGCGACGCCGAACTCGTCGATCACCAACTCCACCGCAACGACTGGTATGTCCGCCGCGCCCGCGTCCTCCTCCAACAACGCGCCGCCGAGGGCCGCCTCGCCGCCGATGTCCCCGCCAAACTCTGGGCCATGTTCGACCAACAGACCGACGACGCCCGTAAGCTCCGCGCGCTCTGGGCCCTCCACGTCACCAACCACCTCCCGACCGAACGCCTCGTCGCCCTCCTCGATCACTCCGCGCCCTACATCCGCGGCTGGGCTATCCAACTCCTCGGCGAAGACATGGCGCCCGGCGCCGCCGCCCTCACAAAATTCGCCACCCTCGCCAAGTCCGACCCCTCGCCCGTCGTTCGCCTCTATCTCGCGTCCGTCTTGAACCGCCTCCCGCTCGCCGAGCGTTGGCCCATCGCCGCCGGCCTCGTCCAGCACCGGGAAGACACCGCCGATCACAATCTCCCGAAAATGATTTGGTTCGCCGTCGAGCCGCTCGTGATGGCCGACCCGGCGAAAGCCCTCGCCCTCGCCTCGCAGAGCAACCTGCCGCTCGTCAGCCAGTTCATCGCCCGCCGCGCCACTGCCGGCAAACAGCTCGATGTCATCGCCGCCGCACTCGCCGCCAACTCCCCCGCTCGCGCCGCCCTCCTCGAAGGCCTCCGCGACGGCCTCGCCGGGGTCGGCCAACGCACCACCACCGCCCCCGCCAACTGGGACGCCGTTGAGACCGCCCTGCTCGCCGGCAGCGACGTCGCCCTCCGCAACCTCGCTCTCCAGGTCGGCCAGCTCTTCGGCAACGCCAAAGCCGCCGAAGCCCAGCTCGCCGCGCTCGCGGACAAATCCGCCCCCGTCGAACGTCGCCGCGAAATCCTCCTCGGCTTTGCCCGCGACCGCTTCGCGCCCGCGTTGCCTGCCGTGCTCGCCCTCCTCGAAGAGGCCGCGCTCCGCCGCGACGCCATCCGTGCCCTCGCCTCCTTCGACGACGCCAAAGTCCCGACCACCCTGCTCGCCCGCTACCCGTCCCTCGCCGGGCCCGACAAAGCGGAAACCATTCTCACCCTCGCCGCCCGCCCCGCCGGCGCCCGCCAACTCTTCGCTGCCCTCCAGTCTCAAAAAATCCCCAAGTCCGACATCTCCGCCTTCGCCGCCCGCCAGCTCCAGCGCGTCGTCGGCCCCGCCTTCATCGACTTCTGGGGCCCGCTCGCGCAGCCCGCCGCCGACAAAGACGCCGACATCGCCAAGTTCAAACGCCTCCTCACCGACAGCGTGCTCGCCAAAGCCAATCTCGGTAACGGCCGCGCCCTCTTCGAGCGCACCTGCTCCGCCTGCCACGTGCTTTACGACCATGGCGGCTTGATTGGCCCCGACCTCACCGGCTCCAACCGCGCCAACCTCGACTACATCCTCGCCCAGATCATCAACCCGAGCGAAGAAATTCAGGACGCCTACCAACTCGTCACCATCAACACCCAAGACGGCCGCGTTCTCGCCGGCAACGTCGTCGGCGAAGACGACCAAAAAGTCACCCTCCGCCTCGTCGGCCAGGAAACCGTCATCGCCAAATCCGCCATCCTCTCGCGCGAGAAATCACCCGTTTCCATGATGCCGGAAGGTCTGCTCAAACAACTCCCCACCGACGACGTCCGCGACCTCCTCGCCTACCTCCGCACCACTGCGCAGGTGCCGTTGCCGAAACCCTGACCACCGGCCTCAAAAACGGAACCGCGTCGCGCCGCTGCGGCGCGCCTTCCCCGGCGTCGCCTTCACCGCTTTTCCATGAGCTTATTCCACCGACCGAGTTGCCTTGGGCTCGCCTGCGTCGCCACGCTGCTGTTGTTGCCGCTGACCGCACTTCACGGCGCCACTCCGACGGGAAGACCCAATATCGTTTACATCGTCGCCGACGATCTCGGCTACGGTGAACTCGGCTGCTACGGCGGGCGCGACATTCCGACGCCGCACCTGGATGCGCTCGCAGCCGGTGGGGTGCGCTTTACGAATGGTTACGTGACGGCGCCGTTCTGCGCGGCCTCGCGCGCGGCGTTATTGACGGGGCGTTACCAGACGCGCTTCGGTTTTGAGTTCAACCCCATCGGCGCGAAGAACGCCGCGCCCGGTATTGGTCTGCCCATCGCGGAGAAGACGGTCGCCGATCGGCTGCGTGAGACCGGCTACGCTACGGCCCTCGTCGGCAAATGGCATCTTGGCGGCACCGCTGAGTTTCACCCGCAGCGGCGCGGCTTCGACGAGTTCTTCGGCTTCCTGCACGAGGGCCACACCTACGTGCCGCCACCGTGGGCCGGCGTCACGACCTGGCTGCGCCGTCGAGCCCTGCCTGACGCAGGCCAGGGCCGCTGGACCTCGCCCGACGGCCGGATCGTCTGGAGCACGCACCTTAATACCAACGAGCCCGACTATGACGCCGACAACCCCATCCTCCGCAGCAGCCAGCCCGTTGACGAACGCGCCAACCTAACGGACGCCTTCACGCGCGAAGCCTGCGACTTCATCGGGCGGCATCGCGCACAACCGTTCTTTCTCTACCTCGCCTACAACACCGTCCACAGCCCGATGCAGGGCGCAGACGGCTACATGAAAAAGTTCGCCCATCTCGAGGACATCCAGCGCCGGATCTTCGCCGCAATGCTCGCTCAACTCGATGACAGCGTGGGCCAGTTGCTGACCCAACTCCGTGAGTGTGGCGTCGAGGAAAATACGCTGGTGGTCTTCCTCAGCGACAACGGCGGGCCAACGAAGGAACTCACCTCGCGCAATACTCCCTTGCGCGGCGGCAAGGGCGAGTTGCGGGAAGGCGGCATTCGCGTGCCCTTCATCGTCTCATGGAAAAACCACCTCCCGGGAGGTCTGGTCATGGATGTTCCCGTAACTTCGATGGACGCGACCGCGACGGCGTTGGAACTCGCCGGCGCCGGCGTGGGCAAGCTGAAGCTCGATGGGGTCAGCTTCGTGCCCTTGCTCACCGGCAAGCAGACGACGCCGGCGCCTGAACGCCCGCTCTTCTGGCGTGTAGGCAGGAAACACGCCCTGCGGAACGGCGATTGGAAACTCATTCGCGATGGCGCGGCGTGGCAGCTCTACGATCTCGCCCACGACATCGGCGAGACCACCGATCTCGCGGCCAAGGAACCAGCCCGGGTGCAGCAGCTGTCCGCCCTGTGGGATCAATGGAACGCCGAGCAAATCGAACCACGGTGGCGATAGGTTTCCTTAAACCATGAAACCCACTCTCACATTCCTCATTGTCCCAATTTCTACAGCATGAACACCCGCTGCGAGAGGCCGGGGACGCAGCTGTTCGGTTCGTTGCCCGAACATATCTCTTCGCTCCCCGGCGAAAATCTCGCGCCCGACCTCGATGGCTATGGCGCGGAGAATCTCCGCACGCTTCACCTCGACCGGCGCGCGGCCGAAGTTTCCGGGCCATCGCCGCCCGATCCTTGCGCCCTTCCTCTGACCGCGTGTCACCGTCGTCCCAAAAACTTTTTTCCCTTCCCATGCGTTTCCTGATCCCGGCCCGTGCCCTCGCGCTCATTTGCCTTTTGCTTTCCGTCGCCGCCCGCGGCGCGGAACCGTCTGCTCCGTCGCCCTTCGAGCTGCGCGCCGGCGACCGCGTCGTCTTCCTCGGTGACCGGATGATCGAGGGCGAACAATACCAGGCCTGGGTTGAAGTGATGCTCACGAGCCGGTTTCCGGATCGCGCGATCACGTTTCGCAACCTCGGCTGGAGCGGCGACACGCCGGCGGGCGATTCCCGGCTTGGCCTGAGTATGCTGCAAGCGAGCAAAGAGCCCGCAGACGAGGGCTGGAAGAGTCTCGTGCAGCAAATCGAGGGCGCCAAGCCGACCGTCGTGTTCATCGGCTACGGTATGGCGAGTTCGTTCGACGGCGCCGCAGGCCTGGCGAAATTCAAGGCGGATTACCACCGACTGCTCGACACGATCGAACGCGTCTCGCCGGGGGCGCGGCTCGTCCTACTCTCGCCGCTCCGCCATGAAAAACTCGGCGGGGCGTGGCCTGATCCGACGGCGCATAATTCCCAACTCGCGCTCTACGCCAAAGCGGTCGGAGAAATCGCGGCGGCGCGGCGCGCGCGTTTCGTGTCGCTCTACGATCTACTGCCCGCCGGTTCATCCGTGCCCGGCGCAGAGAAACTCACCGACAACGGCCTCCAACCCACACCGCACGGCTATCGCGTCATCGCCGAGGTGATCGAGGACCAGCTCTTCGGCGATTCCCGGCGCGGAGCCTGGCGCACGAGCGTGCAGACGGAGGCGTTGCGGCAGGCGATCCTGCGGAAGAACGAATGGTTCTTTCACCGTTCCCGGCCGGCCAACATGGCGTATATTTTCGGCTTCCGGAAACACGAGCAGGGCAAGAACGCCGCCGAGGTGTTCAAGTTCGACGAGTTCATCGCCACCGAGGAAAGCCGCATCGCGCAGCTCCGCGGACTACAACCGGCCAACGTGCCGGAAATCCCGCGCCGCGTCGGCAACGTCAACGCCACGTTCACGCCGCAACCGCATCCGGCGTTCACGGTCGCCGACGGTTTCGAAGTCACGCTTTGGGCGGAAAATCCGCTCCTGCACAAGCCGATCCAGATGAATTTCGATCCGCGCGGCCGGCTGTGGGTCGCGAGCTCGGAGCTGTATCCGCAAATCGAGCCCGGCCAGGCGGCGACCGACAAGATCATCGTGCTCGAAGACACGACGGGCGCCGGGCGGGCCGACAAGGCGACGGTGTTTGCCGACGGCCTGCTCATTCCGACCGGCCTCACGCCCGGCGACGGCGGCGTGTATGTCGCGCAGAGCTCGGAA
>Ga0209550_10005750_pt1 | contig 11588 bp, 16 predicted proteins | sample LauGreSuBDMM15SN_2_FD_187567 | JGI IMG/M metagenome (GOLD analysis project Ga0209550, IMG submission 187567) | Freshwater lake microbial communities from Lake Michigan, USA - Su13.BD.MM15.SN (SPAdes) (version 5) | ecosystem: Environmental > Aquatic > Freshwater > Lake | place: Lake Michigan... | reverse complement strand
CACGAACAGGTCTGTGCATTTCGATACGAGAGTATCTGCGCGCGGATGAAGCGTTTGGAAAGCATCGGCATCGGCGCTTGCGGGACCATCATTATGCTGTTAATTGGCATCTTGGTAAGCATTTTATTAAAGGGTGTTGCATGAGTATCACACTAGGTGAACGCAGTTTGTCACGGTTGGAAGGCGTCCATCCCGATCTCGTGCGTATTGTAAAGAGGGCGGCAGCCATATCTGATTTAGACTTTACTGTTCTTGAGGGCTTACGCACTCTAGAGCGGCAAAGAAAGCTGCGCGCAGAGGGCGCGTCGAAGACGATGAACTCACGTCACCTTACTGGACACGCTGTCGATCTGGCACCAATAATTGACGGGAAAGTGTCTTGGGACTGGCCTTTGTATCATAGGTTGGCTAAGATAGTGAAGGCCGCTGCGGCGGTTGAGAGATTACCAATCCAATGGGGTGGTGATTGGCGTGCGTTTAAGGACGGCCCGCATTGGGAACTGCCTTGGGCGTTTTATCCAAAGGAGAAATGACATGAAATTTGTATCTTGGTTAGTAAACCGCTTGAAAGAGCCGAGTACTTACGCAGGGTTCGCCGGTCTTGCGCTGGCGTTTGGCCTGTCTGACGCTGAGTGGGCCGCCGTTTCCACAGCGGTGGCTGGTTTGGCAGGCGTTGTCGCTGTGTTCTTGTCTGAGACTCCTGCGCCAGACGCATGATAAAACTACTGTCGTCTTTGCTGTCGTTGCTTGACCGCCTTTGGGCGGCGTGGTCCGAAAACAAGCTGCGGCAGCAAGGACGTCAGGAAGCTATCAAGGAAGCAAACGATGAGATTAACAGACAAATCGAACTTGGCGAAGCTGCCATTGCTGTTTCTGATCCTGAGCGCGATGAGCGGCTGCGCGACCGTTTCGACAGAAGCCGTACCCCTAAATAGCTATTGCGCTATTGCAAAACCAATTAGTTACGATGTCACAAAAGATACATCAGAAACTATCACAGAGATAGCGGCGCACAACAGCGTTTTTGTTTGTTTGTGCGAGGATGACTGCCCGAAAGGCTAATAGCCATGCCCGCGAATATATTTGTCGATGAAAATTTATATAAATATTGCACACCACGACAACGCGAAATTTTAGAAGCCATTGAATTACACGGCGGCGCTAAGGCTGCATCGGTTGCGTTGGGTATTAACATAGGTGGCGCAAGCGATGCCTATGTTGCCGTCAAAAAGAAAGCGGCTAGGTTTGGTTATGCGCCTGAAAATGATTTTACTCGGCCCGTTCCTGAAGGCTATGTAGCCAAGGGCGTCAGCACCTACTACAACGCTGAAGGAAAGCCATCAGGACAATGGGTCAAGGCGTCGCTCAGCCATCAGGCTCTTGTGGATGCCGTGCGCGAAACAGTCTCTGGGTTTAAGGATGAGATACCACCCGCGGTATCAGTTGTGGCTACAACAAACACTGAAGATCAGCTATGCAACCTATACACTTTTACCGACTACCACCTTGGGATGCTGGCATGGCACAAGGAAGGCGGCAGTGATTGGGATATTACCACCGCGGAAAAAACTATTATTGCTGCGCTGACACAGATGGTCAACCAAAGCCCTAGCGCACACACAGCAGTACTCAATATCCAAGGTGACTTCTTGCACACAGACGGCAAGATGCCTGTGACGCCTGCGTCCAAGCACGTTCTGGACGCGGACAGCCGCTTTCCCAAGATACGCCGGGCAGCGATACGGATTATCCGATCACTAATGGCAATCTGTTTGCAGCGCCATCAGGAAGTCTATCTGATTATAGCCGAAGGTAATCACGATGAAGAGAGCGCCGGCTGGCTGGCCGACCTGTTCGCGGTGCATTACGAAGAAGAACCCCGCGTCACTGTCAACGACAGCGTCCTGCCGTTCTATGTGTTCGAGTGGGGCAGCACTATGCTGGGCGTCCACCACGGCCACAAAGTCAAGAACGAAAACCTTCCGCTGCTGTTCGCCGCGCAGTTCCCGCAAGAGTGGGGCCGCACTACCCGCCGTGAGATACACTGCGGTCACCGCCATCACCGCGACGAGAAAGAATATAATGGTGTGACAGTTGTGCAACACCCGACGCTTGCCGCTAGGGATGCCTACGCTGCGCGCGGCGGCTGGATTGCAGACCGGGCAGCATGGGCCATCACGTACCATAAAGAGTACGGCGCAGTTGGCCGCGTCATGGTAACAACTGAAATGTTAGGTGCGTCGGGCCATCAGGCGGCCCAGTAGTATTACTGCCTCGCCTAAGTCCTCTGGGGAATGACCCGCCCGCAGCATGGCGATTATCTTTTCCAGCGCCTCTACGGCGGCAGCCGAATGGTCTGTCATTTCTTCAAACCTTTCAAAAGTTCGACGCGCTCCCGCGCTGTCCGCATGGCGGAGTAGCGTTGGTGCAGCCGCCGAGCGATGGCTGGGCGCTTGTGCGTCCTCAGTTCAGCGTCCAGCGCCGCCTTTAGCTGCTCTTCCGTAAGGTCAGACAGCACGGCAATCATCGACCGCCAGTTTAATTTACTCATTTTTTAGTTCTTCCAATGCTATGTCGGACACCGCACGTTTGTCGTGCAACGCTGCCCATATGCGTTCGTCAATACTTTTCTCAGTCAGCATTACATAGACCCAGACATCCTTTGTCTGACCGCTGCGGTGCAGGCGACCGACAGTCTGCTCGTACAGTTCCAGCGACCACGGCAGCGACAGGAACACCATGTGGCATCCGCCATGCTGTAGGTTCAGCCCGTGGCCTGCTGATTTAGGATGGGCCAACAGCAACTCGACTTGCCCTGCGTTCCAATGTTCGATGATGTTGGCGTCGTCCATCGTCTTGGCGTGCGGGAAGCGGCGCTTCAGTTCCGCCAACTCTTCCTGATAGGTGTAGGCGATGATGGTGTTGGCCCGCTGGTTCTCCGCCAGCAGTTCTTCCAGCCGGTCAAACTTGTGGCTGCTGAACCATATCGACCCTGTATCACCACCACGGTTGTAGACAAATCCAGACGCCATCTGTTGCAGCTTGGTCGTCACCGACGCTGCGTTCTGCGCTACGATCTGGTCGCTGCCGAAACGTGTTACATATTCACGCTTCATTTCATCATATGGTTTGCGATCTGTTAACGAAACACGCACTTCGTTAACATGACATGGCGGCAGCTTGTCCTTGTACTCGCCCGGTTCCAGCACGAACGTCGCAGGACGTATGCGCTTCATCACTTGCTCCAGCGCACCGGCTGCCGGAATCCATTGCCCGAACTCGCGGTTGGTGCAGATGAAATACTGTTGCAGGAACGCACCCTTGGCACGGCCCAGCAAGTCCTGACTAATTATCTTGCACTGGCCGAAGACATCCTCAAGCCCGTTTGATGTGAACGATCCTGTCAGTCCCCATCTTACCCTCATCGTAGACATAATTTTCTCCAAAGCCTTATAGCGTTTGCCAGACGGGTTCTTCAGCCGCGTCAGTTCGTCAAACACCACACCATCAAAACTTGATAAATCCTTTAGCTTGTCCAGATTGTCGTAGTTGATGACAACTACACTGGCGCCGCTTGCTATCGCCGCTGCGCGCTGCGCGGGTGGCCCGACAGCCAGCGCGGGGACAATGCTAGACCACTTCGGCGCTTCCACCGGCCACACGTCAGTGCAGACACGCTTCGGCGCCACCACCAGCCAGCGTTTGACATGGCCATCGCGCAGCATCTCGTTCATGGCCGTCAAGGTGATGGCGGTCTTGCCAGCGCCGACAGGTGCAAGGATCATGGCGCGGTCACGTTCGTACAGGAACGTCGCCGCCTGCTGCTGATACGGTCTTAGCTGAAGCGTTTGAGCCATTCGTCAATCTCCTCTATCGACCACAGGCACGCGTAGTGCTGTTTCGTGTGCGCCATCTCATCAGAAAAGATGCGCTGCAATGCAGACAGCCGCCCGTTAGGCTGCTTAATTTCTACAAACCAAGCCTCGCCGTTGGGCATACAAGCTATGCGGTCGGCAACGCCGACCTGTGTTACGCTGCGGAATTTATATGCAAAGCCGCCAAGTGCGCGCACGCGTTTGCAGAAGTATCGCTCTATTTCTTTCTCTGTCATGCCAAAAGGCTACTACAAAATTTTTTGCATTTCAAGGGTTGCATCAAATTTTGTTGTCTGTATGATGATGGTTCAAACAGTAAAGTGAGGTACAGTATGCAACATAGTAAGATAGTCGGCGGTTCTACCGCCAAGCGCGTCATCAACTGCCCCGGCAGCGTGGCGCTGGTGGACAAGATGCCACCCCAGCCCAGTAGCAGTTACGCCGACGAAGGCACGCTCCTGCATGACACTATAGCCACCATATTAGAGCGTGACCTTGATCCGTACAGCATGGTCGGCACGACTTATGAGAAGACCGTGCTGACTGAAGCACTGGTCGATGACAAGCTGATACCGGCGCTGCGCGCGCTGGACGAGATAGACCCTACAGGGGAGATGGAATATGCTGTTGAAAGCAGGGTTGGTTTTGGTGATTTTTTGCCTGACGTTTTTGGTTCTACCGATCTTCTTGGCCGCATTGGTAATCGAGCGATTGTTTTGGATTGGAAGTTTGGCGATGGCGTGGCTGTTGAAGCCGCCGAAAACGCGCAGTTGCTCTTCTACGCTGCGGCAGCTAAACGCACGGCGGAAACGGCATGGGCTTTTGAAGGCGCCGAAGAAGTAGAATTGATCATTATCCAACCACCGTATGTCAAGCGTTGGCTGACAGACCTTGCGCGTGTTGACGCGTTTGAAAAAGAACTTGCCGCTGCCGTCAAGATTGCTGCGCGGCCAGACGCGCCGTTGGCATCGGGCGACCATTGCAAGTGGTGCGCCGCCAAGCCTGTCTGCCCTGTCATGACGGGGGCTGTAGACCGCGCGCTGAAGGTTAAGATGGACGCGCTGCCTGTTGACCAAATAGCGCACTATCTGGAACAGGCGCCGCTTGTCGAAGCGTTCATCCGGGACTTGCAACAGTTGGCGCATGGGCTTCTGGAAAACGGGCAGAAAGTCCCCGGCTGGAAGCTGGTCAACAAACGTGCAACAAGGCAGTGGACAAATGAAGATAAAGCTGTAGCGTTCATGACTGCCGCGGGCGTAGAGGCATGGGCTGATCCCAAGCCGCTGTCGCCTGCCCAAGCGGAAAAGGTTTTGAAGAAAGCCAAAATAGAATTGCCAGCGGACTTAATCGTCGCTGTCTCCAGTGGTTCAACCCTTGCGCCGGAAAAGGATTCTCGGCCAGCGGTTTTACAAATCGGTCAGATGCTTACCAAAGCTATGGCTAAAATCCAGTAACAGAAAAGGTACAATCTAATGTCGAATATCACTACTTTTGGCGGCGCTAACTTGCCGTCCGTTCAATCACTCTCTGGCGCTTTGCGTTCCATCCAGACAGAAGCTGGGCCAACAGGCACAGTCATCCTGAAGATGGACAAGACAGGCCATTGGGTTTTCGGTGCAGACCAGACCGAAATTGAAGACGGCAGCCTCTGGGCCGCTAACCCGTTCTCGTTCGTCCACGGCTACATTGCTTGGGGCACTGGCGAAGTGTTGGCTGAGAAGCTGGTTCCGGTGTCTGAGCCGCTGCCAGAGTTGGAGCCAGCGCCATCAGGCGCAGAGCGTGGCTGGGAAATGCAAGTTGGCATGATGCTGGTTTGCACCAACGGCGAAGACAAGGGTATGCAGGCACGCTTTACCGCTACATCAGTTGGTGGCAAGCGTGCAGTGCAAGCCTTGGCAGTTGCCGTTGCGGATCAGGTCGAGAAAGACCAGACCAAGCCTGTGCCGCTGATCGAACTGAAGGTCGAGCATTATATGCACAAGAAGTATGGCAAGGTGCTTACGCCTATTTTTGATATTGCCGATTGGGTGTCTATGGATGCAAATACGGTTGAAGAGACAGAGGAAGCGGAGTTGGAAGTCGCCGCGGAACCTGTAGCCGCTGAGGGTGCGCGTCGTCGTCGTCGCGTAGCTTAAGGGGCGTGAAAGCCGGGGCGTGTTGGGCGCTCCGGCGAGTAACGGAAGAGTGAGGAGATTTAATATGACTAATTGGCAACCAATAGAAACTGCGCCAAAAAAGGAAAAGGTGTTGGTATGGTGCCCTATGGGGCCTTACCGCGGGAAAGTAGCGTTCGGAAGTCAATCCTTTTATCCATATTTGGGCGATATGGATTTTGTATGGACGGTTGACGGTAGCAGAGACAAAGCAGCGAAATACCCACCAACCCATTGGATGCCGCTACCGCCTGCGCCTTGATAAGTAGCAGAAGAGTGAGAACTTCATGTCTAAATTATGGATTGACTTTGAGACGCGCAGCCGTTGCGACTTACGCAGCCGCGGCGTATACAACTACGCGCAGGACGCCAGCACCGACGTGCTGTGTATGTCATACGCATTTGATGACGAAGACGTGCGGACGTGGCTACCAAGTGAGCCTTTCCCGCAAGCCGTCAAAGATCACAAAGGGCTAGTCTACGCGCACAACGCAGCGTTCGAGCGCCTGATATTCTGGTATGTCCTTCAGGTAGACTTCAAGCTGGAGCAGTTCTACTGCACCGCAGCGCAAGCCCGCGCCAACTGTGCGCCGGGCAGCCTTGAGGATGTGGGCCGCTTCGCTGGCGCGACCATGAAGAAAGACCACCGCGGCGGACAACTGATCCGCCTGCTGTCCATCCCGCAATCAGACGGCACGTTCCGCGAAGACGCGAAGCTAATGCAGGAGATGGTCGATTATTGCGAACAGGACGTGCGGGCCATGCGCGCCATCGCGCAGGCGCAGCGTCCGCTGTCCGACGAAGAGTTGGCCGACTATCACGTCAACGAGCGCATCAACGACCGCGGCGTGCTGCTCGACAAGGCGCTGGCGCAGGCGGCTGTTCGCTACGCTGAAGCAGAGATGGTTGAGATACAGAACATTGTCGCAGAGGTGACGCACGGCGAGATTAAGTCCGTCCGCAGCCCGAAGATGAAGAAGTGGGTGCTGGACAGGGTAGGGCCGCAGGCGCTTGAACTGGCGACCATTTACAAAGACGGCGAACCTAAGCTATCCATCGACAAGAACGTGCGGGCTAACTTGCTCACACTAGCAGGGGAAAACCCAGATGAAGTACCATCAGAAGTTGCGGAAGTCATCCAGTGCGCGGACGATCTCTGGGCATCGTCCGTCGCTAAGTTCCAACGCGCCGCAGCACTCGCTGACGAGGAAGATCATAAGGTTAGAGGAGCATTTGTGTTTGCTGGAGGCAGTGCAACTGGCCGCGCTTCATCATATGGGCTTCAGGTCCACAATTTTCCAAGAAAGTGCGCCGGAAACCCGGCATTAGTCAGACAGGCTATGGTCCGCGGACACCAGATTGTCCCTGAGCATGGCCCGCGCGTAACCGACGTCCTAAAAGGTATGCTGCGCCCTGCGCTTATGGCAGGCAAAGGCAAGCGGCTTGTGGTTGCCGATTGGGCTGCCATCGAAGCGCGTGTGACGCCGTGGGCGTCCAATAGTGCCTTCGGTGCAAACAAGCTGGACATCTTTGCAAAGGGTGAGGATGTTTACAAGCACAACGCTATGGCGACCTTCCATGTCAGCTATGATGACGTTGACAAAGACCAGCGCCAGATCGGCAAGGTGCAAGAGTTGGCTTGCGGCTTTGCCGGCGGCGTCGGTGCGTTTGCCAGCATGGGCCGCATCTACGGCTTGCTGATGTCGGAGAGCGATGCCAAGCGCATGGTGGACGCATGGCGCAGGGCTAACAAGTGGGCCGTGCCTTACTGGGCTGGCCTTGAAGACACCTATATGCGTGCCATGCGTAATAAGAACCGCGAGTTTACAACGGGCCGCGTTACATATTTATTCGACGGATTGCATCTTTGGTATGCCCTTCCGTCTGGCCGTGTGCTATGTTATCCTTTCGCCCGTTTCGACGAGGAAGGCAACCTGACCTACGCGAAGGCTTCATGGAAGCCAGCCGCTGACGCGAAAGAGTGGCCTAGGGCGCGGCTATGGCGCGGTCTGGCGTGTGAGAACATCACGCAGGCTGTCGCCAACGACTTGCTGCGCTACGCCTTGCGCCAACTGGACGATGTAGTTTTGCACATCCACGATGAAATCGTCTTGGAAGTGCCTGAAGCAGATGCAGAGGCCGCCGCAGCGCGGCTGGTGCAGATTATGTGTGAGCCGCCAGCTTGGGCAACAGGGCTACCCCTGAACGCTGAAGTGGCTATTATGGATCGTTATGGAAAATAAGGAGCAAGCGATGAGTGAGGATCGCACGAAATTCATAAACTATATAGTCGGACTAGCCGCTGATACAGTGGGCGAGACGGCTTTATTGTTGCGTCAGAAGCCCGTGCATGACAGCGACGGCAATCTGATATACCACGCAGACGGCGCACCGAAGGCGACCTTTCCTGCGTTCCTGCCAGAGAAAGCGCGCATCAAAGAAGGCGAGGCTTGGTATATCAACACAGGCTCGTTCATCGTTGACCGCTTTGTAGACGGCAAGCCCGCCGCCAAGTCCAGCAACGTCGAGTATGTCCTGTTCATGATGCTGGATGACATCGGCACTAAGTCGAAGACACCGCCGCTAGAGCCGACATGGGTGCTGGAAACCAGCGAAGGTTCGTTCCAGTGGGGCTACGCGTTCAGCGAACAGCCTAAGAAGGGCGACTTCTGCGCTGCCGTCAAAGCTATCGCGGATGCAGGCTACACTGATCCCGGCGCGACTAACGCTGTCCGCAACTGCCGTATCCCCGGCAGCGTCAACCTGAAGCGCGGGCGCGGTAACTTTCCTGCACGGCTGGTCGAGTTCCATCCAGAGAGAGAATACACGCTGGACGAAATCTGCAAGGCGCTGGACGTTACACCAGCCGAAGGTGACACTGCCGACTATAAAGCGGTAAAGATACGCGACACTGGACAGGACAACGTCCTGACATGGTTGAGCGACAACAACCTAGTCCTTAGTGTGCCTAACGCCGACGGCTGGTGCGCCATCGTTTGCCCTAACCATGAGCAACACAGCGATGGCATGATTGAGGCGCGCTACAAGCCGCTGGATCGTTCGTTTTGCTGCTATCATGGGCATTGCCAAGACTTAGACAGCCGCACCTTTCTTGATTGGGTTGCCAACAACGGCGGCCCGAAGGTAACGCCGGGCTTGCGTGACGAACTAATCGCTGAACGGATGTCGCTTATATACGACAAGATAGCACCTACCGAAGCGTTCCCTGACGAAGCCGCAGCGCGTGTGCGCGATGTCGAGAAAAAAGAAGCAGGACGGCTGGAACAAAACGAGTGGTTTGAGCGTTTCGCATACATCCAATCTGATGACTGCTATTTTGACTTGCTGACGCGTCAAGAGATAGCCCGCAACGTCTTCAATGCGCTGTTCCGTCACATTGACTGCAAATCCATCCACAAGAAGACGCAGCGCGTGCAGGCGTCCATCTATTATGATGAGCGCCGCCAAGATCGCGGTGCGCCTGCGCTCACGGCAGTGACGTTCGCCGCTGGCGATGACGTTCTGGTGACGCGCGACGGGTTGGTCTACGGTAACAGGTGGACAAACGCCCGCCCTGACGTGTCGGACAGCGATGACATCGCAGACCATGACGTTGAGACTTGGCTTGAGCATTGCCGCAATCTGGTGTCGGATGACAAGGAACTTGATCATATCCTTGACGCTATGGCGTTCAAGATACAGCATCCCAACATTAAGATTAACCATGCCATCTTGATTGGCGGCGATGAAGGCGCGGGCAAGGACAGTATGTTCCAGCCGTTCCTGTGGGCGCTTGGTGGTAAGCATTGGCGCAATCGGTCAGTCATTGAGGCTGGCGGGTTAGATAGCCAGTGGGGCTATGCCTTGGAAGCTGAAGTCGTCATCTTGAACGAGTTGAAGGAACCAGAGGCACGAGAGCGCCGCGCTATGGCTAACAAACTAAAGCCGCTTATTGCTGCGCCGCCTGAGACGCTGTCGGTCAATCGTAAGGGTATGCACCCGTATGAGTTGGTCAATCGCCTGATGGTGGTCGCCTACACGAACGATCCGCTGCCTATCACGCTACCGACACAGGATCGCCGCTGGTTCTGCGTGTGGACGCGCGCGCCACGCATGACGCCAGCCGCAGCTAAGGCGCTGTGGGATTGGTATGGCGCTGGTGGATATGAAAAATGCGCCGCTTGGCTGCATCAACGTGACGTTTCAGCGTTCAACCCTGCTGCTGCGCCGCCAGTGACCGAATGGAAGCTGAACATGGTCGAGCATGGCATGAGCGTAGCGGAAAGCTATCTTGTGGACATGATGCGGCTTCGGTCGGGCGTGTTTTCTGACGGCGTCATCGGCGGGCCTTTCCATCGTATCTGCGATGCACTGGCGGTCAACGTGCCAGCCGGTGTCAAAGTGCCACAGGCTGCATTGCTTCATGCGTTGAAGGAAGCGGGCTGGATTGACATAGGCCGTGTTAATTCCAAAGAGTATCAAAACAAGAAACATCTTTTCGTTGCGCCAGAGGCGTTAGAGAAGCACAGCAAGTCAGAGTTGCGCCGCATGGCAGAAGAGTTGCCAAAGAATAGCATTATGCCAAACATCGGCAGGAATTGACAACGTATATACAGTGCTGATATACTGCTTGGGTTGGTATTGCTCTACTGACCCTTTTGGGAAACCCCCGGCGTCCTCACTCCGCCGGGGGTTTTTTATTTTATTCGTCCCACGCTGCTTCTGCATCTAGGATCAGTTCGCATGGTGGGTAGCGTAGATACGCTACATCATCGTCGGTTATGACACCCCTAAAAGCTAGATATCCCAACAGGCGATAAGCCAAGGTGGCTTCTGCGCGTTGGTCGTAGTTTTCAAAGGCTTCTGCTTCTTCATCGGTCATTGCCCCTTCTCCCTTATCTCCAGCCCACGGGCTTCCAGTGCGGTGCGGATGTTGGCTGCTACGTTGACGGCGGTGTTGTAAAAACCTAAACTTTCCGCTACCTCCACCAGCGGGTCAGGCTTGGGCTTGGGGATGATGAAGCGGTGCAACGTATGGCCGCCTTGTAAGCCAAAGGCATCTTCCACCACATCGCTCACCTCTTGCTTAAAGGCCAATGCCTCTTGCAACAAATCCGCTGCCATGTGGCAGTCCGCATCTGGTGCGGGCTTTGGTGGGTTAGACATTAGCATATATTCGGAATTTGTCCGTTGGCGCAGCCGTTCGATTAGTTGTTTAATGTTATCGTCTGTCATTTTGTTTCTCCCTTCTTTCGTATCTCCAGCCCACAGAATTCCAGTGCGGTGCGGAGTTCCTTGCGGCTGATGTCAAGATGGGTTCGTGTGCAGTAAGAAACGTAACCGTCATTTATCTCTTCGCGTTCGGCGGCTATCTTTTTCGCAATAAAGTTTTCAAGTGTCTTGATTAGGTCATCCATCGTTCTTACTCCTCAATCCAATCGCTAATGTCGCACGGCCTTGCACTATCGGGGATTTCATCAGCATCTCCCTGAAGGCCAGTGACGTTGCCCTGAAGGCCACTGACGTTGCCCCGAAGGCTACTGACGTCGCCCCGAAGGCC
>Ga0209550_10005749_pt1 | contig 11588 bp, 9 predicted proteins | sample LauGreSuBDMM15SN_2_FD_187567 | JGI IMG/M metagenome (GOLD analysis project Ga0209550, IMG submission 187567) | Freshwater lake microbial communities from Lake Michigan, USA - Su13.BD.MM15.SN (SPAdes) (version 5) | ecosystem: Environmental > Aquatic > Freshwater > Lake | place: Lake Michigan, USA... | reverse complement strand
GAGAGCACTCAGGGCATTTTTATTTCAAAGATTTTTGGCGCGCAGATTCTGGAGCGTTAGCAGCGCTGCATGCAATTGCAGCCCTTGGTTCAAGCAAGTTATCAATATCGAAATTGCTAAAACCGTATCAACGCTATGTATCAAGTGGTGAAATAAATTCAGTTATATCAGATGCTCCTGCCGAGATAAAAAAAATAGAAGAAAAATATGGTTCTCAATCTGGGGTCGAGATTGATCATCTAGATGGCTTGAGCGTCAATGGCGATACCTGGTGGTTCAATCTTCGCTCATCCAATACAGAGCCACTGCTGCGCCTCAATGTCGAAGCAAAGACACAGGCACGTATGGAGAAGGTACGTGACGAGGTTCTCAATGCAATCAAGGGTAAGTAAGCGCTGTAAACGCGCTCTTTCGCACGAGGGACGGTAACCTATCTCCCTGACCAAGAGGAGAACGATTGTGAATGTACCTGTAACCGCCACTATTCCACGTCACGAGATTGCTGATGCATCCCTAGCTGCCCAAGGCCGCAAGCGCATCGAATGGGCAGAGCGCAATATGCCAGTGCTTGCACAAATTCGCGAACGTTTTGAAAAGTCACAGCCATTTGCAGGAGTTCGTATTGCGGCGTGTATGCACGTAACAACAGAGACCGCAAACTTGATGCGCGTACTCAAAGCAGGCGGCGCTGAGATTGCACTCTGTGCATCAAATCCTCTATCAACTCAAGATGACACAGCAGCAGCACTCGTTCACGAATATGGAATTAGCGTATTTGCTCGTAATGCAGTTGATCGTGATGGATATTACGCACACCTCAATGCCGCCCTTGATATCGAACCACATCAAGTATTTGACGATGGTTGTGATCTAGTAAATACACTTCATACAACACGACAAGAATTGATTCCAAATATCACTGGCGGTTGCGAAGAAACCACAACGGGAGTTATTCGACTAAGCCAAATGGCAAAAGAGGGCGCTCTTCGTTTCCCGATGATTGCTGTCAATGACACAGATACAAAGCACATGTTTGATAACCGTTATGGAACAGGTCAATCCACTCTCGATGCAGTATTTCGTGCAACAAACTTCTTGCTCGCTGGTCGCATTGTCGTGGTAGCTGGCTTTGGATATTGCGGAAAAGGTGTTGCAGAGCGCGCAAAGGGTATGGGCGCAGATGTAATCGTTACTGAAATTGATCCAACTAAGGCACTCGATGCGATGATGCAAGGATTTCGAGTTATGCCAATGCTTGAAGCAGCCAAAGTTGGAGATGTCTTTATTACCGTAACTGGTAACCGCGACGTTCTTCGTGACGAGCATTTTGCAGTAATGAAAGATGGATCAATAATGGCGAACTCTGGCCACTTCGATATTGAAATCGATGTCGCATGGCTTGAGTCGAATGCAAAGAGCAAGAATGCAAAGATGCGCCACCAAACAGATGAGTATGTACTCTCTGATGGCCGTCGCTTACTTCTTATTGCGGAAGGTCGCTTAGTAAATCTTGGCGCAGCTGAAGGTCACCCTGCATCAGTTATGGATATGTCCTTCTCTGATCAAGCACTAACAGCTGAGTACCTTGTTAAAGAGGCAAAGAACCTCAAGCCAGGTTTACATGAAGTGCCAACATATATCGATAAGGAAGTAGCAAAGCTCAAACTCATCAGTATGGGCGGTCACATCGATGTACTTACACCAGCTCAAGATCTTTACTTGAACTCGTGGGAACACGGTAGCTAACAATGACTCTGGTTATGGTCGTCGATGACGATCAGGACCTTGCCGAAATGCTTAGCATCGTTCTCAACGGTGCTGGAATTGATGTTGATTTAGTTGGCCGCGGTGATGAAGTTCTAGAAGTCTTTAGAAATAATCCACCAGATTTAGTTCTACTCGATGTCATGCTTCCGGGCATCGATGGAATCGAAGTTTGTAAATTGATTCGAGCAGAATCTATGGTTCCAATCATTATGTTGACTGCAAAAGGTGATACCCACGATGTAGTTCTTGGCTTTGAAGCCGGTGCAGATGACTACATGGCTAAACCCTTTCGCCATCCCTCAGAACTCATTGCGCGAATCAAAACACGCCTTCGCCGCACTAATTCAGATATAGCTGGATTGCTCGCAATTAGTGATCTTTCAATTGATGTTCAAGCCCACCATGTGCTTCGCGGTAATAAAGTTATTTCACTTACTCGCCTTGAATTTGATTTACTCGTTGCACTTGCAAAAGAGCCAGGACGTGTATTTACCCGAGATGCTCTTTTGAGCGAAGTGTGGGGCTATCGCCATTCCACAGATACACGCCTAGTCAATGTTCACGTTCAGAGATTGCGTTCAAAAATCGAGCATGATCCCGAAAACCCTGAAATTGTCGTAACAGTTCGCGGAGTTGGTTACAAAGCAGGAGCATTGGTACATTCATAAAATGCAAAGAGTGGGCTTTCGACTAGGTAGCTCTCTAGCTTTTCGCGTTATTGTTTCCACAGTCTTGCTTTCGTTATCAGTAGTTTGGCTAACCGGTTCGGCACTCAATAATCAACTCTCAAAAGGTGTAAAACAGGTAAACCTTGATTCAGCAATAATCGAAGCGCGATCCACTTTCTTCAATACCCAATACCGATTAGCACTTGCTCAAGGTCTACCAGAGTCAGATGTCCGCCGAGTTATCATTGATGTCATCACATCTGCAACAAGTATTGGAAGAAGCGAAAATGCGAGACAAATTGCATTTCTAGAGACCCCTGGTCAAACAGATGCAAAATTCAATTATGAAATCAAGTCTGAATTCTTGAAAGTGGATTCGGTACCAAAAAATTTCAAAATCAAAGTAAGAAAATCCTCGGATATCAAGTGGATATATTCCAGCTTTGCATATCCAGGAAATGTATCGACCCCAGTAATTATCCTTGCTGATAAAGTCGAAGTTCCTAATGCTGGTCAATATGAGATGTATTTTTTTATCTCTTTAGCTAATCAAAATAAAACGCTAGAACTCATTCGTAGTTCGCTCTTACTTACAGGTTTTGCGCTAGTACTTCTAATTGGACTAATCACATGGCTGGTCGTGAGGCAAGTTGTACGACCTGTTCGAGAAGCTGCACGAATTGCAACAGAGTTTACCAGTGGTGATTTTCGTCAACGAATGGATGTTCATACACGCGATGAAATATCTACTCTGGGCAATGCCTTCAATGAGATGGCAGAGTCATTAGAAAAACAGATTGCCCGACTTGAAAATCTTTCCAGAGTGCAGCAGCGTTTTGTTTCAGATGTTTCTCACGAATTGCGTACACCATTGACGACCTTGCGAATGGCATCAGAAATCATTCATGGTGCTCGCCAATCCTTCGATCCCAATGTTTCGCGCTCTGCAGAGCTTTTAGTTGCTCAACTCGATAGATTTGAGCGACTTCTTGAAGATTTACTTGAAGTAAGTAGATTTGATGCAGAAGTAGCAGTTCTTGAAGGTGTTGATTTTGATATTGTCTCTTTAGCCAAACGATGTATAGAAGATTTAACCCTTGTAGCCGCTGAAAATTCAACCTCAATGCTGCTAATAGTCTCTGACGAAACAATTATGCTCAATGCCGATATTCGAAGAGTCGAACGTATTCTTCGCAATTTGCTCACTAATGCGATAGACCATGCTGATGGTAAACCTATTGAAGTCACAATTGCTCATACTGAGCACGATGTAGCAGTTGGTGTGCGCGACTATGGAATTGGAATTGAACCGCACCTCTTGAGTCGAGTATTTGATCGATTCTGGCGCGCTGATCCATCGCGTGCGCGAGTTCGCGGAGGCACTGGCCTTGGTCTTTCAATAGCCCTAGAAGATGCACGTTTACATAATGGTGAATTAGAAGCGTGGGGACGTCCAAAATATGGTGCTCATTTCGTACTCACTCTTCCACGTAGAGAAGGTTCTAGTATTGAAGCGCGATTGATAACACTAAAACCCACAACGTAGTATCCACAGTAATTCATAGGATTGTCATTAGCATCTCTGTGCTCGAAATAATTCTCTATGGCATTGATTTATGAACTTTCGCAGCTAATCTTTCCTCAACGATGTATGGGCTGCATGCAATTGGGTCCAACAATTTGCTCACAATGTCGCCTTTCGTGGCACCCACACATATATAGAACACATGTCGATAATCTCCTCGTAACATCATCAATTCTTTATTCGCCTATCGCGGCCCGAATATTAGTTGCAGCAAAAGAATTAAACCAAAGAAGTGCTGATATTTTGATAATTGATGCCATACGGCATATTTTAGAAAACTTTAAAGGAGATACTGCAAATCTCACATTTATCCCTATGCCTTCGTCAAGGAATGCAATGAGAAAGCGGGGTCGAAACTTTATTGAATTTGTTTGTGAAGAATTGAATATTTCATATTCAAATATTCTTTTTCATCAAAGACGTGTACAAGACCAAAGTGGACTCAATGCGCAAGAGCGCAGACTCAATCTTGTTGGTGCCTTTGCTCTTGAAAAGAGTGTGAGAATTTATGGAGATATTGTTTTAATTGATGATGTCGTTACAACGGGCTCGACGCTACGAGAGGCTCGAAGAGCGCTTTCCGCTGGCGGGCTGCAGGTATCGGCTGCAATTACCGCCTGCGTCGCTCAACCCCTACGATAGGAGGGTTGATCCACGTGGAGCCAAGGATGGCCATGTGATTAGAAAAGGTGAGGTTTATGCCAGCGTTTTTTGATCGAATTTTGCGTGCAGGTGAAGGGCGTCACCTTCGTGACCTTGCAAAACTCGTAACGCTAGTCAATGCACAAGAAGGTCGTATCTCTGCACTATCCGATGATGATCTACGTGATCAAACTTCAATTTTCAAAAATCGTATTGCTCAAGGTGAATCTCTCGATGATTTGTTACCGGAGGCATTTGCAGTAGTTCGCGAAGCCGCAAAGCGCACATTAGGACAGCGTCACTACGATGTTCAACTTATGGGTGGCGCTGCAATGCATCGCGGCAATATTGCAGAAATGAGAACTGGTGAAGGTAAGACACTTGTAGCAACACTTCCTTCCTACCTCAATGCTCTTGCAGGCAAAGGTGTCCATGTAGTTACAACAAATGATTATTTAGCTGAGCGCGATAGCGAATGGATGGGACGTATTCACCGATTCTTGGGACTTAGAGTTGGTGTGATTCTTGCCAATATGACACCAGCAGAGCGACGCGATGCATATGGCGCAGATGTTACTTACGGTACAAATAATGAATTTGGTTTTGATTATCTTCGAGACAATATGGCCTGGAGTCTTGAAGAGTGTGTTCAGCGTGAACACTTCTTTGCAGTTGTCGATGAAGTGGACTCCATTCTTGTAGATGAAGCCCGCACGCCACTTATTATCAGTGGTCCTGCTGATAAGGCCACTAAATGGTATGTAGAGTTTGCAAATCTTGTTGCTAAATTGCAACGAGATGTTCACTATGAAGTAGATGAGAAGAAGAAAAGTTCATCCGTACTCGATGATGGCGTAACTCGTGTTGAAGAGATGCTAAAAATTTCAAACCTTTATGAAGCAGCCAATACACCCATGATCGGCTATCTCAATAATGCAATTCGCGCTAAGGAACTTTTCAAGCGTGATAAGGATTATGTTGTCATGAATGGTGAATTACTTATCGTTGATGAGCACACGGGTCGCATGCTTGCAGGGCGCCGCTATAGCGACGGCCTACACCAGGCACTTGAAGCAAAAGAACGTATTGAAATTAAGGACGAGAACCAAACTCTTGCAACAATTACATTGCAGAACTACTTCCGTCTCTATGAAAAAATCTCTGGAATGACTGGTACCGCCAGTACCGAAGCTTCAGAATTTCATCAGATTTATAAATTGGGTGTTATTCCAATTCCTACTAACCGCGAAATGATTCGCTTGGATCAAGCAGACCTTGTTTATAAATCTGAAGCAGGAAAGTTTTCAGCATTGACTCAAGATATTGTCGAACGTCATCGCAAAGGTCAGCCTGTTTTAGTTGGAACCGTGAGCGTCGAAAAATCAGAGGAACTATCTGGTTATTTGCGCAAAGCAGGAGTACCTCACGAAGTTCTCAATGCAAAGCATCACGAACGCGAGGCTGCAATTATTGCTCGCGCAGGTGCCACCGGTGCTGTAACAGTTGCGACAAATATGGCTGGTCGCGGTACCGACATCATGCTTGGCGGTAATCCAGAATTCATGGCTGATTTTGAATTACAACGTCGTGGAATATCTCCCGTTGATAATGCTCAAGAATATGAAGCTGCATGGCCAGTAGAAATTGCACGGCAGAAAGAGGCTGTAAAGACTGGCCATGAAGAAGTTGTAGCACTTGGTGGTCTCTACGTTTTAGGAACTGAGCGTCACGAATCACGCCGAATTGATAATCAGTTGCGCGGTCGCTCTGGACGCCAAGGAGATCCTGGAGAATCTCGTTTCTATCTCTCACTCCAAGACGAATTAATGCGTCGATTCAATTCAGGGATGGTTGAAAGATTTCTATCTGCCGCAGGAATTCCGGAGGATTCACCAATTGAATCCAAGATGGTAAGTAATGCAATTCGCTCTGCGCAAACGCAGGTAGAGGCCCAGAACTTTGAAATGCGTAAAAATGTATTGAAATATGACGATGTTATGAATCGTCAGCGCCAAGTTATTTATGGAGAGCGCCGTTTAGTGCTTGAAGGAAAAGATATCAAGGATCAAATCGCTGAATTCGTTGATGAAACCTTGATTGCCTATGTTCAATCTGAAACAGCAGAAGGCTTTGCAGAAGATTGGGATCTAGAAAAACTTTGGACTGCCCTCACTTCGATCTACCCAATATCTCGCACAATCGAAGAGGTTGAGAAATCAGCGGGTAGCCGAGCCGGGTTAGATGCAGACTTCTTAATTGCACAAATCACAGAAGATGTTGCCGCAGCATATGCATCTCGCGAAGAGACACTAGGTGCGCCAGTCATGCGCGAACTGGAGCGCAAAGTCTTGTTATCAGTTCTTGATCGTAAATGGCGCGAACACCTATACGAGATGGATTACCTACAAGAAGGAATTGGCCTACGTGCTATGGCACAACGCGACCCACTTGTTGAATATCAGCGCGAGGGCTTTGATCTATTTGCAGCGATGATGGATGGCATCAAAGAAGAGATTGCTTCACTTCTTTTCAATGTAGAAGTTACTGTCGAATCTAATGAGAAAGTAAATGCAAAAGGCTTAGAGAATAAGCCTGCGCAAGTCGATGCCTTGAAGTACACAGCTGCAGATGAAAATGGAGTGCGTACTTCTGGTGATGTTGGTCGAAACTCCCCATGTCCTTGTGGCTCTGGAAAGAAATATAAGCGTTGTCATGGTGCGACACAGTAACTTCTCTATAAAAGAGTTAGTGCAGTACATAACCATCGCTTATCAATTCCTTCAAACCTAACTACGAGAGATCGAAGTCTGTCTCCATAGCGCACCGTTACAGTGGATTCGCATATTCCATCGAGTGGTTCACTTTGATGCAGTGTTCTCACTCGTCCAACTTCCTTCTGTGTGCCAACATTTCTTATGAGTTCGTTATATATCTTTTGATGACACCATCTCGAAAGCTGAGCAGGCTGCCTCTTTCCCGCCCAAATTTCTAAAACGCTAACAACAAATTTGAGTGTCCACGTATGGAGCTCAGGAAGTTCGGATGCAGATGTTGGTTGCGGCGCAAAGTCGGGATCATAGTTTTCACCAAAAGAAGAAGGTGTACGAAAGAGCATCGCTTTTTGAGCAATAACTTCTACGACAGGTGCTGGGAATAGATCGAGTACTGGGTGGCTCCAGAAATGCGAATGGATGATTGGAGCGGGTTCAAGAACCACACTCTTATATGTTGGGAGTTCATTAATATAGATTTGAGTTGTCATAGCGCTCAGATTTACCTACATAGTTGCGCGCCACATCAGCCAAAAGGATGAGAGCGTCTCATACTTTTGGATGACTGTGGATAAAGTATTTTATTTTTCCTTCAAGGCTATTGAGTAGCCCGCATGGTTACATATAAAGAGAAATCATCATCACGCCTACCGTTAGCAATTACATTAGTAGTTGCATCATTTCTATCAGCCTTTGTCCTGGCGGCAACGTCAAATCGCGGAGATCAATATTGGATTGCTAAGCACGTACTTCTTCCAGGCGCCCTCATCTCTTCACAAGATGTTACAACCACAAAATTTGCATTGGGGGAGAGTGCTTCGATATATCTGGGCAAGAATGAAAACCCCGTAGGCACACTAGTTCTAACTCGAATTTCGGCTCAGAGCCTCATTACCAAAGATTACATAAGCAGCGATGGAAGTTATGGAACAAGGCAGCTCGTTCCACTTCGAATTACATCCTCAGATCTGCCATCAGGAATTATGAGTGGTGAAACTATCGATCTCTATTGGGTTGATTCACGCGAAAATAATCTCACCTCATCACCTCCTGCCCTCATCGTTAGTGGAATTTATCTATTGGATATCGATAGAAGTGGAAAGAACTTTGGAAGCGATATTGGGCTCACACTCTCGGTTGAATCAGCGGATGTGCTCAAGCTTCTTAGCGCAACAACATTTGGGCGATTAGTAGTCGTGAGCACTCATGGCTGAACATGAATTACCCATTGTTATAACTGCGATTGCTGATGCCCAGACGGAAGGTTTTGTTGCAAGTGGACTATTTGCCCAAGGCTGGTCAGTTGTATTTCGAGCCTTAGATACAGCATCGCTTATGAAATATATTAGTACTAATTCTGAAATTGCAAAGAGTGCACTCTTGCTCTACACCCCAGAACTTGCGGGGTTAGAGCCAGATATATCTTTAGAAATCTCGCATTTAGTCAAACAATCAATTGGCTTTTCTAATGATTTAGGCAGATATCAAAATTATGTTGGGTTGTATGAAATACCAAAAGATGTAACCGAACTTGTGAGTTTAGTTCGTGGTTCAATACGTAGCCCTTTGATTCGCCAGTCTTCCCCTAGCCAAAACTCAACAAGGCGGGCACAAGTAGTTGCAATTGGCTCAGCCGGTAGCGGAGTGGGTTGCACAACAGTTGCACTAAATATTGCAATGGAGCTCAGCGTGCTTGAAAAATCTACACTCCTTATAGATGCAAATTTTAGAGCGCCATCTATAGCAATATTGCTCTCACTTCGAAATCTTCAAAGCGATGAAGGATGGCGCAGTGTTGCACCGTTCTTATCAATCTCGGAGATAACTCAACTTCGCTCCAGTGGTATTGATGAATTAATGATGCGCGCGATAGATAATTTTGATCAAATAATTATCGATTTAGGATCTGTATCTGGATTATCGAATCGACTTACTGATCAGCGCTGGACCTCGAGAATGACAACATGGTCATGTGATCACGCAGATGAGTTATGGATAATTTCAAAGCCTGACTTGCTGGGTTCACATAGATTAGATCAAGTCCTTCCCTTATTGGAAAAGACAACTATGCGAGCAAAATTAGGCTTCCTCCTCAATATGAAATCTCAAGGTAAAAAAGGTGAGAGCGAAGAGGCGCGCTTTCTTGCCTCAATCACTCCACTTCGTCCAAGGAGTATGCGAGTTATTGCGCGAGATGGCAGGTCTGTTCAGGCAAGTGAAGAGGCTCGTTCTACCTTGATTGAAGTAAATGAGCGTTCATCTCTGAGAAGATCACTATCAAAGATTGCCAGTGAAATCTCTAGCTAATCTCCAATATAATTACCACATGCGTGCATATCTTCCACTATCTCCCACAGATATTGCCCTATTCCTAGCAGCTAAAAGTATTCCTGTCTCTAAGTTGTACGCCCCAACAATTAAGTTCTTGACTGACAATGTTGATCATGATGAAGAAGAGATTGAATACATGCTCTCCTTGCTAGCTGCCAACGATGCAATGAATCTAGTAAGTGGTAATCCAAAAGTAGGAACCTTGCTCGCCTTGGAAATAGAAAGCAAAGAGATCGCAGTCGAAGGTAGTGATTCAATATCGCTGACAGGAGAATTAGTCTGGGATCGTGTTGAGTGCCTATTTACAAGCGTGCTCGATGAAGAGGGCGATATCGAACTAACATGGTATGCCACACAAGAAATTGAAGATCAATTAGCCCTCATTGCATCTGGAAATAAGTAAGCAATGCAACAGTTTGAAAATATACTTCAAGGAAGAAGTTCAATTACACCCGCCCAATCTCACCGATTACGCGAACTTATCGCCGACTGGCAACTACTCTCTGATTTATCTTTTGCTGATCTTGTTCTATGGGTACCACTGCGCAAAGATGCTAAGAGTTGGCCAACGGGACATGTAGCTATTGCTCATATTCGCCCAACAACTGCTGCAACAGTCTTTACACAAGATCTCATTGGTGAAGAGGCTTCGTGGGGGAGTCGCCCTGGTATTGAGCGAGCACTCTCAGATGCCGAGATTGTTCGAGATGCAGAGCCTGAACTCATTGGTGAACTTATGATTAAGGAAGAGACAATTCCAGTTATATTTGAGGAACAAGTGATTGCAGTAATTTCTCGACATAGAAATGCTGAGTTAATGAGATCTCCGAGCCGACTCGAACTCAATTATCGCGAAATTGCTCACAACCTTTATCGCATGATTGCTGAAGGAAATTTTCCATATCCTGACGCCAATACTCTCTTCGATCCGGCGCCTCGAGTTGGTGATGGTCTTATTCGCCTAGACGTAAATGGTGTTATTTCATATGCAAGCCCTAATGCGCGCTCTGCATTTAATCGAATGGGATGGAATGGCGAATTAGAAAGTTTTTCACTCTCTCATGTAGCAGAAAAGGTGAGTAAAGAACGACATGATGCGCATGAGGAAGGTCTCCAAACTCAATTGAGTGGGAAAGCACCACGTCGCGTCGAAGTTGAAAATGCAGGCGGGACAATCGATTTACTTGTGTTGCCATTGATTCAAAGCACTGATCGAATCGGGGCAATAGTTCTGCTTCACAATGTCACTGAACTTCGCAGACGTGAACGCGAACTCGTAACTAAAGATGCAACTATTCGAGAAGTACATCACCGAGTAAAGAATAACTTGCAGACCGTTTCAGCCCTATTGCGCCTTCAAGCACGTCGAATTGATGATCCTGCAGCAAGTGCGGCTCTTGAAGAAGCTGTTCGCAGAATTGCATCGATTGCGCTGGTACATGAAACTCTCTCTAGTAGCTCTGATGCCTCAGTAGCCTTTGATGATGTTCTCAATCGATTAGTAACGCATGCCCTAGAACTGAGTCCACGCATGGCCACGCTTCAAATAATCCGTGATGGCGAATTTGGCTCACTAGAGCCAAGAATCGCGACTCCATTAGCATTGGTTGTCACAGAACTAATTCATAATGCACTCGAACATGGACTAGAAGCGAGTGGGACTGCTTTACAGATATCTGTAAATAGATCAGAGACACATTGTGAGGTAAGAATTAGTGATGATGGCGTGGGGCTTCCAAAAGATTTTGATTTGACGCAATCCTCAAATTTGGGACTTCAGATTGTTCGTACACTCACAGAGAATGAATTGAAAGGTGATTTATC
>Ga0209550_10005748_pt1 | contig 11589 bp, 12 predicted proteins | sample LauGreSuBDMM15SN_2_FD_187567 | JGI IMG/M metagenome (GOLD analysis project Ga0209550, IMG submission 187567) | Freshwater lake microbial communities from Lake Michigan, USA - Su13.BD.MM15.SN (SPAdes) (version 5) | ecosystem: Environmental > Aquatic > Freshwater > Lake | place: Lake Michigan... | reverse complement strand
CTTAATCTTGCGCCCAAAGTCGCTAAAAGCGCCGCTAATGAAAGTGTTAAATATTTTTCGCAGTGTCGCGGTTGGTTGTTTAGTTCGGCAGAAGCAGAAAGGGTGGCGCATACACCTATTAATGATAATGATGAAGAACGAGGCTTATTAGCGGCTGATCAAGGAAGCCGAGCGCGACCCGGTTCATCATTGTGTTGTTTTAAAGGCGGTAGGTAACACTAAAAAACAAGGCGCTCAATGAGCGCCTTGTTTTGTTAGTAGTATTCTACGGACTACACCCCAATGTAAAATGCACAGGCTGTCGGCGAAGTATTGCAAGTAGCAGGGCTAGGGCCATTACTGCCGGTTAATCCATGAGGGACAAGTTCGGCATTAGCAAGATTGGGTTTTATTTGCAGCGTAACCAGGCCCTTGCCGGAACTGTATTCGCACCTTGCAATATATTTGCCAATACCGCTTTGCCACTGGATGGTTGTAGTAAAATATTTGACCGGTGGGGTGGCGCTTTGGATTAATGACGGATATAAAGCCATAAAAGAGGATGATGGATCATTTATGGAATTAAGCAGCACTGTATTTGTACCATCCACAGGGTTCGGACATTGCACCACCACATGTTGCGTTGAAACCAGTAATGCAGAGTCTGCAAACGCAACTGATATGCTTAAACAACTCAGTGCAACCACAGTTATTACTTTTTTCATGATACACCTCACACACATATTTAACACACAAGTTGATTGTAGCACTGCGTTTCATGAAAGCAAAGCACTCATAGTAAAAAACACTGCAATTTAAGGGGTGCTAGCGACTTTTTTTGAATTGTGATAGTGTTTGTAAAAATTTTTGGATAAAATTTGTCATGATCAGAGCGTTTTATAATTTCATATTTTATTTGTCATTACCATATATGATTTTTCATTTGTATTGGAAGGGATTAAAGTCGCGCAATTATCGCAAACGTATTCACGAACGATTCGCTTATTTTAAACAACCGGCTTTTACGGAATCGATTTGGATACACGCGGTCTCAATGGGCGAAACGATTGCCGTTGCGCCACTCGTCAAAAAACTGCAAACGGATTATCCTAAGTTAACCATTGTTATGACTAATACCACGCCCAGTGGTGCTGAGCGGGTTAAAGCCTTGTGCGGTGAGAGCGTGTTTCAGCTGTACGCTCCTTACGACACCCCGGGCAGCGTCAAGCGTTTTTTGAAAAAAATAAAACCAAAATGCCTGATTTTAGTGGAAACTGAACTATGGCCTAATTACCTATATTATTGCCAACAGCAGGGTATTCCCACGGTATTGTTTAATGGTCGATTGTCAGATCGTTCGACACGACGCTATTTGAAAATACCCGCCTTGGCGCGCAGGATGATGAATGATCTGGTTCACATCATTGCCCAGACGGAATTGGACGCGAATAATTTTAAAAAACTTGGCGCGGATCCGGCAAACATGACAGTGACGGGCAGTGTCAAGTTCGATTTAGTGGTTCCCGAGAGTGCGCTTAATAATGGTGCGATGTTGCGCGCACAATTAGGAATAGATCGACCAGTCTGGATGGCGGCGAGTACGCATGAAGGCGAAGAAAAAATAATCTTAGCAGCGCACCGTGACATTTTAAAAAGGTTTCCTAATGCTTTATTGATATTAGTGCCCAGGCATTCTGATCGTTTTGATCAAATCGCTGCGCTGTGCCATGAGAGTGGCTTTGCAACAGTGCGTCGTAGTTCACAGCAACTGTGCCCAGCAGGCACTCAGATTTATGTCGGGGATACCATGGGTGAAATGTTGTTGTTGTATGCGGCTTGTGATCTCGCTTTTGTCGGGGGTAGTTTTGTGCCGGTGGGTGGTCATAACATGTTGGAACCCGCGGCGTTGAAAAAACCAGTGCTCAGCGGTCCTTGCGTCATTAATTTTTTGGTGATCAGTGATTTATTGACGCAAGCCGGTGGAATGAAGATTGTGAGCGATGCCAATGTGTTGAGCGCCGACGTGATTCGTTTGTTCAGTGATCCCGAGCAGGCACGCATCATGGGTGAGTATGCGTTTGAACTGGTCAGAAAAAATCGCGGATCGCTGGATAAGCAGTTTGGGGTTATTAAATCAATATTATAAAAAGCATTTTTCCCCCTTTGAAAAAGGGGGCAGCGAGTGAAGCGAGCAGGGGGATTTGTAACATTGAGCTTGCTGTTACAAATCCCCCCGGGTTCGCGGAGCTCACCCGACCCCATTTTTCAAAGGGGGAGAGAGAAATTCCTGCACCCTCAACAAATCTTTATAAGCCTGCCGCTTTTGCCCCGGTGAGCGCAGTAGATAAGCGGGGTGGTAAGTGACAATCACCGGCGTGTTGTGATAGTGGTGCAGGTGATTGCGCAGCTGAGCTAATGTTTCGGTACGATTTAATAAATTCTGAGCGCTGATTCTGCCAACGGCTAAGATCAATTTTGGTTTTAGCAACGAAATTTGTTGTAATAAATAATCAATGCATTGATTGACTTCGTCGGGCTGAGGGTCCCGGTTATTCGGTGGTCGACATTTTAAAATATTGGCGATAAATACTTGTTCTCGTGTTAGCCCAATGGATTTTAACATCTCATTCAACAATGATCCAGCGGGTCCGACAAAGGGTTCGCCTTGTTGATCTTCATTCGCTCCCGGTGCTTCACCGACAATTAATAAATCCGCGTGTTTGTTACCCACGCCAAGTACCGTTTGGGTGCGAGTTTTGTGTAACGGGCATTTTATGCAATCTTTAACGCAATGCGCTAATTCATCCCAGGTTGCTTGGCTGTCAGGTATTGCGCTTAGTTCGGTGGTAGAAACAGGAGTGTCGCGTAATATCCACGATTCAATGCCCATTTTTTTTAAAAGACGTGCTTTCTCTATCATAGAGGTGTCTTCAAGTAATAAGGGACATACCGCGGTTGCCATATTTGAGTATTGATTGCTGTTTTCAGGTCAACACTCGGATCGATGCCAGCTACGCCTTCAGCGCGTGCTTGCTCGGCGACAGCTAACGCAATGGTTCTGCTGATGGTCATCACCTGGCTAAAGTCTGGTAACAGTGGTTGTGTTGGGTCATCTTTTGCCGGTGAAAAACTGGCGAGCGTGCTGCACACGGACCACAACATCGCATCGCTGACAAATTTTGCTTTAGAGGCTAACACGCCTAATCCTAAGCCAGGGTAGCTGAGGGCGTTATTGCTTTGTGAAATACGGTATTCATTTCCTTCGAATTTAACAGGCGGAAAAGGGCTGCCGGTTGCGATCAGCGCTTTACCATTAGTCCACTGATATAAATCGTCAGCAGTTGCTTCTGATTTAGCGGTGGGATTCGATAGGGGTAAAATAATCGGATGTGGGTGAGCGGCGGCCATGATTTTTACGATGTCTTCGGTGAAGACGCCGGGTTGAGCGCAGGCGCCGATGAGAATGCTTGGTTGAATCTGTTTGACAGTCTCTAATAACGAGATGTTACCTTCACTATTCCAAGCAGCGATTTCGCTAGGGTCGCGTGCATAAGGTGCTTGAAAATCGATTAAGGTATCCATGGTATTTAACAATAAACCTTGTTGATCCACCAGCCAGAAATTTTTTCGCGCTTGTTCTTCCGGCAAACCCATGGCCACCATTGCTCGACAAATTTGATCGACAATACCAACACCCGCAGTGCCGGCGCCCATCATCACAATTTTTTGTTTGGTTAGGTCGCCTTTAATGGCATTCAATCCTGCTAATATGCAAGCCAATGCAACAGTGCCGGTGCCTTGCATATCGTCATTGAAGGAGCAGATAAAATGACGGTATTTTTCAAGATTTTTACGCGCATTGTTTCTGCCAAAATCTTCCCAGTGTAAGTACACTTCCGGAAAAATGTCTTTCACAGCGTGAACAAAGATTTCAATGAATGCGTCGTAATCGGCGCCACTGATACGTTTATTTTTCCAGCCGCAATAGCGCGGATCTTGTAAGTGTTTTTGATTGTTGGTGCCAACATCCAGTATGACGGGCAAGACATGATTCGGGTTAATGCCAGCGCAGGCGGTATACACCATCAATTTGCCAATCGGAATTTCAACACCGCCCACGCCTTGATCGCCAATACCGAGAATGCGTTCGCCATCGGTGACGACGATTAAGCGAATGTCTTCATGTTGGCGTTCGCGCAGGATGTTGTGCAAGATGTGTTGATCTTGATAACAGATAAACATGCCGCGTGGTGAGCGCATTTCCAAGCTATAGCATTCAACGGCGTGACTAATGGTAGGCGTGTAGATGATAGGAAGCAGTTCATCTAGGTGTTTTTGAATGATTTTGTAAAACAACGTCATGTTGATATCAAACAGACGGGTGAGAAAAATAAATTTATCGAGCGCTGTTTTTTTGCTGTGTAGTTGTGCGTAGGCGCGCTCCATTTGTTCTTCGAGGGTTTCTTCCCGATAGGGTAATAGACCATTTAATCTAAATAATACCCGCTCTTCCTGGGTAAAGGCAGAGCCTTTATTGAGTTCGGAGCATTTTAGTAAGTCTAACCCCAATAATGTTGTTTCGACGCCAATGACATGGCCGTCTTGATCGCGTAAGCGTTTAAATTTTCGAGTATTCGTATTCATTTGCAGCCAATTCTATTAAAAATGGGTTAGAATAGCAAAGAATTGATTCACAGGAGTAAGTGGCATGAAAATTGTCTATCCAGGAATGTTTGACCCTATTACATTGGGTCATCTTGATGTTATCAATAGAGCGTCGGCTTTATTTGATGAGGTTATTGTGGCTGTGGCAAATAACAGCAATAAAACTCAGCTGTTTACAATAGAGCAACGCGTCGATTTTGCGAAAAAGGCGATTACTCAGAAAAATTGTTCGGTGGTATCTTTCGATGGATTATTGGTCGATTTCATGAGGCGGCATCATGTCATGACGATGCTCAGGGGGTTGCGTACCGCGAGTGATTATGATTATGAATCGCGAATTTTCTATTTAAATAAGACATTATTGCCGGAGCTGGAGGTTGTTTTTATCCCGGCAGGCGCTCAATTTCAGCCCATATCAGCAACTTTTGTTCGAGATATGATCAAGTTTGGTGGGGATTTAGAAAAATTTGTGCCAAATGCAGTTTTAAACGGGTTAACTGCTTGATTTCCTATTTTTTTTCATGTCTAATACGCCTTCGTAATTGATCGGTAATTAATGGAGGTTATATGACTTTAAGAAAATTAACTTTAGCTGCAGTTGCAACCGTCGCTTTAACATCTAGCGCTTTTGCTGCTGATCAAGCTGCCCAATCTAGCAATTGGGGTCTTGGTTTTGGCATGTACAATGCTGGGAACACACAGTCAGCTGCTGTAGTGACCTATCTTAATAATCAGTTCATCGTTCAAGGTGCGTTGGGTTATGAAACTGATAAACTAGAATCTAGTAACACTCATGCTGTAAACACAGGGTTAAGCTTTGGTTTGCGTAACATGATGAATAATCAAGTTAGTCTTGATTATGGTGTTGATGGTTCTTATGGTTTTGTTAGCAACAAAGATTCTGACGAAAAAGATCCTTACATGTTAGGCGTTTTTGTTGGTGTTGATTTTCAACCAGTACAAAATATACTGTTGACAGCGGCTATTCAACCATACACCTATATACGTGAAGCTGGTGAATACCAAGATAAAGTTAGCAGAGTATTGAGCGCAGGTTCAATTTCTCTTTCTTACTTGTTCTAATTGTTGAACTGAGTGTAAAAACCCCGCCATTGCGGGGTTTTTGCTTAAAGGATTCCCGAGGAGTATATAGCGCTTCCACTTTAAAGCTCCAGTTATGCATTCAATGTAGGTTGGGCTGAGCTTGCGAAGCCCAACAGCCGTGGCCTTATCAAACCCCATCTGTTGGGCTTCGCAAGCTCAACCCAACCTACGGCATTCTCTCTTTCGCACCAGGATATGATCCATAGAATAACTGGAAAATTAAAGTGGAAGCGCTATATACCGCGCGTCAACTGAGAAGTATAGGTTGAAACCCTATGCGTAATGAACTTCAGCTATAATGAGAAACTCATGGCATTAATGATCACCCAAGAGTGTATTAATTGTGACGTTTGTGAGCCAGAATGTCCTAATGACGCTATCTATCAAGGCGAATTGATTTACGAAATTAATCCCGCGAAATGTACCGAATGTGTTGGCCATTTTGACACGCCACAATGCGTGGAAATTTGCCCCGTCGACTGCATCCCTAAAAATCCGGATTATCCTGAAACAGAAAAAGAATTATTAGAAAAATATCAGGTACTGACTACCAAAGATCAGTGAGATACAAACTGTCATCATTTGATTTTTAAAAAAAACTGAAATTTTAAGTCGTATATGGTAAACTAACTGTCGGTAAGTAGTCTCAAGTGTGGAGAATAACAATGTTATATAGAGTGTGGGATTTATTAACGCAATGGTTGGCAGCAGGTATTACCCAGTTTTCTTGGTGGCAAGATATATTGGTCGTTTTACTCCTGACTCATATTACCATTGCCGCAGTCACGATTTTTTTACATCGCAGTCAGGCGCATCGGGCCTTGGATTTGCATCCCATTGTTAGCCACTTCTTTCGGTTTTGGTTATGGCTAACGACGGGTATGACCACTAAGGTGTGGGTCGCTATTCATCGTAAGCATCACGCGCGCTGTGAAACCCCCGAAGATCCGCACAGCCCGCAAATATTAGGCATCAAAAAAGTGTTCTTTGAAGGCGCTGAGCTTTATCGATCAGCTGCTAAAGATAAAGAGATGATCGAGCGTTATAGCCATGGCACGCCCAATGACCGTCTAGAAAAGTTTTACATTAAATATGATGTAGTGGGTATCATTCTCATGATGGTGATTGATATTGTATTGTTTGGATTACCTGGGTTGACGATGTGGGCTGTGCAAATGATTTGGATTCCTTTGTTTGCGGCAGGTGTTGTCAATGGGATTGGTCATTATTGGGGCTATCGCAATTTTGAGTGTACCGATGCTGCTACTAACATTATCCCCTGGGGTATCTTGATTGGTGGTGAAGAGCTGCATAATAATCATCATACCTACGGTACAGCGGCTAAGCTATCAGTAAAAAAATGGGAATTTGATATTGGTTGGATGTACATTTGTTTAATGAGCGCTGTGGGTTTAGCTAAGGTGAAGCGTGTTCCACCTAAGATAGTGTCCAACCCTAATAAATCCTCTGTTGATCTTGATACCTTAAAGGCAGTATTAGCTAATCGTTTTCATGTGATGGCAACGTATACCAAAGATGTGATTAACCCAGTCTTTCATCACGAATATAAATCGGCAGAATTACGCGGTCAACATATGAATCGACGTGTCAAACGATTGTTGAAACGAGAAGATTCTTTGGTGCGTAAGCAGGATGAATTACAGTTGGCGCGAGCGTTGAAAAAACATGGTCGTTTAAATGTAGTCTATGAATATCGTTGTAAGTTGCAGGCGTTGTGGACGCATAAAACAGCTTCGCAACACGAGTTGGTTGATAGTATTAAAGAGTGGTGTGTTCAAGCCGAATCAACTGGCATTAAAGTGCTGCATGATTTTTCGTGTAAGTTGAAAACGTATATGCCAGCGCCAGCTGCTGTGTAAGTCAAAACTATCCTCCCTTTTTAAAGGCAATGTAAAAAGACCCCGAATTAATCGGGGTTTTTTTATGAGTTAGGGTAGGTTGGGCTGAGCTTGCGAAGCCCAACAGCCGTGGCCTTATCAAATCCCATCTGCTGGGCTTCGCAAGCTCAGCCCAATCTACATTGAATACATAACTGGAATTCTAAAATGGAATTGCTATATATAGAAAAACCCCGGATTAACCGGGGTTTTTTTATGAAGCTGAAAAAGCAGCTTATTTAATTTTACCTTGCTCAAACCAAACGTGCATACCGAGCTTGCCGGTTTGTTCGTTGAAAGCGCGTGGATCAAAACGTTTAAAGCGCAATTTTTTACCCAATTGCTTGAACGCTTTGCCGATACGGGTTGTGTAGAAAAACCCAGTTTTTTCGCCGGCTTTGGTTTTGCCGGTTGAATTCATTCTAACGAGTTCGCTTCCTGTTTTTGCCATGATTATTCACCTTTTTCTCTTGCGCGGATATCGGCCAGTACGGCTTCAATACCGAGTTTATCAATAATACGCATGCCTTGTGTACTCACCGTTAGGCTAACAAAACGCTTTTGCGACGGTATATAAAAACGGTGTTTACGAATATTAGGTAAAAACCGACGTTTGGTCCGATTTTTGGCATGGGAAACGCGATTCCCGGTCATCGGGCCTTTTCCTGTGACTTGGCAGACTCTGCTCATTATGTCCCCTGTATCTATAATAAATTGATTGAGCTTTATATCAAACTTTTAGCTGTTCTGCAAGATATTGTTCGTTTAAAATGACGAATACCCAGGTCAGGAACGATTTAGGTTTTTTTAGGTCTTTAATGTAGCCCGGGATCTGCTGAGGCGCCCCGGGCTACATTTGCGGTGTTATGGTATTTTTTTCGTAGGTTGGGTTGAGCTTGCGAAGCCCAACAGATGCTGTTGGGCTTCGCAAGCTCAGCCTAGCCTATAGGAAGAATAGCGCCTAAATTCATCCTGATTTGGGTATATAAATTTATCCTTAGGAGCTTTGGTGTTAGCAGTATTGAGTAAAAAACGGATTATCTTAGGCGTGACCGGTGGTATTGCCGCCTATAAAGCCTGTGACATCGTACGGCGTTTAAAAGAATTACAAGCTGACGTGCGGGTGGTGATGACCCCAGCCGCCACAGCATTTGTCACGCCGTTAACGTTTCAAGCGTTGTCGGGTTACCCCGTCGCAAGCGAACTCTTTGATGGAGAGGCGGAATTTGGCATGGATCACATTGCCTTGGCGCGCTGGGCCGATATTATTCTGATTGCACCCCTGACAGCTAATTCGTTGGCAAATTTAGCTAACGGCCAAGCCGTTGATTTATTAACAACGCTGTGTTTAGCGACACAGGCGCCCATTGTGCTGGCGTCAGCGATGAATCAACAGATGTGGTTAAAATCTGTGGTTCAAGAGAATATGAAAAAGCTCGAAAAACGTGGGTTTATTAATGTGGGCGTTGGCTATGGCGAGCAAGCCTGTGGTGAAAGCGGTAGCGGTCGGCTTTTAGAGCCGCTAGAGATACTTGAAAAATTAGCGGCGTGTTTTTTAACGGCTGAGTTAGCTGGAAAACACGTGGTCATCACCGCCGGGCCGACGCGTGAAACGATCGATCCAGTGCGATTTATATCAAACCCCAGTAGTGGCAAAATGGGTTATGCCCTGGCTCAGGCGGCGCAAGAGATGGGTGCGCAAGTAACGTTAATTTCAGGCCCTGTCACATTGCCAGTACCCATTGGCGTGGAGGTTATTCAGGTTGAGAGTGCGGTAGACATGCACGCTGCAGTATTTGCTGTTATCAGAACCGCCCAGTTGTTTATTGCTACGGCAGCAGTGGGTGATTATCGAGTGATGAATCCGGCGAGTCAAAAACTTAGTAAAACAGCGACCTTGCAATTGGAGCTGGTTGCTAATCCTGATATTGTGGCTGACGTAGCGGCGTTAGCTGATAAGCCATTTTGCGTCGGGTTTGCGGCGCAAACTCACGACGTATTAACGCTGGGTTTGGATAAATTAATCCAAAAAAACCTCGACATGATCTGCGTCAATGATGTCAGTCAGCTGGGCATTGGTTTTAACAGCGATGACAATGCCGTGACGGTGTTATGGCAAAATGGTGAGCGAAGGTTTGACTGTATGCCAAAAAGTCGTTTAGCTAAAGAGCTTATTAAACTAATCAAGGAACGTTATGAACAAGCCAACCGTAAAATTTAAAATACTCGATCCACGACTTGGCAATGCATGGCCATTGCCCGCTTATGCAACAACAGGTTCAGCGGGTATGGATATACGTGCTTGTTTGCATCAGCCGTTAAGTTTATCACCCGGGCAAACTGAGTTGATTCCAACTGGTTTAGCGATTCATATGGATGATCCTGGCATGGCAGCGACCATTTTGCCACGTTCAGGCTTGGGTCATAAACATGGGATTGTGCTGGGTAATTTAGTGGGGTTGATTGACTCTGATTATCAGGGTGAGTTGTTAATTTCCTGCTGGAATCGCGGTCAAGAAACGTTTACCATTCAACCGGGGGAGCGTATTGCACAGTTGGTATTTTTGCCGGTGATTCAAGTAGAATGGTCGGTGGTTGAGGGTTTCGATCAGACGGTGCGTGGTGAAGGCGGATTTGGGCATAGCGGACGTGAGTAGAATAAGTTTACTTTCTGTTTTTTTCGCTCCGTTTTGTGTCAAATACATTTTTTCGACTATTCCTCGGGAACGCACATCCCTGTGCTCGTACGCTACTTACCGTCCGTGGTCGCGACGTCCCTCGGGCATAGTCGGAAAAATGTATTTGGCAGAGTACTGGTCGCGAAAAAACAGATAGTAAACTTATTCCTAAGGGAGAGAAGGAGAAAGAAGAGTGATAAACAAAACCATATTCCGTACCTACGACATTCGTGGCATTGTCGACGAAGAGTTAACGGTTGACACCGTGATGTTAATCGGTCAAGCGATTGGAACGTACGCGCAGCAGCGTGGTGAGCGAACGGTGGTTACCGCGCGCGACGGTCGGTTATCTGGCCCGGTGTTATTGAAAGCCTTACAACAAGGCATTATGAACAGCGGTTGTGATGTGATTGAAATCGGTGCGGTGCCAACGCCCGTTTTATATTTTGCAACGCATGCCTTGCATAAACCGTCTGGAGCAATGTTAACGGGCAGCCATAATCCGCCTAATTATAATGGCATTAAAATTGTGATTGCGGGTGAAGCGTTAGCCGGTGAAAAAATACAAGCGTTGTATCATCTCATTAACGACAATCAATTAAGGCAAGGGCAGGGTCAGATGACGGTTTATCCGGATATTTTAACAGAGTATGTGCAACGCATCAGTGCCGATGTCAAGCTCAACCGCCCTTTAAAAGTTGTTGTCGATTGTGGCAATGGTATTGCCGGCTGTATTGCCAGTACTTTGTATCGCACCTTGGGTTGTGATGTGGTTGAGCTGTTTTGTGAGGTCGACGGACATTTCCCCAATCATCATCCTGATCCTGGTCATGCTGAGAATTTGCAAGACTTAATTCAGGCGGTGAAGGCGCACCAAGCGGATATTGGGTTAGCGTTTGATGGTGATGCCGATCGCTTGGGTGTGGTCTCAGCACAAGGCGCTATCATTTGGCCGGATCGGCAATTGATTTTATTTGCTAAGGATATTTTAACACGCCATCCCGGCTGTGAAATTATTTATGACGTGAAGTGTACGCGTTACGTGCCAGCATTGATTCAACAGTGGGGCGGTCGAGCGACGATTTGTGCGACGGGACATTCGTTAGTGAAAGCCAAATTACGTGAAACCGGTGCAATGCTCGCGGGCGAATTCAGCGGCCATTTATTCTTTAAAGAACGTTGGTATGGTTTTGATGATGGTATTTATGCGGGTGTCAGGCTCCTCGAAATTTTAAGTCGCTTTGATAATCCGTCTGAAGTTTTAA
>Ga0209550_10005747_pt1 | contig 11590 bp, 9 predicted proteins | sample LauGreSuBDMM15SN_2_FD_187567 | JGI IMG/M metagenome (GOLD analysis project Ga0209550, IMG submission 187567) | Freshwater lake microbial communities from Lake Michigan, USA - Su13.BD.MM15.SN (SPAdes) (version 5) | ecosystem: Environmental > Aquatic > Freshwater > Lake | place: Lake Michigan, USA... | reverse complement strand
GTGATTCTGGCTACATAATCATCGTGTGCTAACGCTGGGTAGTCGTAATCTCCTGAACGCCAAGGATCAGTGGGATCTTCACCTTGATTTCCATGAACTTTAAGGGCTCTTTCGGCTTCTAAATAATATGGTTCCAAGTCGGAGTATGAAAATGGCCAACTTGGTGAAATTCCTTCTGCTGCTTGATACTTTTCAAAGTCTTTTTCGCGAAAACGAAGGAGACTTGCTCCATACACTTTTGTATTTCCACCTACAAAATAGTGAACACCTGGTGAGAATGACTTACCTTGGGAGTCTCGCCATTGACCGGCGTTCTTATATCGAGAGTTAAGGAAAACTTCTTGTGGGTCCCAATTCTGACTCTCACGTGGAAGTCTGTATCCCCGCTCTAGAACAAGTATTTTTTTCCCTTTTTGTGACAAAGCCCTAGCAGACATAGCACCACCCATGCCAGAACCAATAATGACTATTTCAGATTTCAAGGTAACAGGCACTATTACTTCACAGATCCAGCGGTTAGCCCTTGAATAAAGTATCGGCCCATACTCAAATAAGCGATTGCAGTAGGAGCTGCGGCAATGAGAGCCCCAGCCATCAACACGTTCCAGTTAACGGTTTGGGTGCCTGATAAATTGTTGAGAGCAACTGTCACAGGTTGCTTCGTTGGATCGGAGATTGTGATTACCCCAAAGAGGAAGTCATTCCAGATATTTGTAAACTGGAAGATGCCAGCAACCACAAACCCGGGAATTGATAACGGGATAATGACCGCGAAGAATGTCTTGAGAATTCCTGCTCCATCAATTGCTGCCGCTTCAACAATTTCTTTCGGAATGCTTACATAAAAGTTTCGGAAAATTAGTGTTGTGATTGGGATTCCGTAAACCACGTGCACCAGAACTAAACCAGGAGTAGTGCCGTAGAGATTCACTAACTGCAAAAACTTTACAAGAGGAATAAGAATTGACTGATATGGAATAAACATCCCTACCAACATCATCGTAAACATTATGTTGCTGAAACGGAAGGTAAATTTTGAAAGTAGATACCCGTTAAACGATCCAATTGCACTGGAGATGACAACTGCTGGAACGACCATAATGAAACTGTTCATGAGGTTTGGGGAAAGCTTGCTCCAGGCTTCAATTAGTCCATCAAATGAAAATGGTGAAGGTAGAAGCCACATTGTTGTAACTTCTGCAAACTGTGGAGTCTTAAATGCGGCCATAATCATTACATAAAAAGGCATCGTGAAAAGCGGTACTAAAAGACAAAGAAACATGAATTGTACTCGTCTTGATTTTGATCCAAAACGTGAATGGGCACTCTTATGAGTCCGAGGGTTAACCTTGTCGAGAGTATCAGTTGACATTAGTGACCCTTTGTTTCTTTATTGGTATGAATTAAGTATGGAACAACAATGACGCAAACAATTGCCAGCATTACAATTGAAGCCGCAGCACCCGTGTTGTATTTTTGTGCTTTATACATCGATTCATAAACAAAAATGCCCGGCATGTCAGTTGCAAAACCGATACCACTTCCAGACATTGCATAAATCAAGTCAAATATCTTGAGAGCCACATGCGTCAAGATAACTAGGGTAGTAATCGCAATTGGGGCTAACATTGGAAGTGCGATAGAGCGGTAGTAGCGAGAACCCTTTGCACCATCCATCATCGATGCCTCGCGCAGTTCATCTGGAATTGAAACTAAACCGGCAAGAAACATCGCCATAGCAAAACCCATCAGCTGCCAAGCCGTTGCAATCACCACTGGAATAAGCGCCAATGGAATTCCCATTTCAACCTGAATGAATTGTCCCCCAGGAATGATTTTCTCTAGTAAAGCACTCACATCACCTAGCGTTGTGGCCGAAGTAAGCCATTCGGGTCGAAGTTCTTCTCCCTTGATCGATTTATAAGCGGCTGCAACTCCTGAATATTTAAGAAATAAATTTACGCCAGAATCAGGATTAAAGAGCCAGCGCCATACAACACCTGTGACAATAAATGACAACGCGTAAGGAAGTAGGAAAACGCCTCGGAAAAATCCTTTAGAGCGGCCCATATTGTGGACTGCAAGTGCAATAAAGAATCCAGCAACTACGGTTACCAATAGAAATAAAAATGTAAAGATGAAGCTATTCCGAAGATCAGACTGGAATCTCGGACTGAGGAAGAGCTTTTTATAGGTTGCAAATGGGTCTTCTCCCCGAGTCATGTTTGGCTTGGCGGGCATCCAGTTTTCGGCCAAGGAAACACCAATTGTGTACGTGATAAATAAATATACGAAGACAGAAACTATCAAGAATGATGGAAGCAGAAGCAGAGCAGCCTTAACATCGCCGCCACGCTTTTTGCGTTTAATCGACGGGTTTGGACTCTTCTTTGCCTGGCTCATCAGCATCTCCTTGTGTTTATTTCATCAGTAAAAATTACTGAGGGTGGAGATGGTGTTTCAATCCCATCTCCACCTTCATTTGCTACTTAGTTATCAGCGATAGCTGCATCCATAGCCTTTGAGAACTTCGCTATATCCTTATTAGCTTGAAGCAGAGTTACTGCTTCTTGGTAAGCCGCTCCAACGGCAGCAGCAACAAGTGCCTGGCCGTGTACAAGTGATGGGACCTTCTTACCGTTAGCCAAAACCTTTGCAGCACCTTGTTGGTACGTGCCAAGTGTCTTTGTGCTTACGTCCGAACGCACTGGTGCAGAACCCTTTAGTTTGTTAAATGCAAGCTGGACCTTTGGATCCATGATTGCCTTAGCAAATGCGATAGCTCCTGCTTGATTCTTCGCTGTCTTTCCGATAACGAATGAGTCACCAACAGTTACGAATGTGTTTGCATCGCCAAATGTTGCGTAAGTAAAGTCCTTACCATCAACTTTCTTCTGCTTTACAAGAAGCTCTCCGTATGCCCAGTCACCCATGATATTCACACCACAGGTTCCCTTTGCAAGAGCAGCAACTGCACCTGTCCAATCAAGAGCCTTGTGGTCCTTGTTTGTCCATGTCATTGCCTCATTAAAGTTAGCAACTGCCTTCTTTACTCCAGCAGATGTCCACTTCTTTGATCCATCTAGGAGTGCTGTCCAACCAGCAGCGCCTTCTTCAGCAACGATTAGTGCTTCTAGAAGCTGAGCAGCTGTCCAGATGTCTTTATCTCCTAGACAAATAGGATCAATTCCCTTTGCCTTCATCTTTAGTGCAGCAGCCTTGAATTTTGGCCATGTAAGCGAACCACTAAGTGAAACGCCAGCCTTCTTCTGTGCAGCTGAGCTGATCCACATTGTGTTAGCGCGGTGTACACCGGTTAGAACTGAGTATGTCTTCTTGTTGTATGTCATGCTCTCAACAAGGTCCTTAGGTACAACTTTGTCCCAGCCCTCTGACTTGTAAAGAGCTGTCATGTCAGTAAGTACCTCTTGATCAACGTATCCGCCGAGCTCTCCACCCGGGTGTGTCTGCCAGATTTCCGGAGCATCTCCACCAGCTAGACGTGTTGCAAGAACCTGCTTAGCGTTAGTTCCTGAGCCACCAGCAACAGCGGCGTTAATAACCTCAAGACCTGGGTTTGCTGCCTTAGCTGCTGAAATAATTGCCTGCAACGCAGCATCTTCAGATCCTGAAGTCCACCATGAGAATACTTCTATCTTTCCAGTTGCAGCTGCGTTTGCTGGCGCAGTTCCAACAGCAAGTGCCAGTGCGACAGCAGAAAATGCTGCAACACTGACTTTCCCTTTTCCTTTGAACATACTATCTCCTTGTCCTTGTCCTTGTCCGAATCTTCGAGATGACGATTCGATTATTGCCTCTACCTAGTTTTTGAAATCAGCGATTGCTTGCGACCAGTTCTCCACCTAACACCTTGTCTAAGGCTTCGGTAAAGAAATACTCACCCCACATCACTGACTCATCCACCCCAAGCTTTTTTTGCTCGTGATAACTACCATGCTTTAGCACACCTTCCCACTCCGGTTCGTCGATTGCGAGGTACTCAGGTGAGCACATGGCTTCTATGGATCGGATTGCGAAGTCTGCGTATTTCTTGGCCTTAGCCGCGTCATCAACCAACTGGCTAAGTTGTAGAAGTCCACTAGCAGCGATTGCTCCTGCTGAGGACTCCACAGCCATTGCTGGATTTTTTTCTTCCCAGTCATTCGGTGGAATTATTCGATCGCCCGTGCGATCAATAAAGAAATCTGCGGTTGCGACGGCTGCTTCTAAGTAGCGCGCATCATCTGTAAATGCAAAACAAGTACCAAAACCATATAGCGCCCAAGCCTGGCCGCGAGCCCAAGACGAGTCATCGCGCCAACCTTGTTGAGTTGTTTGACGCAGAAAAACTCCTGAGTTCACATCAAAGATTCCTTCATGAGATGTGCTGCCATCTCCACGGACAAGATGTCTGCGAGTTTGCAGGCAGTGTGTATCGACAATCGCGCGAATTTTCTTATCTCCGAGTTGTTCTGCTGCGTAGAAGATGATCCCGACGTTCATCATGATGTCGATGAATGTGCTGTCTATCGCGAGGAAAGAACACAAAAACCCTGCTCTATCATTAAAACGTAATGACATTGTCTTACCTGCGGTCACAATGACTTCATTTATTGAAGAGTCGCCAGTTTCTTTGTACCACTTCTTCCACGTTGGCCAAAAGGTAAAGCCAAGATCATGAACTTCGCGATCTAGCTCCCGCCCCTTGAGAAGTGTTGAATAATGCTCTGCCTTCGGGCGCCAATACTCCTTATCTAAGTGGTCAGCCAAGATCCACATCTGTCCTCCAAGGAAACCTTCACACCAATTGGTCCACGATTCCTTGCCATGCTTCCACTTCCCTTTTTCTGTGTATAAAGGAAAGTAATCGGGATGGTTGGTAATAAGACTGCGCACTTTTTGATCAACAACACCAAGTGCTTGCTTTGCAAGAGTGACTGTTGACTCAGGAATTACAACCCCGTTCTTTAGCGTGCTCATGCAAGCCACGCTTTTCTCTGCCCAGTATGAATTGCAATTGTTTTCAACTCAGTGAACTCATCAACAGCATGACGTCCTAGTTCACGTCCAATTCCACTCTCACCAAATCCACCGAAGCTCATCTCTGGGAATCCATCCATCCAGCAGTTAACCCAAACTGTGCCTGCACGTACGCCTTTTGCAAACTTCACCGCGTCGTCAATATTCTTGGTCCAAATCCCTGATGAGAGTCCATATACAGTTGAATTTGCGATCTCAATCGCATCTTCGACCCCATCAAACTCGAGCACTGAAAGAACTGGTCCAAAGATTTCCTCTTTAGCGATGGTCATTTCTGGCGTTACCTTGGTAAAAATTGTCGGTTCAAAGTAGCGACCTTTTTGGCTCTTCATTGAATTTCCACCGAGCAAAAGATTTGCACCTGCAGCTTTGCCTTCAGAAACATACCTTTTTATTGTTTCAAGTTGCTCGTTGCTCGCAATTGCTCCAACAAGTACATTGTCATCAAGTGGATCTCCCACGCTAACTTTTTTCGCTTTATCAACAACGATAGCCATAAACTTATCTACGATTGATTTTTGAACAAGGATTCGACTACCTGAGTTGCAGCACTCACCTTGATTGAAGTACACGCCAAAGACAACTGCATCGGCAGCAGTTTCGAGATCTGCATCAGCCATAATGATTTGTGGATTCTTGCCGCCGAGTTCGAGCCCAACCTTTTTGAGTGTTCCTGCAGCGGCCATCATCACCTTTTTTCCAACTTCGGTCGAACCTGTAAAGGTAACCATGTCTACATCTTTATGTTCTGCAATACGTGCGCCAACCGATCCCTGCCCTGACACAATATTTACAACACCATCGGGAATTCCAGCGTCCTTGCAATACTGGCCCAACATCAAAGTTGTTCCGGGGGTCAACTGACTTGGCTTTACAACAGCTGTGCAACCAACAGCTAAAGCGAATGGAAGCTTCTGGCTGACAATCAGCAATGGGAAGTTCCAAGGGGTGATGATTCCCACAACACCAATTGGCTCGCGCAGAATTAAGCCAAGATAATCCTCGCCAAGTGCATTGTGTGAATCTCCATATGAATGTTGTGCGAGTGTTGCTGCGTAGTACCAAATCTCTGCAGTCGCAACGACTTCTCCACGAGCCTGACTGATTGGCTTTCCACTTTCGAGGGCCTCGATGCGAGCTAGAAGTTCCACGTCGCGCTCGATGAACTCAGCAACTTTACGAAGGGCGCGGGCGCGAATTGCACCACTTGTACGAGGCCATGAGCCTTTATCAAAAGCTTTGCGTGCGACTGCGATTGCTAAATCAACATCGCCAGAAGCTCCATTCGGATATGTCCCGACAACCACGTCGTGTCCTGGACTCACGCGTTCAAAGCGTTTGCCTGAAGATGCTTCCACTGACTTTCCGTCAATAGTCATTTTGAAGTCAATTTGCTTGATTGCTGTAGTCATCGATTCACTTTCCCTTGAACTTCGGTGGGCGTTTCTCACTGAAAGATTTGATTCCTTCAGCAAGGTCTTCTGTTGTAACGGTGAGCGCTCCCCCAATAGCTTCGAGAATTTCGGCGTTGGTTTTGTTTTCAAAGGCAGACATCAACTGCTTGCCTATTTGTTGGGCCACTGGACTGACTTTTTCAAGTTGGGCCAGAAGAGTTTTCAGTCCTGCTTCAACTTCAGCGATTGGGTAAATGTGATGAAGTATTCCCCACTCGACTGCGGTTTGGGCATCGATAATTTGGCCGCTGAGTACCAAATACTTCGCACGAGAAACTCCTACAACATCAACGAGGCGACCAGTACCACCCCAACCTGGAAGAGTTCCAATTCCAACTTCTGGTAAACCTAGGCAAGCGGTATCGACTGCTACTTTGAAATCACATGCAAGTGCAAGTTCAAGTCCTCCGCCCAATGCATCCCCGTTTATGAGTGCAATTGTTATTTGAGGGAGTTGCGCAAGCCGCTTGTAGATCCGGTGCCCGGAAGGAATCCAGTTTCTGCGGGCAGAGTCACGATCATGGGAAGCAAAGCTCGTGAGGTCAGCTCCAGTACTAAAAGCTTTATCGCCAGCCCCAGTAAAGATTACAAAACGCACAACATCATTGGTCTCAAGTGACCCGAAAATCAAATCTAATTCAGTCATCATCTCGGGTGTAATGCTGTTTCGCTTTTCAGGCCGATTAAGAGTGACGGTAGCAATGTTTTTGGAGATTGTAAGTTGTGCAAGATTGCTCATACCAACACCTCCGGAGAATCAAATATTGAAGAGTTGGTCCGTCTTAAGATGTCTGCAACTTTGAGAGGAAAACCTGCTCTATCGAGAATATCTTTTTGTAAGTCCACTCCTGGAGCAATCTCAACAACAGTGAGACCTTCCTTACGTAGTTCAATCACACAACGTTCCGTGATGTAGTAAACCTTTTGACCGTTTGCAAGAGCTCGTTGGCCGCTAAAGGTAATTTGTGAAACCTCAGGAACAAACTTTGCGATTGAACCATCACTCTTAATGTTGAGCCCAGTGCCTGAGATTTCAATATTCTTTTTCCCGGCCGTGAAGTATCCGCTAAAAATGATCAGTGGTGCACTTGAAGTAATATCTGCAAATCCACCCACTCCTGCTGTTACATGAGTTCGACCTGGTAGATGAGAGACATTCACATTTCCGTGAGAATCTACTTCAAGAAAACTGAGCATCGCGGCATTAAAACCTCCACCTTGCAAAAGGGTGAATTGATCCGTGCTCTGCATAAGCGCATCTGGATTGTGTGCACATCCAAAAGCAAACCCAGTTACTGGAGTTCCACCAACTGCACCTTGTTCGATAATCCATGTGACATTTGCATGACCTGGTTTTTCGGACAGAGCCCGAGGAATAACTGCAGATATACCGAACCCAAGATTTACAATCCAACCTTGTTCAAGCTCTTGTGCAGCTCGACGTGCAATGATTGTCTCAAGAGAGTAACTTAATGGATCGTTATCAGTAATGCCTTCGAACTTTTCACCAGATAAAGTTGGTTCATATTTGGTCATGGTTGTCTGCATCTGATCTGGATCCACAACTATCGCATCCACAAGAATTCCAGGAACTCGAACATACTTTGGATCTAAGGTTCCTGCTGCAACGACTCGCTTTACCTGTGCAATAACAATTCCGCCATGGTTATGTGTTGCATACGCCTGATCTAGGGCTCCTAGGGGAGAAGCCTCATGTTCATAAGTTAAATTTCCGTGTTCATCCGCGGAAGTTGCACGCACGATCGCTACATCAGGGGTTAGACCAGGATAGAACAACCATTCTTCGCCCTGAAAGTTTTCAACTCTAACGAATTCCTTGGGAGTCCTCTTGTTGAGAGCCCCACCTGAAATACGTGGATCGATAAAAGTATCCATTCCTACTTTGCTGAACACTCCAGGCTGTCTAACGGCCCCAGCGCGATGCATCTGAAAAATCACACCACTTGGAAGGTTATATGCGTCAATTTCTTCATTGGCTATCAATTGACGAATGAGCGGAGGTTCTAACGATGACGGACCGCTTGGGAAGGAACCTGCGATAATTTTTGAAAGCAAGCCCACTTTGGAAATATGGTCTATTCCTTTAACTCCATACATGTCACCGGCTGCAATTGGGCTAATGACCGTAAGATTTTTCGGAGATGACTCTTTATCAAATCTCTCCCCAATAGCTTTGAGTACAAAATCGGGACATCCAAGAGCAGAAGAGGACGAGATCGTAATGACCGATCCATTTTCAATCAGCTTTGCGGCGGCTTCCCCGGTCAAAACTGGAACCTGAAGTCCTTGTCGTGCTGATCTTGATTTGCTCATTACTTAGCACCATTTGTTAAAGCTACAACGTCAATAGTTTTCTTCTGCCTAGCAGATTCAAGTATTGCTACGGCACTTGATAGAGAGGCAATTCCATCTTCGCCATCAGCTGCAGGTGAGCCATTCCCTTTTGTTGCGGCTTCAAACTTGCGAAGCGAGTACACGTAAAGATTTTCGCGATCATCAGGCTCAATGATGTGATCACTGGTATCCGTGCGGACTCGGATTTCTCCAACTGGATCTTGACCCATAATGTTAGTTGCGATGATACTTCCAGCACTTCCATTAATTTCAAAAGAAGTAACCCCATGTGGTACCAGGAACGATTCATGCGTGGATACTAATGCCCCGTTGCTCATTCTGAACAAGCACATTGATGAGTCTTCAATCCCATTTTTGCCAAGAGACTGACTTGATACAAGCGACGTGGCTTCAACAATATCTGCACCAAGGGCTGCACGGATTGTGTCAACATCGTGAACAACGATGTCGAGAACAACTCCAGCGCCTTTTTCAGCGGAATCTAAGCGCCATCCACGAAGACGATCAGGTAGAGAAACTGCGTGGTTAATGCGCGCGGAATACACAGTGCCAATTTCCCCGGTCGAAACAATTTCACGAATTTTGCGATGAGTACCAGCGCAACGCAAATGATGGTTAGTTGCAAAAACAATTCCGCACTCAACTGAAATCTCAACCATATTCTTTGCAGTGGCTATATCCAGAGCAAGTGGCTTCTCACATAAAACGTGTTTCTTTGCGCGTGCTGCGGCTATAGCTTGCCTTGCATGAAGTTCGTTTGTTGTGCTGATGTAAACAGCATCAACTGGCCAATTAACTGCTTCATCGAGTGATACTGTGAAGTTCGGAATTCCATTCTTAGCGGCATAACTCTTTGCGCGATCAGCGTTTGAACTCATAACACCGTACACCTCGTGTCCCAGCTCTCGCATGGCTGGAATAAGTCGAGTTGCCGCAATGTCGCTTGCTCCGATGAGTGCCCATTTCATTAAGAAACCTTCTTCTCTCTCGTGCATCCACAACTTTCGCGGACGATTAGTTTGTTGCCCAAGAAGACGGTCTTCCTTACTTTTTTTCCACCTTCTACTAATTCTAAAAGTGATTTTGCTGCTTTTTGGCCTAGCTCAAATGCACCTACATTAACCGTCGTTAGAGGTGGAGATTCAAATTTAGAGGATTCAATATCATCGATACTCACAACTGAGATATCTAACCCAATTTTGTATTTACTGTCCCTTAAAGCTGCGAGAATTCCAGAAGCAACAATGTCGTTGTAAGCAAGAATTCCTACACTTTTGATTCCGTTTGCAATTAGATCCTTGGTTACGTCAAATCCTGATTGTCGTGTTGCTGCATTGCCCATGACCTGAATTCTGGAGGCAGGAATCTTCGCTTCTTTGGTTGCACGAATAAGTCCAGCAAGGCGTTCGTCATGCGCAGGAGTTCCGACTCGTCCGCCAACCAGAATTATTTTTTTGCGCTTATGCGAAATTAGATGTTTCACAGCATCATATGCACCGGACACATTGTCGGAGCCAATGTAATGAAGATTAACTTTTGCAATTCGACGAGTAAGAAGAACCGTGGGAATATTTGAATTAGGTATCCGAGATATTTCATTGACTGAGGTCCCATATGCAGGAACGATAATGAGTCCATCCACCCGAGACTCAAGCATCGAGTTTATGAGCCGATCTTGCGCACCTAAATCCTCAGAGTGCTGACCAAGGAGAACTGTTTTACCTTCGGTTCCGAGGAATTGTTCCACACCATCTGTTAATTCTGCGAAGAACGGATTGCTGACGGAACTGACGACAAATCCGAGGTTACCTGTTTGTCGGCTACGTAAACTCGCCGCTGCTCTGTTGTAGACATATCCGAGCCTTCGCGCAGACTCTTGCACTTTTACACGGGTTGTCTCTGCAACCAAGGGGCTTCCTTGCATGACCAAGGAAACCGTGGATCGTGAGACCCCTAAGTCGGCTGCAATGTGCTGGAGGGTGATCAGATTGCCCATCGATTAAAACGCCCCCCATTTTTTGGATCGATACAAAAATATCGTTCGCAGAATTAAATCACTCTCGCAGGAGCTTTGGCCATAGGCTGGGGGTAATTGTTATGAAAATGTTAACAATTTTTTTGCGTCAAATTCCTTACACTGAAGGCTGGACTAGGCCGGGCTAGGCTGAATATGACCAAACAGCCCCAACTCAGCTGTTACGAGCCCCTTTTGTGACCATTGCTCGACTAACCAAGTCAGTGACTAAACCACAAGCAGCAGAAGTGGCGCTACGCCAAGATGATCTCTACGTATCAGCCAATCAAACATGTGAGATTGGTATGTCTCAAGCCACAGGAAAGCAGTACCGCCATATCGCAGAAGTCCTCGAAGAACTTTCTCGATAGCTAATGCATAATTTGAAAGGAGAATGGAAACCTCGGCGAGCCGACTTAATACGGGTAAAACGTAGTCGATTTGGGTGATTCTTGGGCGAGACGTCTTGAAATCAAGCGATAGGTGCTGGGTTCCAATAATTTAACAAAAGTCACATAAACTCCTCCACGACGAGGCGGTAGCTCAGTTGGTTAGAGCCCCAAACTCATAATTTGGTCGTCGTCGGTTCGAGCCCGACCCGCCTCACTCAATGCACAATCCGTGCACTTGTTACCTAAGCAGAGGCCGCTATGGAAGGGCGTCGGAACTTAAGTTGTTAGTTGTGACTGCGTCAACCACGCTCAAC
>Ga0209550_10005745_pt1 | contig 11594 bp, 13 predicted proteins | sample LauGreSuBDMM15SN_2_FD_187567 | JGI IMG/M metagenome (GOLD analysis project Ga0209550, IMG submission 187567) | Freshwater lake microbial communities from Lake Michigan, USA - Su13.BD.MM15.SN (SPAdes) (version 5) | ecosystem: Environmental > Aquatic > Freshwater > Lake | place: Lake Michigan... | reverse complement strand
CCTGCGCGCATCAAGTGTGCATTATTGGGATGGATGGCGTTTAAGGATGCAGCGGTTAGAATAAAGACCACAACTGGGGGAGAGTAACTATGGCAACAAGTGTTGATGATGTCACTGAGGCGATGAAGGATGTTGTTGATCCAGAGCTTGGTATCAATGTCGTTGATCTCGGCCTTATCTATGATGTGATGGTTGATGAAGCGAACATCGCAATCCTTAATATGACACTTACATCAGCAGCGTGTCCTCTTCAAGATGTAATTGAAGATCAAACTCGCGCAGCCCTGGCACCAATGACAACGGATGTGAAAATCAATTGGGTATGGATGCCACCTTGGGGTCCAGACAAGATTTCCGATGACGGAAGAGAACAGCTGCGCGCTCTCGGATTTACGGTTTAGAAAATGTCGATGCATGCGGCTTGGATGACGCATCGCTCAATGACGGCAGATCCTTCAGTAAAGCAACAGAAACTTAAGCCAGGAACAGTCAAACGTATATTTTCTTTTGCGCAGCCCTACAAACGCAGCATCGTTTTATTTCTTATCACCGTAGTAATCGATGCGGTCTTGATAGTGGCGACGCCACTGCTTTTGCGAAGTTTAATAGATGATGGTGTGATTCCAAAGAATAGCCAATTAGTTACACGACTTGCTCTCATGGTTGGAGCACTAGCCATTGCAGATGCCCTAATGAGCATGATTGGGCGTTGGTACTCTTCTCAAATTGGCGAAGGTTTGATTTATGATCTTCGTACATTGGTTTTTGCTCACGTTCAAAAGCAATCAATAGCGTTTTTTACTAGAACGCAAACCGGTGCACTCATCTCGCGCATCAACTCTGATGTCATAGGAGCACAACAAGCTTTTACTGCTTCACTATCAGGGGTAGTCAGCAATGTTGTGCGCTTGGTATTGGTGGGAGCAACGATGCTGATCCTCTCGTGGCAAATAACAGTTGTCGCACTCATCCTTCTTCCTATGTTCCTGATTCCGACTAAATGGGTAGGAAGAAAGTTGCAATCTCTCACACGGGAATCATTCAATTTGAATGCACAAATGTCGAGCACAATGACAGAGCGTTTCAATGTTTCAGGGGCGATGCTGGTGACGCTCTATGGACAACCCGCACAAGAGAAGGAATCTTTTCGCAGCAGAGCGCGCAAAGTTGCAGATATTGGAATCACAATGGCGCTATTGAATCGACTCTTCTTTATTGCCCTTACAAGTGTGGCGGCAATTGCAACCGCTGTTGCATATGGAATTGGGGGCCACTTAGCAATTTCAGGAACCGTTACGGTTGGAACACTTCTGGCAATTACTGCACTTCTAGCACGTTTATATGGACCTCTTACTGCTCTTTCTAATGTCCGTATAGATGTGATGACTGCATTAGTTTCATTTGAAAGAGTCTTCGAAGTTTTAGATTTAGAACCGATGGTCAGCGATAAAGCTGATGCAAAGGATCTTGAAGCAAAAAATCCAACGATTGAATTTCGAGGCGTAGGTTTTCATTACCCACGAGCAGAGGAAATTTCACTTGCTTCACTCGAGTCCGTGGCAAAAGCAGAAACGGTTCAAAGCGGCGAGGTATTGCGAGATCTATCCTTCATCGCTCAATCTGGAACTCTTACCGCACTTGTTGGTCCATCTGGTGCTGGCAAAACGACAATTAGTGCGCTACTACCGCGCCTCTACGATGTTACTAACGGATCCATATTGATTGATGGAGTCGATATTCGAGATCTAACCTTGGAATCATTGCGTAATTCAATAGGTGTAGTGATGCAAGATGCGCATCTATTCCACGAAACTATTGCAGAGAATCTTCGTTACGCAAAGAATGATGCGACACAGGAAGAGATGCAAAGCGCATGTGAAGCAGCTCAAATTTGGAAACTAATTGCCTCCCTCCCAAATGGACTAGAGACCATGGTGGGTGAACGTGGACATCGATTATCTGGTGGAGAGAAACAACGTTTGGCTATAGCGCGTCTTCTATTGAAATCGCCATCTGTTGTCATCTTGGATGAAGCAACTGCTCATCTCGATTCAGAGAATGAGCAACTGGTGCAAGAGGCTCTCAAGGTTGCACTCAAAGGGAGAACGAGCATTGTTATTGCGCACCGCCTCAGCACGGTCAGAGAAGCAGATCAGATTTTGGTTCTTGATAAAGGTGCAATAGTTGAACGTGGAACGCATGACGAACTTGTTCTACTGGGCGGTCTATATTCCGATCTCTATTCCAGACAAGATTTAGCGGGTACGACGAATCAGGATTCTTCCGTACACGACTAACCCACCAAAAAATATCCATTGCAGGGCATATGCCATATGCGGGCCATCGCTGAGTTCTGGAAGTTGCGCACTCACTTGAGGTGTAAGCGCGGTAGTAGAACCACTGAGAAGATCGATATAGAAACCTTCTGTATTCTCCCGCGATTGAGCATTTACTTCTGATGTAATCCCGCTCTTTCCCCCACCAGGGAGAGCGAAAAATTTTCCTGATGGAAGAGAAGTTCCTAATCGAAATCGTCCGACAATGCTCACCTGCTCTGTTGGAATCGGCGGTGTGATTGGCGCTGTGGTTGCATCTGCACCTGCTTTGACCCAGCCTCTATCTACCCAAAAAATTTTTCCTTGCGTATTTGTAAAAAGAGTTAGAACTTCAAATCCATATTGACCTTCAAAGTAACGGTTACGAAGAAGAATTTGCTTATCTGGAGTAAAGGTTCCTGCTGTCTTGATTTGTCGCCATTCCAATTGCATTGGCTCCTCAATTGAGTTGGGCAGAGCGATAGCAGCCATTGAGGATTGCTGAGCAATAAGTGTATTTCGTTCATGCCTATCAATTCCTCGATGGTATTGCCATTGCGCAGCCCATAGAGTGAAAATAACGAGAAGTAAGGCGACGAAACTCTTCAGAATAGCAAGAGGTTCCCTCGTCTTTGTCATAGAGAGAGTTTAGTTTATGAAAGTGATTTGGGTTTCTTCTTCAATATTGATGTCCCAGTCCCGACAGTCTCGCGTCCAGCATTTGCAACGACAACAGCTATATAGGGCAAAAATACAGCGCCAGCTAGTGCGAACCAACGGAAAGGACTCGGCAAAATAACGGTAAGTATGAAACAAAGAGTTCGAACCATCATCGAAATAAAATAGCGTTTTTGACGTGCTGCCTGATCTGCACCAAGTCCCTTGGGAGCAGAAGTGATATCGAAAATCTCATCTTCTTTAGCCATGTTTGAAGCCTAAATGCTATGAAGAGTTTATGCATCCGCTAGTGACTCGTGCCCATTCTTTCTTTACGCCTGAGTAGCCATTAGATTATGGGGATGAGCGAAGAGCAACACTCAGTAGCGTTAGTAACTGGTGGAAATAGAGGTATAGGTCTCGCAATCGCTCGATCTTTGAAAAATAGTGGCCATGATGTTGTCATTACGCATCGCTCAGGAACCCCACCTTCGGGATTCAAAAGTGTAATTATGGATGTGACTTCAACCCAAAGCGTTGATGCTGCATTCGATGAGATTGAAAGCAAATGGGGAATTCCAGAAATTATCGTCGCAAATGCTGGTATTACAAAAGATGGTTTAGTGATGAGAATGAGCGATGAAGATTTCGAAAGCGTAATCGATGCAAACCTCACAGGCTCTTTTAGAGTTGCTCGTCGTGCAACTAAAGGTTTGCTCAAATTAAAGCGTGGTCGACTGATATTTATTGGTTCTGTTGTCGGGGGAGTTGGAGCACCTGGCCAGGTCAATTACTCATCGAGTAAAGCAGGACTTCTTGGTATGGCTCGTTCCTTTGCTCGTGAATTAGGAAGCCGTGGAATTACCGCAAATGTTATTGCTCCCGGTTTTGTAGAGACAGATATGACTTCAGAAATAGATGAAAAACGCCGAGCAGATATTGCAAGCTCTGTGCCGTTAGGTAGATTTTCAACAGCGGATGAAATCGGTGATGTCGTATCCTTCATTGCCTCACCACAAGCGGGATACATCACGGGCGCACTGATACCTGTTGATGGCGGATTAGGAATGGGACACTAATAATGGGAATCCTTGAAGGAAAAAGAATTTTGGTTACTGGTGTTCTCACCGATGCCTCAATTGCATTTCATATTGCGCGTCTGGCGCAGGAACAGGGTGCAACTGTTGTCCTTAGTTCATATGGACGAGTTCACCGCCTAACAGAGCGCATTGCTGGCCGTCTTCCGCAACCTGCTCCTGTTATTCAATTAGATGTCACTAACGATGAAGATTTAGCAGCCCTGCCAGATCGTGTACGCGAACATGTCGATGGCCTCGATGGCGTGGTTCATTCAATTGGTTTTGCACCTGAAGCAGCACTGGGTGGAAATTTTCTCAATACGAAGTGGGAAGATGTGGCTGTTGCACTTCAAGTTTCTGCATTCTCATTCAAATCACTCACAATGGCTGCCCGACCATTATTCAATGGTGGTGGATCAGTTGTTGGACTTGATTTCGATGCACAAGTGGCATGGCCAAAATACGATTGGATGGGCGTTGCAAAAGCAGCACTGGAATCAACATCGCGTTATTTAGCGCGCGATCTTGGTCCTGAAAATATTCGAGTCAATCTTGTAGCTGCAGGTCCTATTCGCACAATGGCTGCAAAATCTATTCCTGGTTTTGATGAGTTTGAAAAAGTATGGAATGAACGTTCACCTCTCGCATGGGACACCACCGATCCGGTTCCTGCAGCACAAGCAACTGTTGCACTGCTCTCTGATTGGTTTCCTAAGACGACGGCAGAGATCATTCACGTCGATGGCGGCCTCCATGCGATGGGTGCTTAGGCGCGAATTTCTCTATTTGGGCCTGCTCGGGTAATCTTTGCTCCAGACCAGTGGCTTCGGCTGCTGCAAGAGGAGTTACCGCTCCCACCTTCTTCGCTTCTAGCGATTTGGTTCGTCGGGTATGACTAAAGGATTTATTCCTTTTTCTCGCCCTTGCGGTTGCGATTTTTGTAGCGCTTGATTCACTAGAAGCGTTCGACACAACCATAAGGAGCACAAATCACAACAGAACCGCGCATCAACGATCGAATTCGTACACCTCAAATTCGTCTCATCGGTTACACCGGAGAACAAGTTGGAGTTGTAGATATCGATACAGCGCTAAAGATGGCAGATGAAGTTGGTCTCGACTTAGTTGAGATTGCACCAGATGCTAATCCGCCCGTTTGCAAGATCATGGACTTCGGAAAGTATAAGTACGAAGTTGCACAGAAAGCACGGGAAGCGCGACAGAACCAGACCCACATTGTGGTGAAGGAAGTGCGATTGACACCAAAGATTGAAACTCACGACTATGAGACCAAACGTGCTCAAGTAGAAAAGTTCCTCAAGGGTGGCGACAAGGTGAAAGTTACGATGAAGTTCCGTGGAAGAGAACAAACGCGTCCTGAGTTGGGTTACAAAATGTTGCAACGTCTTGCAGAAGATGTTGCAGAAGTGGCCTTCATTGAATTCGCCCCAAAGCAAGAGGGACGAAACATGACGATGGTCCTGGGTCCAACGAAGAAGAAGACAGAAGCAGTTGCAGAACAGAAAGCAGCACGCAAAGCGAAAGCCGAAGCTGCAGCTGAGACAACCGAGTAAGGGAGCATGTAATGCCAAAGATGAAGACACACAGTGGGGCGAAGAAAACCTTCCGCGTCACAGGTACAGGAAAGATCATGCACGAGCGCGCTGGTAAGCGCCACCTTCTCGAGCGCAAATCTTCACGACAGACACGTCGCTTGAGTACAGAGACTTCAGCAAAAGCAACCGTAACAGTGACAGCCAAGCGCATGCTTGGTTTGAAATAAGGAGCGTGACTAAATGGCAAGAGTAAAACGTGGAGTTCACGCAGCAAAGAAGCGTCGCACAACTCTCGAGCGCGCAAGTGGATACCGTGGACAACGTTCACGTCTTTTCACAAAGGCGAAAGAGCAAGTTACGCACTCAATGGTTTATGCGTTCAATGACCGCAAAGATAAGAAAGGCGATTTCCGTCGTCTTTGGATTCAACGCATCAATGCTGAATGCCGCGCTAATGGACTTACATACAATCGCTTCATCCAAGGCCTCAAGGCTGCAGGAGTTGAAGTTGATCGTCGTGTTCTTTCAGAGCTAGCAACAAATGAGCCAGCAACATTTAAGACACTTGTTGATCTTGCTCGCAAAAGCTTGATCTCTGCTTAATAGGCACCAATGATTGAGAGCCTTCATTCGCCACATATTGCGCGAGTGAAGGCTCTTATTGGTTCTAGAGGAGTAAAAGAGCGACGCAGTTCAGGCCATTTCGTGGCTGAAGGAATTCAAAGCATTCGCGAAGCAATAACCTTTCCCAACGAAATCTCAATCGATACTCTCTATCTAACGAGTAATGGTCGAAATCGCTTAGAAGAATCAATAGATCTCTCTGGGGTCAACACACTCGATGTAAGTGATGAAGTGATGGCTCAAATTTCGGAGACTATTACCCCGCAAGGAATTCTTGCTATTTGCACAATTCCGCAGCGCACTATTGCGCAATTCAAACTCAGCGGGAAGAGCAGACTTATTTACTTATCAGAGATTCAAGATCCAGGAAATGCTGGAACGATTATTCGCTCCGCTGATGCAATGGGTATGAACGCTATTGTCACTTCACCAGGAAGCGTCGATCTATTTTCACCAAAAGTTGTTCGATCCACAGCTGGTTCCCTATGGCATATACCTGTATTCGAAAGTATTGCATTAGAGGATTTGATTACATTATTTCCAACAGCTCAAATGTTTACACTGGGATCAAGGGGTGCTATTCCTCTTCCAGAGTTGCATGTTGATTCTGATTGCATTGCAATATTTGGTAATGAAGCACGGGGGATTGCGACGCCACAGAATCTTGTGCAGGTGAGCATTCCTATGCCTGGAAATGCCGAGAGCCTCAATCTCTCTGCTGCGGCATCAATTGTTATGTATCACCTTTCACATATCCCGACCTCTGCTAACTCGTCGCGATAGAGTTCGTGTCATGGATTCAAAGGATGTAGCAGGCTGGGTAAAAAATGCTCAAGCCGCTTTCCTCCTCGCTACCGATTTAGATGAACTCAAGAGTGCTCGCTTGGCTCATATGGGCGATAAAGCTCCAATTTCACTGGCGAGTAGATCACTTGGTTCGCTCTCACCAGATGAGAAAGCCTCATTTGGAAAAATAATTGGAGATGCGAAAGTGCAGATTACGAGCGCCCTTGATAGCGCGACAAAGAAATTGGAAAATATTCGAGATCAGAAAGTTCTACTCGAAGAGGTTGTAGATATAACACTTCCCGCTAGTCGGATGCATCGCGGCGGATTACACCCGATTTCAATTATCAAGAATGAAATCTCTGATTTCTTTATTGAACAGGGTTTCTCAGTTGCCGAAGGCCCAGAGATGGAATCGGGATGGCTCAACTTTGATGCCCTCAATATTCCAGCGGATCACCCCGCACGCACCATGCAGGACACATTTTTTATCGAACCACTTGAATCAGGAATGGTTCTGCGTACTCAAACTTCACCAGTGCAAATTCGCACAATGTTGACCCAAGAACCTCCTATCTACATCATCTCTCCCGGTAGAACTTTCCGCGCTGACGAACTCGATGCCACACATAGTCCCGTCTTTCATCAAGTAGAGGGGCTCGTTGTAGATCGTGGAATCACAATGGCACATCTCAAAGGCACTCTTGATAATTTTGCGCAGCACATGTTCGGAGCAGATGTAACAACTCGACTTCGACCTTCGTTTTTCCCTTTCACTGAACCAAGTGCAGAGGTTGATATATTTTTCAACGGTCGCTGGATTGAATGGGGCGGTTGCGGAATGGTCAATCCGAAGGTTCTCCAGACTTGCGGAATTGATACAGATATCTTTACTGGCTTCGCATTTGGAATGGGGCTAGAACGTACCTTGATGGTTCGTCATGGAATTACTGACATGCATGACATCGTTGAAGGAGATTTACGTTTTACTCGACAGTTCGGAATGGGTTTGTAATGCGCGCACCGTTATCGTGGTTGCGCGAGTTTGCCGCCATCCCAGAATCTATAAGCGCAGAAGCAATTTCAGATGCATTTATTCGTGTTGGCTTCGAGGTTGAGGAAATAATTGTCCAAGGCGCTGATCTAACTGGCCCACTTGTAGTCGCAAAAGTATTAGCTATTGAAGAGCTCACTGGAAATAAGAAGCCGATACGTTTTGTCGAATTGGATTGCGGGGAGAAGCAGAGCCGATTCGTCATATGTGGAGCAACTAATTTTGCAGTGGGAGATTTAGTCGTTGCCGCTCTTCCAGGGGCAGTACTTCCCGGAAATTTTGCAATCTCGGCGCGCGAAACTTATGGAAAAACAAGTAATGGAATGATCTGCTCGTTGCGTGAACTCGGATTGGGTGAAGACCATTCTGGAATTATTGTTCTACCCGCTAACTCTCTTGCAGTTGGTACTGATGCAATAGCAGCACTCGAAATCAATGATGTGATTTTTGATATTGCAGTAAATCCAGACCGCGGCTATGCACTGAGCATACGTGGCCTAGCACGCGAAATTGCGGGCGCCCTCAATGTGAAGTATTTAGATCCAATAGATGCCCTGAAGAAACTTGATTTCAAGAAGGCAGGAGAGGGTGTTACACCCGTCCTCGAGGATGGCGCATCAATTTTCTATCTACGAACTCTCTCCAATTACAAGGCAGATGCACTGACTCCGTTATGGATGTCACGTCGTATTGAAAAAATGGGAATGCGCTCCATTTCACTCGCCGTTGATATTACGAATTATGTGATGTTGGAATTAGGGCAGCCATTGCACGCATTTGACCGCTCAAAAATAAAAGGAAACCTGCGAATTGGACGAGTGAAGAAAGATCAAAAATTCACAACATTAGATGGACAAGAAAGAAATATTTCATCTGTAGATCTCATGGTCATGGATGACAATGGTCCGTTAGCACTGGCTGGAACAATGGGTGGCTTGAGTTCTGAGATAACTTCATCCACTACAGAACTTGCACTAGAGGCAGTTCGCTTTGATCCCATTTCAATCGCAAAGAACTCAAGGCGCCACAAGTTATCAACTGAGGCATCGCGTCGATTAGAGCGACACGTTGACCCATCGTTAGCGCAATATGCTTCCGCACGATTCGCCCAACTATTGATTGACTTAGGTGGGGCTACTCACGTTGATACCCAGCATGCAGGTGAACCACGCTTTACACCGATTGTAAAACTAGAGCCAGCCTATGTTTCACAAATATTGGGCTATTCGATTACACCTGAAAAGATTCGTGAAATTTTGACCACAATTGGATGCGATGTCGATAAGGATTTCAATGTTGATCCACCATCATGGCGATGGGATCTCACTCAGCCTGCTGACTTTGTTGAAGAAGTTGCTCGCATGATTGGTTATGACGCAATTCCTTCATTACTGCCTCCGCGCCCCAAGCATGCTTCACTCACGTGGTCACAAAAACGTATTCGCGTTATATCTAGCGCTCTTGCCGCGCGAGGATTATCAGAAGTACAAACTTTCCCATTTACAAGTGATGCAATTATCGAATCGATGGGGTACGTCAATGAGCGCGCGAAGACATACCGCATTGCCAATCCAATGTCAGAAGATTTCCCTGTATTACGTACTCATCTCTTGCCTGGTCTTGCAGCAGTTGCATCTCGCAATATTGGACGTGGCGCAAAAGACTTTGCAATCTTTGAAGTTGGTTCAATCTTTAGAAATTCGAAAGATCTAGTTGCGGCAATATCGCCAGATTTAGAGAAGAAGCCATCGAAGGCAAAAATTGACGAGATTTTCAGCAGTGTTCCAGCGCAGCATTTACACCTAGGGGCAATTCTCGTTGGCAAGATCGAAGATACAAGTTGGCGTGGTTCTTCTCGTTCATACGAATGGAGTGATGCAATTGCAATGGCACAAGAGATATTGCAATTGTGCAATTTAGAATTTACGGTAGCACGTTCAGATTTTGCCCCATGGCATCCAGGTCGCTGCGCAGAACTTCTTATCGATGGCAAGCCTGTAGCTCATGCAGGTGAATTGCACCCGCGAGTAGTTGAACAATTCTCGCTTCCTGCTCGCTCTGTTGCTTTTGTTATCAATCTCAGTGCATTGCCACAGTCTCCATTAGTTCGAGGCGAAGGAGTTGGCGCAATGCCACCTGCGCTTCAAGATGTTGCACTCATAGTTGATGAAAAAGTGAGCGCTGCAGCAGTTGAATCTGCACTTCGAAAAGGTGCTGGTGAATTACTCGAATCTATAGTTCTCTTTGATCGATACGACAAGATGGGCGATGGCAAGATTTCACTCGCGTATTCACTTACCTTTAGAGCACCTGACCGCACGTTGACCGGAGCGGAGATTACCCAGGTTCGTGAAGCGGCCGTGGCCCAGGCAGTAAAAGATTGCGGTGCTATCCTACGAACCGCATAATTATGCACAGATTTGCATAATTATAGATTTTTGCTAAACTGCGGGTATGAGAACTGCAGTAATCGGTGCAAGTGGATATTCAGGTGGAGAACTTCTCCGTATCCTCGCGGGACACCCTGACTTTGAAGTTAGCGCCATATCTGCTCATTCCAATGCTGGGGAAGATGTCATTTCGATTCACCCATTTCTCCACGCCTACGCAGGGCGTAAGTTCGTTGAGATTAGCTCCATAGATTGGAAAGAGATTGATTTTGCTTTCCTTGCGTTACCTCATGGAGAATCAGCAAAAATCTCCCTAGAGATTCCTAATAACATAAAGATTGTTGATCTTGGCGCGGATTTCAGATTAGAAGATCCACTGATGTGGGAAAAATATTATGGTGGAGAGTATGCAGGAACTTGGCCGTATGGATTACCGGAATTGTTTCGAGAGCACATTGTCGGGGCAAAACGAGTTGCTAATCCTGGGTGCTACGCGACAGCTATATCGCTATCTATAGCACCAATCAGTAAATACATCGAAAATGATATTGTCGTCGTGGCTGCATCGGGAACTACAGGTGCGGGTAGAAGTGCAAAAATCAATTTACTTGGTAGTGAAGTTATGGGTTCTCTCACTACCTATAAATTTGGGGGAGTACATCAACACACCCCAGAGATTGAACAATCACTTGCGAAGGCAACAGGAATAGATCCGAAGATAAGTTTTACCCCGATTCTTGCGCCAATGCCTAGAGGTATTCTTGCGACGGTTTCTGCAAAACTGACGGAGGTTATTTCGACCAATGAAGCGCACGAAATTTTTTCCCAGTTTTTCAAAAATGCACAGTTTATTACAGTTCTTCCACCTGGGCAGATGCCACAAACTAGTGCAGTTTATGGAACCAATAGAGTTCATATGCAGGTAGCGTGTGATGCGAGAACTCAAAGAATTACGATTTCGGCTGCTATCGATAATTTAGGAAAAGGTGCAGCGGGGCAAGCTATTCAAAATGCAAACCTGATGTGTGGTTTCCCCGAAAGCACTGGTCTGTCAGCATGAAATTTCCACAAGGATTTAGAGGTGGAGCAGTTGCCGCTGGGCTAAAAAGTTCCGGTGCACTTGACCTCACAAT
>Ga0209550_10005742_pt1 | contig 11598 bp, 12 predicted proteins | sample LauGreSuBDMM15SN_2_FD_187567 | JGI IMG/M metagenome (GOLD analysis project Ga0209550, IMG submission 187567) | Freshwater lake microbial communities from Lake Michigan, USA - Su13.BD.MM15.SN (SPAdes) (version 5) | ecosystem: Environmental > Aquatic > Freshwater > Lake | place: Lake Michigan... | reverse complement strand
TTGTTAGTTAGATTTCTAATCCCAGTTTATGGCCAAATTTTTCTCGATTCCGGTAGCCGAAGTGCACAAAGAAACCCCCGATTGCGTGGCGGTTACCTTGGCAATTCCTTCCGAGTTACACGACCAATTTCAATACAAAGCCGGACAGTACCTCACGTTTCGCGCGCAGATAAATGGTGCCGAAGTACGCCGATCGTATTCGCTGGCTACCGCACCCGCCGAACAAAAATGGCAGGTGGCCATCAAGAAAATCCCCAACGGTGTGTTCTCCTCTTTTGCCAACGACCAATTAAATCCGGGCATGTTGCTCGAGGTGATGCCGCCGCGAGGCTCTTTTTTTGCAGAACCCAGCACGACTCCCCAACACTATATTGCTTTTGCCGCCGGCAGTGGCATTACGCCCATTTTGTCTTTGATAAAAATGCACTTGGCCGCCGAGCCCGAAAGCACCTTTACTTTATTTTACCAAAACCGTTCGGTCAAATCGATCGTGTACAAGGAAGAACTCGAACAACTCAAAAACGTCTATTTCAATCGCTTTGAACTGTTCCATTTTCTCACCCAAGAACACCGCTCGTCCGAGTTGTTCAATGGCCGTTTCAGCCCCGAAAAATTGGCAATCATTACCCAAAAATTACTAGATATTCCAAGCATAGCCGCCTGTTATTTGTGCGGCCCAGAAGAGATGATTCACATGTTGCGCGAGCAATTAGAAGCCGCCGGTTTACCCAAACAACACATTCATTACGAGTTGTTTACTAGTGGTTTAACCAACGCCGACAAAGAACGCATCAGCAAAATTGTCGAGAAAAAAGTAGAAGGAACCGAGGTTACCATCATCGACGGAGGCAAAGAATTCCATTTTGTAATGGGCCAAGATTTTGACAACCTGCTCGATGGCGCGATTGCCGCCGGTGCCGATTTGCCCTATGCCTGCAAAGGTGGCGTGTGCAGCACCTGCCGTTGCCAAGTGGTCGAAGGAACGGTCGAGATGAAGCTCAACTATTCGCTCGAAGCCGAAGATTTGGCCAAAAATTATGTGCTCAGTTGCCAAGCGGTGCCTACTTCTCAAAAAGTGGTCGTCGATTTTGGTATATAAATAAGTCCTTTTTTGGAGCTGTTTCCCGCTGTTCGCGCTACACGGTAGCTTGCTTCCATCGGGGCTAGAACTAGAAATAAAATAGAAAATAACAAAACCTAAAGTTCAAAATAGTATGTCAGAACAAGAAGTAAAAAACCTAGAAAAAATGTTTGAGGCCCGCATTGCCCGAGACGAAAAAATTGAGCCAAAAGACTGGATGCCGGCCAATTACCGAAAAACACACATTCGCCAAATTTCTCAACACGCCCATTCCGAAATTGTAGGGATGTTGCCCGAAGGAAATTGGATTACACGGGCGCCTTCCTTGCGTCGCAAAGTGGCCTTGTTGGCCAAAGTGCAAGACGAGGGTGGACATGGCTTGTACTTGTACAGTGCCGCCGAAACCTTGGGAATCACGCGCGAAGAAATGTCAGAGCAATTGCACAAGGGCGAAGCCAAATATTCAAGTATCTTCAATTATCCAGCCGTAACCTGGGCCGACATGGGCACCGTGGGTTGGTTGGTTGACGGCGCAGCCATTATGAACCAAGTAGCGCTCATGGGCACTTCCTACGGACCGTATGCCAGAGCTATGGTGCGCATTTGCAAAGAAGAAAGTTTTCACCAACGCCAAGGTTTCGAAATTTTGCTCACGTTGTGCAACGGCACACCCGAGCAAAAAGCAATGGCGCAAGATTCGCTCAACCGCTGGTGGTGGCCTTCTTTAATGATGTTTGGTCCCCGCGATGCCGAATCACCCAATACCGAACAATCGGTAAAATGGAAACTCAAACGCAAAACCAACGACGAATTGCGTCAGTCTTTTGTAGATCAAACCGTACCGCAAGCCAATATTTTGGGATTAACCATCCCAGATCCCGAACTCAAATGGAACGAGGCACGCCAGCAATATGATTTTGGCGAACTCGATTGGAACGAGTTTTGGCAAGTGGTCAAAGGACACGGACCCTGCAACAAACAGCGCATAGCCGCACGCGTTAAAGCTACCGAAGAAGGGACTTGGGTACGCGATGCCGCCATGGCCCACGCCGAAAAACAAGCAGCAGTTACAGTAAAACAAGCAATTTAAATCAGTTGAATGTAAAAGTAAAGGAAGATATTTTGCACTAAGAATTTTGACTTTATGACTTTCGACTTTAAGACTATATCACATGAAAAATTGGCCACTTTGGGAAGTATTCATCAGAAGTAAAAACGGATTAGAACACCGCCATTGCGGAAGCCTACACGCCAGCGATGCCACCATGGCGCTCGAAAACGCCCGCGACGTATACACCCGCCGCATGGAAGGCGTGAGTATTTGGGTAGTGCCTTCGTCACAAATCACGGCATCCAATCCGGAGCACAACGGCGAAACCTTTGAGCCCGCTATGGACAAGGCCTATCGCCATCCTACCTTTTATGATTTGCCTGACGAATTGAAACACATGTAAATAGGAAGTAGGTTTTTGGATAATTTAGAAACACCTACAGCCAACTACCCACCACCTTCAACCTTAAAAAATGGACAACAAGTTAATTCAATACATACTCGGAATTGCAGACAATTCCTTGATTCTCGGACAACGCTTGGGCGAATTGTGTGGCCACGGCCCCAGTTTAGAAACCGATATTGCCCTCACCAACATTTCCCTCGATTTGTTTGGGCAAACCCGTTCGTATTATCAATATGTAGCCCAATTGCAAGGCGGCGTTGCTACCGAAGACACGGTGGCCTTTTTGCGTTTGGAACGCGAATACAAAAATGTCTTGTTGGTCGAGCAACCCAACACCGATTTTGGTTATGTAATTGCCAAACAATTTTTGTTTGATGTTTTTCATTTGGCTTTTTTGCAGGAATTGCAACACAGCAAAGACACGCAATTGGCAGCCATTGCGGTCAAGAGCATCAAAGAAGTATTGTACCACACCCGCTTTTCTTCCGATTGGATCAAGCGATTGGGCGACGGAACAACTGAAAGTCACGGGCGCATCCAAACCGCGATCAATGACTTATGGATATACACCGACGAATTGTTTCAACCCACCGAAGCCGATACAGCCATGGTTACTCAAGGCATTGGCGTAGATTCAACAAAATTAAAAGCCAACTATTACCAACTAGTTTCTGCAGTTTTGGCTGAGGCAACCTTGATCACACCTGTTGTGGAGTATTTTCAAAAAGGAGGAAAGCAAGGTATACACAGCGAACACATGGGCTTTATCGTCACCGAACTGCAATTCATGCAACGCACCTATCCCAATATGAATTGGTAGTGAATCCTCATTTGCCGCAACTATTTCGATCGCTATAATCTATATATGAGTTCAACAACAGCCCAAATCGATCCGCAACTCCTCGACATACTCGAGACGGTATCCGATCCTGAGATTCCGGTGTTGTCAATTATACAAATGGGTTTTGTGCGATCGGCTAAGTTTATGAATCAGCTGGTTGAGATAGAAATTACGCCTACCTACAGCGGCTGTCCGGCCATGGATGTGATTGCCGACGACATCAAATCGGCCTTCAAATCCCAAGGGTATCAGGCAGTAGTAAAATTGATTTTGTCGCCAGCTTGGAGCACCGATTGGATTACCGCCCAAGGCCGATTGACTTTAGAAAAATACGGCATTGCGGCTCCCTTAGAACCCATCGCCGACAAAGAAGCCTTGTTGGGCAACAAAAAACTGGTAAAATGCCCGCAGTGTGGCACATTAAACACTAAATTAGTCAGTCAATTTGGATCAACGGCTTGTAAGGCCTTGTTTCAGTGCGAAGACTGCCTAGAACCTTTTGATTATTTTAAATGCTTAAAATAAAACACAATGACTAACGCACAAGAATCTCCTTTTGGTTCCACTATTAGCTATGCCGTGCAGGCGCAGGTAGCTTGGATCACCCTCAACAGACCCGAAGTTTTCAACAGTTTTAACCGAGAAATGGCCTTGGCTACGCAAGCTGCCCTGCAAGCTGCTGCCCACGATGAATCCGTTCGAGCCATCGTTTTGACAGGAAATGGAAAAGCCTTTTGTGCCGGGCAAGACCTAAAAGAAGTGACCACGCCCGAGTTGCATCCGGGTTTCAAAAATATCATCGACGAACATTACAATCCCATTATCAACCTGTTGCGCAGCATCGAAAAACCCATTATCGCTGCAGTCAATGGCGTAGCAGCAGGAGCCGGTGCCAATATTGCATTGGCTTGCGATTTTGTAGTTTCGTCTGAGCACGGCAGTTTTATCCAGGCCTTTTCCAAAATTGGTTTAGTGCCCGACAGCGGCGGAACCTTTTTCTTGCCCCGACTCATCGGCTTGCATCGTGCCACCGCCTTGATGTTCTTGGGCGATAAACTCACTGCCGAAGAAGCCTGCAAAATGGGTATGGTCTATAAATTATATCCGTCGGCCTTTTTCCAAGAAGAAGTACAAACCTTGGCCGAAACCTTGGCGAAACTACCCACCTTGGCCTTGGGCCTCACCAAACGTTTGTTAAACCAATCGCTTCAAAATAATTTAGAACAACAATTGGCCTTAGAATCGGCCATCCAAATACAAGCCAGTTCCTCACACGATTACCACGAAGGAGTTACCGCTTTTGTCGAAAAAAGAAAACCGACTTTTCGCGGAAATTAATAATTTATAATTAAAAAATAATAATGAATAATTTTCCAGAACCGACAACCGACAACCGACAACCGACAACTTTTTGCGTAGGCATTATCGGCTCCGGAACAATGGGCTCTGGCATCGCGCAAGTAGCCGCCACGGCAGGATGTGCAGTGAAGTTGGTAGATGTAAATGCAACCGCTTTGGAGAAGAGTAAGTTGGCACTTGAAAATATCTTATCCAAATTGGTTGAGAAAGAAAAAATCGATGCCAATGAAAAAGCACGTATTCAATCCAACATCTCCTATGTGACCGAATTGTCGGCCTTAGCAGATGCAGATTTGGTGATTGAAGCCATCGTCGAAAATCTCGAAGTCAAGCGAAAGTTGTTTGCCGAACTCGAATTGGTGGTCACGAAGCAGTGCATCCTGGCCTCCAATACCTCCTCCCTTTCTATCGCTTCCATTGCCGCGGCTTCTACCTCACCCGAACGCGTCCTTGGAATTCACTTTTTTAATCCGGCACCACTGATGCAATTGGTGGAGGTAATTCCGGCGGTGCAAACCAGCGAGGCCGTGATTCAAAAATCAGTAGAAATTATTTCCAGTTGGAACAAAACGGTGGCCGTAGCCAAAGACACGCCTGGGTTTATTGTAAACCGAGTGGCTCGTCCGTTTTATAGCGAAAGTTTGCGCATCTATGAGGAAGGCGTAGCCGATTTTGCGACCATCGATTGGGCCTTAAAAACCATAGGCGGATTCAAGATGGGCCCCTTTGAATTGATGGACCTAATTGGCCACGATGTGAATTATGTGGTTACCGAGACTGTGTTTACTGCCTTCTATTTTGACCCTAAATTCAAACCGTCTTTCACCCAAAAACGATTGTTGGAAGCAGGCTGTTTGGGTAGAAAATCAGGTCGAGGCTTTTACAATTACAGCCAAGAGTTGCCGCAACCAACAGAAGATTTGCAATTGGCCAAAGCCATTTTTGATCGCGTAATCGTGATGCTCATCAACGAAGCCGCCGACACCTTGTTTTTGAATATCGCTTCAGCAAAAGACATTGACAATGCCATGACCAAAGGCGTGAATTATCCCAAAGGTTTATTGGCTTGGGCCGATGAACTAGGCATCGACTGGTGTGTGAATACATTAGATAGCTTGTACAACGAATACCACGAAGATCGCTACCGTTGCAGTCCGATACTGAGACGCATGGCGACAGCCAATATTCAATTTTATAATTAACAACTAATAAATCCCAAATTCCAAAAAACAAATTCCAATTCCGAGGCCTCAGATCAAAATCATTCCGAAGTTTCGGGACAAAAATCAAAAATCAAAAATCACCAATCGTTAATCCCCATGGAAGGCACCAAAATACCTCAAAAGATGCTATCTCAAGACCCCTACAGCCAATGGCTGGGCATCACCATTTTGGAATGTGACCTGGGACGCTGCAAAGTAGGAATGACGGTGCGCAAAGAAATGCTCAACAGCATGAACAAAGCCCATGGCGGAATCACCTATTCGTTGGCCGATACTGCTTTTGGTTTTGCGGCCAATACCCACGGCAAATTTGCAGTGTCAATTGAAACCTCGATCAATCACATTGAGGCCGTAAACGAAGGTGATTATTTGGTGGCCGAATCGGTGATTGAAAAAGTGAATGCTAAATTGGGATTCAACATCATAGAGGTTCGTCGAAAGTCGAAAGTCGAAAGTGAAAAGGATGAACTTGTGGCACTTTTCAAAGGAGTGGTATACAGAACAAATAAAGAATGGGAAATTTAATTATGAGTTTTGAGTTATGAGTGAGAGTATAATTAAAATTAAGAGTTTTGAACTTGCAATTTCAGGAGTTAATTTTTATAACTATTTAGTTTCTGAAAGGAAGGAATATGTCATGAGTAAGCAGTTTTTGCGATCCATAACTTCGGTAGGAGCTAATGTTAGAGAAGCTGTAAATGCCCAAAGTAAATTAGATTTTATACATAAATTGGCTATTGCCCAAAAAGAATGTGATGAATCATTGTATTGGCTAGAACTATTAAAAGAGACAAAATATATAGACGAAAAAGATTTCAATGTAATTTATACAAAAGCTTTAGAAGTATTGAAAATCATCAAGAGTATAATTATTTCAACGAAAAAAAATTTAAAAAGTTAAGAACTAATAATTCATAACTACTAATTCATAACTAAAAAAATGGAAGCATACATCATAGACGGAATTCGCACACCAATCGGCAGTTACCAAGGCGCTTTGGCCAGTATGCGTGCCGATGATTTGGGTGCATTGGTCATCAAACAGTTAGTAGAAAATAACCCTAATATTCCCGCAGCGGCTTATGATGACGTCATCATGGGCTGTGCCAATCAAGCTGGAGAAGACAATCGCAATGTAGCGCGCATGTCTTTGTTGTTGGCGGGTTTGCCGCATACCGTTCCCGGTGAGACGGTGAATCGCTTGTGTAGTTCAGGTTTGTCGGCCATTATTCATGCCAATCGCGCCATCAAATCAGGCGACGGAGAGGTATTTATAGCCGGTGGAATTGAGAACATGACCCGCGGGCCTTTGGTGGTATCTAAACCTTCTACTGCCTTTGGAACCGATTCAAAAATGTACGACAGCAGCTTTGGCTGGCGATTCATCAATCCCAAACTGCACGCGCTATATGGCACCGATGCCATGGGTGAAACAGCAGAAAATTTAGTAGAAAAATATAACATTACGCGCGAAGACCAGGATGCTTTTGCCTTGCACAGCCAACAAAAAGCAGCAGCAGCGCAGGCATCAGGACGATTGGCCAAAGAAATTGTACCCGTAGCCATTCCGCAAAGAAAAGGCGATGCAATTCAATTCTCAACAGATGAATTTGTAAAACCAGCCACTTCAATAGAAGGCTTAGCCAAATTGCGACCCGCCTTCAAAAAAGACGGCAGCGTTACGGCGGGAAATGCTTCTGGACTAAACGACGGAGCAGCAGCAACTATTATCGCCTCGGCTGAAGCCATAGAAAAATATAAGTTGAAACCCCTTGCCCGCATTGTCAGTTCGGCCGTGGTAGGCGTAGAGCCTAGCATCATGGGAATTGGCCCGGTAGAAGCCAGCAAAAAAGCGCTAGAAAAAGCAGGATTGACGCTAGATCAAATGGATATCATCGAGCTAAACGAAGCCTTTGCCGCGCAGAGTATTGCTTGCATTCGTGCATTGGGATTACAAGACAACGACCCAAGAATCAATCCCAACGGAGGAGCCATTGCTTTGGGGCATCCGCTGGGTGTAACGGGTGCTAGAATCACGTATTCGGCGGCATTAGAATTACAACTCACCGGAAAACGCTATGCCTTAATCACCATGTGTATTGGAGTAGGACAGGGCTATGCGGTGATAATTGAGAAAACATAGAAAAACGATTGAAGATTTTTGTCCCGAGGCTTCGGGATGATTTTTGAACATTTGGAATCAACAGCAATAAAATGTATAGCATGACAAAAACACAACATTACGTACTCGGAAAATGGATGTCGGCCACGGGCGAAGGGAAACCTAGCTTTGATGCCGTAACCGGCGAATTCATTGCCGAAACCTCGGTTGAAGGATTGGATATCCCAGCAATATTGCAGTACGGAAGAACCAAAGGCGGCGAGCGATTGCGCAAAATGACCTTCCAAGAACGGGGCAATATGCTCAAGAGTTTAGCCATGTATCTCAGCAAACGCAAAGAGGCGTTTTACGAACTCAGTTACCGAACGGGCGCCACGCGTGTGGATTCGTGGATTGATATCGAAGGCGGATTTGGTAATTTATTTGCCAATGCCTCCTTGCGAAAGTTATTCCCTAACCAACCCTATCACGTAGAAGGCGATCCGATTGATTTATCCAAAGGCGGCCGATTCATGGCCCATCATATTTTAGTACCCAAAAAAGGAGTAGCCATTCACATCAATGCGTTCAACTTCCCGATTTGGGGTATGCTCGAAAAATGTGCCGTCAACTGGATGGCCGGAATGCCAGCTGTGGTTTTGCCTGCGCCCGTTACGGCCTATTTAACCGAAGCCGTTGTGCGCGAAATTATCGCTTCTAATATTTTACCCGAAGGCGCCTTGCAGCTCATTAGCGGCACGGCCAAAAATATATTCGATACCGTCGACAGCCAAGACGTGATCACCTTTACCGGATCAGCCAGCACCGGAAGATTGTTGAAAGCCCATCCTAGAATTATTCAAGAAGCTGTTCCGTTTACCATGGAGGCCGACTCCTTAAATGCTTCAATTTTAGGAGAAGACGCCGTTCCTGGAACGCCCGAATTTGATTTGTTCATCAACCAAGCGCGCAGCGAAATCACCGTAAAAGCCGGCCAAAAATGTACCGCCATTCGAAGAATGATTGTGCCTGCCAACTTAATGGATGAGGTGCAAGCTGCACTTGCTAAATCATTAGACAAAGTAACCGTTGGCGATCCTCGACTCAAAGAAGTACGCATGGGTGCTTTGGTGAGCAAAGATCAAGTAAATGTACTGAAAGGACGCGTGCAGGAATTATCCAAATCGGCCAAAATAGTCTATGGCGATCTAGAAAAAATCAACTTGATGGGGGCCGATGAAAAAGGGGCGTTTGTGAGTCCAATTTTACTTCGAGAAGACCAACCGTTTACAAATCTAGCCGTGCACGAAACGGAAGCATTTGGTCCGGTATCGACCTTGATGCCCTATAACAATTTAGACGAAGCCATCGAATTGGCTCAAATGGGTAAAGGTTCGTTAGTATCCTCAATCGTGACCAATTCTGATGCGATCGCCAAAGACTATGTGGTCAATGCCGCTTCGCATCACGGCAGAATATTAGTATTGAATCGCGAAAATGCCAAGCAAAGCACCGGTCACGGATCACCCTTGCCCCAGTTGGTGCACGGAGGACCGGGTCGAGCAGGTGGCGGCGAAGAAATGGGTGGAGTACGCGGAATTACACATTATATGCAACGCTGCGCCATACAAGGATCGCCCACCACATTAACCGAAATCACAGGCATTTACCAAGCCAATTCGGCCTACAAAGAAATCACCCAACATCCGTTTCAGTACCATTGGGAAGATATTCAGCCCGGGATGTCGTTGCGCACGCACAACAGAACAGTCACCGATACCGACATCATCAATTTTGCTAATATTACTTGGGATCATTTCTATGCCCATACCGATATCACTTCGCTAGATGGCAGTATTTTCAAGAAACGAACAGCGCACGGCTACTTTATTTTGGCTGCCGCTGCTGGTTTGTTTGTCTATCCGAACAAAGGGCCAGTTGCCGCCAATTATGGGTTGGAAGAATGCCGATTTTTGCGCCCCATTTACCACAACGACACGGTCTATGTGCGCCTCACCTGCAAACAAAAAGTAGATCGTGACGTGGCTTCGGCTGAACATCCGAGTGGAATTGTGAAATGGTTTGTAGAAGTTTTTGACACGACTGACGAATTGGTTGCAGTGGCTACGATTCTCACCATGGTGCAGAAAAAACAAGCCGTATTCGTTGAAATGACCGATGCTAAAATTGCCGAATGCCTCCATAAATTAACCGAAAATTCAAAACCAAGTTGGGGAATTTTAACGCCACAACATGTGTTGGAACATTTGGAACATGGCTATAGAATCCTATCGGGTGAAATTCAAGATTTTGAGATTGCCACACCCGAAAAGATTTTGGATAAGGTGCACAATTCCTTGTACAATTATGACAAATTCCCCATGGGAACCAATTTCCCAACCATGAAAAAAGGCGAAGTTGAAAATTTAATTCATCCTGATTTTGAGACCGCCAAAGCCAAATTTTTGGAAGCCAGAGAAAAGTATACAACCTTTTTCAACGAAAACCCAGAAGCCATTTTAAAGAATATGGTGTTTGGCGAATTGAACAAATATGAATCTTATCTTTTAGAAAGAAAACATTTGAATCATCATTTTGAACAGTTTGGATTAATATAATTAACGATTGAAGATTAACGATTTTTGATTTTTAGAAGTATTTAAAATCAACAATCAACAATCAACAATCAACAATCAACAATTATTATGAGCGCTTACGTAAAACATAACCTAGAAAATCACATTGCAACGATTGAATTTTTTCATCCAGAGCAAAATTCGCTACCTGGCACTATTCTAGCCCAATTGGCGAATACGATTACCGAAGCCGGAACTAACAATGAGGTACAAGTGATCATCCTAAAAAGCGGTGGCGATCGCACCTTTTGTGCCGGAGCCAGTTTTCAGGAACTCATCGCCATTGATGATGCGGCCACCGGAAAAGTATTTTTCTCCGGCTTTGCCAATGTGATTAATGCCATGCGCAAGTGTCCGAAGTTTATCATCGGTAGAATTCAAGGAAAAACAGTAGGCGGTGGAGTAGGCATTGCCGCTTCAACCGATTATTGCATGGCTACTCAATTTGCTTCGATTAAATTGAGCGAACTCAATGTAGGCATCGGACCATTTGTGGTTTCGCCCACCATTGAACGCAAAATGGGCGTGTCAGCTTTGTCGCAAATTGCCATCGATGCCAACACGTTTTACGATGCCAACTGGGCCCGAGAAAAAGGCTTGTATGCCCAAGTGTTTGAAACCATAGCCGAAATGGATGAAGCTGTGCAAGCCTTTGCCGAACATTTGTGTACGTACAATCCCGAGGCCATGCGCGAAATGAAAAAAGTTTTTTGGCGCGGCACCGACAATTGGGACGAATTATTGGCCGAACGAGCCGCCATCAGTGGTCGCTTGGTGCTGTCTGATTTTACAAAAGAAAAATTGCAGAAGTTTAAAATTTAGTTTCAAGTTTCATGTTCTGTAACGTGAAACCTGAAACCTGACTCGAGGCGATAGCCGACAGATGAAGCGAAGCGGAAT
>Ga0209550_10005741_pt1 | contig 11599 bp, 12 predicted proteins | sample LauGreSuBDMM15SN_2_FD_187567 | JGI IMG/M metagenome (GOLD analysis project Ga0209550, IMG submission 187567) | Freshwater lake microbial communities from Lake Michigan, USA - Su13.BD.MM15.SN (SPAdes) (version 5) | ecosystem: Environmental > Aquatic > Freshwater > Lake | place: Lake Michigan... | reverse complement strand
AAGTAGTAAACATCGGTTTCGGATAGTTCGAAGTCGATGCCGCCGGCAGCACTGGTCGCATCGGTGAGCATCAGCGCACCGCTATCAGCATTCTTCACACGCGTCACCGGTGTAACAACACCGGTTGAAGTTTCGTTGTGTGGGTAAACGTAAGCATCAATTCCAGCCTGCGCCTCAAGTGCTGCTCGCGAGCCCGGCTCGCTCTTGATTACGGTTGGGGCCGTAAGCCACGGATTGGTTAGTGCACTGGCAAACTTTGATCCGAACTCACCGTGCACCAAGGCTTGAGCTTGGCTTTCAACGATGCTGAATGCAGCAGCGTCCCAGAATGCGGTTGAGCCACCGTTACCGAGCACAACCTCGTAACCCTCTGGAGCTCTAAAGAGACCACTCAGGCCCTCGCGAATTTCTCCGACCATATTCTTGATTGGAGCTTGGCGGTGACTGGTGCCCATGAGGGCTGCACCCTCGGTAAGAAAATTGCTGAATTGACTGGCCCTGGTGCGAGATGGACCACAGCCGAATCTTCCATCTTTAGGTAGCAGTTCGCTTGGAATCTTGATCTCGGCCATGCCCCAAGTTTAGCTTTGATTTACCATTAGTCTTGCTAAGCCAAAGGGGGCATCATGACCGATTTAATCGACACCACGGAGATGTACCTCAAAGCCATTCTCGAGCTTGAGGAAGACGGCATTGTGCCGATGCGCGCTCGAATTGCAGAACGCCTTGATCACTCTGGTCCAACCGTCTCTCAAACCGTTGCTCGCATGGAGCGCGATGGGCTATTGCGAGTCGGCGATGACCGCCAGCTGGAATTCACCGAAGCCGGAAGATTGACCGCCATCGAGGTAATGCGCAAGCATCGATTAGCCGAGCGTTTGCTGCTCGAAGTTATTGGGCTGGATTGGCACCTGGTCCACGAAGAGGCTTGCCGCTGGGAGCACGTGATGAGCGAGGCGGTGGAACTGAAGATCGCCGGTCTTCTCTCTGACGTTTCTCACTCACCCTTTGGCATGCCGGTGCCAGGTCTAGAGCTTTTGGGGCTGCCGGCTGCCAAGGCCGCAGCCTGCAAACCGGTAACCGCTGTGAGCAGTGGTGAATATGAATTGGTTCGAATCGGAGAGCCAGTTCAGGTCGACGAGGAGTTTCTGCTGCAGCTTCGTGAACTCGGCCTCATGCCGGGTGCGAAAGTGGTTGTGACGGTGGAGAAAACTGGCTGGTTGCTTAGCGCCGCGGGCAAAACTGAGGGAATGCTGTTAGATGAGCTGATTGCCTCTCACTTATTCGTTGGCTAAGAAAACCTCAGTTATACTGCTACACGCGGAAGTTCCAATGAAGTTTTCGGAGGATTCCTTTTGACCCATCAAACCGCAGAGGTTCAGCTGGTATCTCGTAAAGAGATGCGTAAGCAGCAGACCCAGCCCAAGCGCGTTCGTCGCAGCTGGAATGTTCGCACGCCTGTAACTATGGTGGCCGCCATTGGCCTGCTGGCAACTTTTGCACTGCCTTCCTACGGTTTTGATCCAGAAACAACTGCGATGAGCGGCCTGACTCGCGATAACCGACTAGTTCAGTTCTCTGCCCCTTCCCAGGGACTGTCGGTGGCAACTGTTCGAGCTGTCGAATTCTCTCGCGGTGACTATGAGCCAGCGGAAGCATCTGAGTTCCAGGTGACCACCACCCGAAGCCGCACCTACACCGGTCCATTGGCCGAGGACTACTGGGTAAAGCCGCGCTACACCAACCTAACTTCTGCACTGATCATGAGGGCATCCGCCGAGCAGGTTGGAGTTCCATATGTTTCTGGTGGCGAGACCCCAGCCGGATTTGACTGCTCTGGCTATGTGATGTTCATCTATTCGCAGTTTGGTGTGCCATTGCCGCACAGCGTTTACCAGCAATCCAAGCTCGGTGTGAAGATCGATATCGAAGATGCGGTACCGGGTGACATCGTGGTCTTCAACGACTTCAGCCACAACGGAATCTACGCCGGTAACGGCAACTTCTACCACGCACCGCAGCGTGGTGACCGAGTGAAACTAGCCCCTATCTTCACTCCGAGATTCCACATCATTCGCCTGGTCGACATCAACAACTAATCGATACCAAAACTTCATTTTTTGTTTCTGCGTTTCTGCGCAGTTTTACAGCCTTCAGTCGTAATCTTCCATCAAGTGTTGACTCGATTTACGGGGAGGAGGTGCAAGATGCCTAACGGTCTGCTCTCCAAGCACGGCAATTGGATTCATCTGCACCAGCATCCCTGTATATCAAGCCGGGAAATTTCGCGCGTCGCTTTTTGCGGCGCGTTTTTTATTGCCCGGCAGTCGCACCGAAATCCCGCAGGCCGTGCGGGTGGTTTCGATAAAGGAGTAGTTAGTTGCGCACATTAGTCCTAAACGCAGGTTATGAACCACTAGCCGTGGTGTCTTTCAAAAGAGCTTTGATACTGGTCTTGAATGAAAAGGCGACCATCTTGGCGGGAGCCGAAAGAGGCAAGGTTCACAGTGCCGATCGAGAGTTTGAGTTGCCGACGGTGATCCTGCTGCAACGCTATGTCCGAATCCCAGGTTCGAGAAAGATTCCAGTGTCAAGGCGAGGAGTACTCAGAAGAGATGCCCACCGCTGTGGTTACTGCGGTAAGAGTGCGAACACGATTGACCACATTCTTCCCAAGTCTCGCGGGGGAGCCGACAGCTGGGAGAACCTGGTTGCCTGCTGCCTTCGCTGCAATAACGCCAAGAGCGACAAGACTCCGGCTGAGATGGGCTGGGAACTCAAGGTCACACCAAAGATGCCAAGCGGATTGATTTGGACCGTTCGAGGAGTGGAAAAAGAAGATCCACAGTGGGAGCCCTTTTTGGGGATGCAGCGTCAAGCTGCCTAAGTGGCCTCGATAGGAATCGAACCTACGACACACGGTTTAGGAAACCGTTGCTCTATCCACTGAGCTACGAAGCCAAAATCAAGTACTAGGTTACTCGCAATTTAATCGTGATCTTTTGCTTTGAACTTGAACCGACAGCCCAGCCGATAACTGTTTACTCAGCCATCCGAGAGCCATCAGAGGTTTCAGGCCGATGCCTCCTAGGATTTGGGCGTGGAGCCGCAGGTCAGAGTCCGCGCTTGGCGCGATGAATTGCAAGGAATTGGTGGAACCAATCCCTTGGTTTTGTTTGAGCTCTCCAGTTTTGGACAGGTCGACCTGGCTCGCTCTCACCCTGGAGGACTTGCCCAGTTAGTTACCTCTCGAAGCACAACCTTGAGCAACCTGGTGCGTGATGGTGTCGCACAGGCTAGAGCTCACAGCACGGTAAGGCGCATCAAACTAAAGGCTGCGCGCATCGAGGACAACTTCGGAATCGCATCTTTGTTTATTGCGGGCGGCTTGGTTGTCGATAAGCAATCCGGTAAAAAACTCCCCATTCTGCTTTGGCCAACCCACCTAATTTCCAAGGGTGAGGACTACGAGATTCGGATTGATTCGCGACCAATTCTCAACCCGGCGCTGACCGAACTCATCACCTCGGTTCGCAAGAGTTTCAGCCCGAACGATCTGTTGGCTGTTTCAGTCGGGCAGGGCGATCTGATTCCGCTGTCCGTGCTCTCCCTAGTGTCAGAAATTTTGCAGGGGACTGATGTTGAGGTCGAAAAGCTCCTTGTGCTTGGAAACTTCATACCGGATCTGCTCACTACTCAGCTAAATCATGTTTCGCAAGATGAGCCGCTACTTCTAGCAGTTGCTGGAGAGGGTGAGATCACCGAGCAGGAAGCTGCGCAGCAGGCCGTGCTAGTTGCCAATGCGGATAGTTCGCAGCGCGAGGTGTTGCAAAGAGCACTCGGTGGTAATTCCTTTGCAGTCGAGACACTGCCCGGCTGCGGCTACTTGCAGACCGCCGTCAATCTGCTTGCCAACTTCGCATACCTGGGCAAGCGCGCTTTGGTTATCGGACCTCGGCAGCAAACTCTCGATGAGATGGCGGAGCGCCTCGGGGCGGTTGGACTTTCCGGGCTTGCGATTCGCGAAGCTCAAACCTGGACCGATGCGGTCAGTGCAATCTCTCGAAACGAAAAAGCTCAACCGGTCGCTCTCGCCGATGCGATCGCTTCGAAGCAGCAAGCTGAGGCCAAGATTGCCAAGTACTTTGAGTTGGTTGGCCAACCAGATGCCGAGCTCAATGTCAGCCTGATCGATGCCATGCGTGAACTTGCCGCACTGGCCGGCAAGCCAGTGCCACCAACCAATAACTCCCGAATTCGAACTGATCTACTATCCGGGCTTGCAGAGCGAGCGATGCCTGCTCTGGCAGCTGCCCACCAGGCCGGAGTCTTTAGTTATGGACCGCAAGATTCCCCTTGGTTTGCAGCTCGATTCGAGTCTCAAGAGGAGCTAAACGCCGCGCTAAGCGCGGTCAAGGCAATCTCTGGTGAGGAATTTAGAACCCTCAGGTATCAAATCAACCGCTACCTCGCTGACCAAAAGCTGGTGCAGTGCGAGAGCGTCGAACAGTGGGCACGACAGCTCAGATTGCTCTTGGGAATTCGCGAGACCCTGGACAAATTCCTCCCATCGATTTACGACCGCTCGCTGGCGCAGATGATTGAAGCCACCGCTCCAAGAACTGAGCGAGGCCAACTATCCGGAGCGCAGCGCCGGAGGTTTAAGAAACTGGCCAAGGACTTCATCCGTCCTGGAGCATCGATCAGCAACCTCTACATTTCGCTGCAGCAAGCCGAGCAGCAACGCATCGGTTGGTTGGAGATGAATCAGACCCAAGCCCCACCTAGCGTTCCGCTCGGGTTGAACGATGTCCAAGAAAAATTTGAGCGAGTCACTTCGGTTTTGGAATTGCTTCAGCGTCACCTGGATCCAAATCCTGATATCGAGCTGCTAACAAGATTGAGCCTTGATGCCCTCGAGTCAAAGATCAACGACTTGGCCGACAAGACCGAGATTTTAGATCGCCTCTTGGAGCGTGTGCCATTGGTTGCTGAGCTCGAAGCGCTTGGACTTGGCAACTTGGTGGTTGAACTTTGCAAACTGCACCCGGCGATTGAGCGGGTGGAAAACGAATTTGAATTGGCATGGTGGCAATCTGCCCTAGAGGCGATTGTCAATCGCAACCCGGCAATCCTGCAGTACTCGGCATCCGAGATTGCAAAGCTGGAAGCCGAATTCGAAAGGTGCTCTGCTCAATTGATTGAGCACGGCAACAACGAGGTTAAGGATCGACTCAGCACTCGCTGGAAGAGTGCGATTGCCAAGTATCCAGCTCAAGCAGACAAGCTACGCAATCTCCTAAGGGCTCGCGAGTTGACGCTCAAATCCGGTTATCTAGAAGCCGGACCGCTTTGGAATGCACTGGCAAGTGCAGTCTTGCTCTCGCCATTTAGATTGCACGAACTTTCCAAAGACGAAAAGTTTGATGTGGTGGTTATCTTGGATGCCGCATCTACCGCGATGGCGGAAGCATTGCCTGCTTTGGCGCGAGCCAGCCAGGTGATTGCATTCGGTGACCCAACCCTTGCGATGGTGGAGGACTTCGACACTGTGGCTAGGGCGAACCAGGGTCATGTTGCTCCAAAGCGCGAGGCCAGCTTTGCAGTTATCTCAGAACGCTTCGGGTCACTTTCAATCCGGCACAGTTATCGCACCGAGGGTCAGGTGCTGGGTAGCTATCTCAACCAGAACTTCTATAACGACCGCTTGATCTTGGAACCTGCCGCTGGCCAGCTTTTTGGATCGCACAACTTCGAGCACGTGCAGATCACCGAGGGTGCCGTTGCATCATCAACCATCGAAGGCTCAACCGAGTCGATGGATGCGGAGGTCAGCAAGGTAGTTGAGCTTGTGCTGAATCACGCGAGGTGGACGCCGGAGCAGTCGCTTTGCGTAGTTACCGCATCCGCAGTTCACGCCGAGCGAGTCGAGCATGCAGTTGCTAAGGCGCTGAAGGACCAGGCCAATTTGGCGGAATTCTTCGATGCTCACGGTCGCGAAAAGTTCCAGGTCGCAACCATGAGTCAATTCACTCACCAGCTGGCCGACCGGGTTATCTTCTCAGTCGGATTCGGACGCACCGCTGAGGGCCGCATTTCTGGCTCGCTTGGAGATTTCAACTCCGAGTTCGCAGCTCACTGGATGGTAAACACGATTGTCTCCGCAAGAAAGCGCTTGACCGTGGTTTCCTGCTACAACTTCGAGGACTTCGCCGCTGGCAAACTTCCGGACAACCAGCGCTGGCTGAAAGACCTAATCGCACCGAGTTTCCTAAGTGATATTCGCAGTGGTGATCCTGATCCGCTACTCGCGGACCTCTCCAAGCGTTTGCAAAAACTCGGTTTCAATGTCGCTTTGAATTTTGGAGATCGCATTGGCTTGGCAGTTTCCTTGGGGAATCGTGCTGCGGTGGTGGACGCCGACTGGGCCCTGCAGGGAGAAAACTGGGACGAGAAGCTTTGGCTTCGACCGGGACTACTTCGCGCGATGGGCTGGATGTATATCCGAGTTCACGCCCTTGAGATATTTGCCCAACCGCAGGATGTTGCCAATCGCATCGCGAAGCAGTTGGGTGTTGACCTAGAGCGAAAAGCACAGCCGCTGTTTGAAGAAAAAGCTTTTGAGGACACCTCTCGTGCCTGGGGAGACCCGGATGACAACAATGACAATCGCCTCAACGACGAGCGTCCACCGCACTGGGGTTAGTCAGAGCTTGAAGAAGATCCCGACTGCGAGTCGGTGCGATAGAAACCAGAACCTTTGAAGCTGACCCCTAGGTTGCCAAACTGTTTGCGAAGTTCACCCGTGCACTTCGGGCAGGTCGTCAAAGCAGCATCTGAGAAAGACTGTTGAATCTCAAACGCGTTTTCACAGTCCTTGCAGACGTATGAATAAGTTGGCATGTTTCCTCCGAGAAGATTTTAACTTATCGCGGAAGCGCGAAAGTGATGTATTGCGGTTGGCGTAACAGCGCCGGTCACCCAAACATCGTGGGACTCGGTTGGAATCGAATCGAGAATCTCCGAATCAAAGACCACTGCGTATTTGGCAATGCCTTGAACTTGGGCCAAGGCTCTGTCGTAGAAGCCCTTGCCCTTACCCAGCCTGTTGCCGCTTTTATCAACCGCCAAAGCAGGAAGCAAAATCAATTGCGCTTCGGCTAGGTCATGCGGGAAACCACTCGGTTCATAAATGCCGTGGCTTCCTATCTCCAACTCACCTTCGGCAAAAACCAGGTTCTCACCTTCGATCCTCGGAAGTAGCAGAGTCTTGCCCATCGAGGTTGCCCAGAGGTTGAACTCAGCGACATCTGGCTCGTTTTCCAGAGGCTGGTAGCTGGCAATGACGTTGGCATCCAGTTCAAAGGCAAGCCGCACCAGATTGGCAGCTAGGCCGGTGGAGGGTTGAGGGCGCTGTGAAATCACACGTTGCCTGATCTCAGATTTGCTCTCAAAGGAATCCATAGGGGTAATCTTGCCAGCGTGAACCCAATTCGCCCAATCGCACATGGCTCGGTTGCGCTGCGTCCGGTCGGACGCAGAGATTACTGGCGCTTGCAGCACCTGCTAACTCTGGATCGCGATTGGCTCGAACCCTGGGAGGCCACCACTCCGGGCCTTAGAACTGTGGTGAATGCCGGCTGGATGATTTCTAGCCTCAAGTCTCAAGCTCGACGCGGCACGGGCTACGGTTTTGTGATTTTGAAAAATGGCGAGGTTGTTGGTCAACTAAATGTTGCCAATGTCCAGCACGGCTCGGTTTCATCGGCAACGATCGGCTACTGGATCGCCCAGTCAGCGGCTGGTCAAAACATAACCCCAACTGCAGTGGCCCTGGCCATCGATTACCTGATGGACGATCTAGGTTTGCACCGAGTCGAGATTGACATCAGGCCCGAGAATGCCGCCAGCCTGCGCGTTGTGGAAAAGCTTGGCCTCAGACTTGAGGGCATCAAAGAACGTTTCATTCACATCGATGGTGGTTGGCGAGATCACAAGGTTTTTGCCATCACCGCTGAGGAGAAAAACGGCTCGATGCTCACCCGACTGGCGAACACGCGGAGCGAATAACGCCATTTGGGAACACTGACGCATATCTTGTTGGTATGGAGAATTCAGTGGGCTTGGGTGGAATCACTTTGGTGGTTGCAGCCATAGTCTGGTTGGCAATTTTTGTGCCGGGATTTTCAAAGCGTTCAGAGCTCAAAGCTAACTCCAGCATCGTCAAGCGCGATGTAAAAATTGCTCAAGCCCAAACCCCAATGACCGCAGACGAAAAGCTAAATCGCCTGGTCAACACCCAAAGATTTTTCTCAGTGCTTTTCGCACTGTTCCTAATTGGCAGCATTGCAGCCGGTCTTGCCACAACTACTAACGCGGGTTGGTGGACCGCATTTGGTGCTTCGGCACTGTTTGCAGTGCTGAGCATTTTGGTTTCCAGAGCAGCCTCGGTTCAGGCAACCGCGATAGCGTCGAAACTCCACAGAACTCGCCAGGAGGTTCGAAAGAAAGCCTCTTCGCAGCGTCCGATTATCGAAGATCGCGCCTGGGTTCCAAATCCAATTCCAGCTCCGCTGAACCAGCCAAAGGTTGGAGAGTTTGTCGACAACCTCGCGGATGTGGTTGAGATCCAAAGACCAGAAAATATTTTTGACAGTAAAGAATTAGACGCAATACTCGCAAGACGCCGCGCAATCTAATTCTGGCGTTAAGCTATTTAGCAGTTACCCCCAATTTCACGACAAATGGAGCACGCAAAAATTATGGGACTTTTAGACTCAGTAAAGAGATTTTTTCAGAAGACCTCAGCAGTAACCGTTAAGGAAGCTGGCATCCTTGCAGACGAGGCCGGCAAGGCCGCGAGCAAGGCTGCTGAAGAGGCACTAAAGGCTGGCAACAAGTTCGCCGCCGAGGCACTAACCGAGGTAGAGAAGGCAGCTAAGACTGTTGCCAAGGGCGCTTCAACTGCAAAGAAGAAGACCACCGCTGCAGCTAAGAAGCCAGCAGCTAAGAAGCCAGCAACCGCGGCTAAGAAGCCTGCAGCCAAGAAGCCAGCAACCGCAGCTAAGCCTGCTGCCAAGAAGCCTGCTGCCAAGAAGCCTGTAGCTAAGAAGCCTGCTGCTAAGAAGCCAGCAACCGCTGCGAAGCCAGCAGCTAAGAAGACCACCGCGGCTAAGAAGCCTGTTGCAAAGAAGCCAGCAACTGCAGCTAAGCCAGCGGCCAAGAAGCCTGTAGCTAAGAAGCCTGCTGCCAAGAAGCCAGCAGCTAAGTAATTAGCTCAGAACGTATCCCACCGATTCGACTAGCGTCGGGTGTTTGAAGACAAACCCCGTTTGCTCGAGTCGGTGGGATTTCATTTTCTGGGAGCAAAGCAGTAGTTCATCGGCAGCCTTGCCGATTAGCAGTCGCATCGCGAAGGCCGGGACTCTGAGAAGTGTTGGTCGCTTCAGTTGGCGACCGAGCTCTTTGATTATCTGTTCGCAGGTTGCGGGCTCGGGAGCAGTGATGTTGTATGCACCCGAGGTTGATTCGTTTTCAATCAGGTGAATAATCGCCCGAGCTTGATCCTCCAGGGAAATCCAAGCCCACCACTGCTTTCCGGAGCCGAGAGCTCCACCGATGCCCAGCTTGATTAGCGGTAGCAGCTTTCCAAGTGCGCCGAGCTTCTTGCTCATCACCATGGTGGTTCGAACTAGCACCACACGGGTTTTTGCCAGCTTGGCCGCCTCTTCCCATTTGTAGGCAAGATCCGCCAGGAACCCTTCGCCCTTTGGTGAGGATTCATCCAACCAGGCATCGCCCTGGTCGCCGTAAATGCCGGATGCCGAACCTGAAATCAGAACCTTTGGTGGATTGGGGCAGGCATTAATCGCATCAACCAAAGTCTTAGTCGAATCCAATCTTGAAGAGATCAGTTCGCGCTCGTAAGTTTTCGTCCAAGGAATTTTGCCGGTGGTTGCACCCGCGAGATTGATCACCGCGTCGATGTCGGATAGCGAGTTTGGGTCGAGGTCAGATATGCCGGGAGCCCAGAACATCTCGTCTGCTGATTTGACTGGCCGCCTAACTAGCCTGATGGGCTGGTGGCCTAGGGCGGATAGCTGTTTGGCAAGTTCGGTGCCAATTAGACCGGACGCTCCAGAAATAAGGACTTTCACGTAGCTCCCTCTTTATCTTGTGTCATTACCTACAATTGACGGCGGACGATTATTCCGCGCTCGCGGAAACGGAATGGAAATAATGCAGGTAGAGCTCTGGGTTTGGGCCGTCACGATTGGTGTTCTTAGCGCCATCCTTATTGCGGACTTTGTTTACCAATTCCGCAAGCCACACGAGCCAACCTTCCGCGAGTCCGCGATTCAGGTGAGCATCTACATCACCTTGGCACTGCTGTTTACCTTCCTGGTTGGTGGCGTTTGGGGCCCTCAATATGCGGCTGAGTACATCGCCGGTTGGGTCACCGAATACAGCCTGTCGGTAGACAACATCTTCGTATTCCTAATCATCTTCACCCAGTTCGCAGTTCCGAAGCGTTTGCGTAGCCAGGTGCTATTGATCGGTATCGCGATCGCACTGGGCTTGCGTTTGATCTTCATCATCCTCGGTGCTGCATTCATTGAGCGCTTCAGCTGGGCGTTCTACGCCTTTGGTGCATTCTTGATTTTCACCGCTGTCAAGTTGGTCATGGAGACCTTCCACAAGGGCGAGGACGACCGCAACGAGGCCGGTGGAATGACCAAGTTCATTTCGAAGATTATTCCGACCACCACCGAGTACCACGACAACCGCTACCGCGTAAAGCAAAACGGCAAGTGGGTGTACACCCCGCTACTGATGGTGATGATTTCGATCGGCTTCACCGATCTACTCTTCGCTTTGGACTCAATCCCTGCGGTTTACGGTCTGACCAACGAGCCTTACATTGTGTTCGTGGCTAACGCCTTCGCCCTGCTTGGACTTCGCCAGCTTTACTTCCTACTGGGTGGTCTAATGGAGCGTCTGAAGTATCTATCGGTTGGATTGAGCATCATCTTGGCTTGGATCGGTGTGAAGCTAGTTATTCACGCGATGCACAAGAACGAACTGCCATTCATCAACGGTGGAGAGCACATCACGGTTATCCCAGAAATCAGCACCGAGCTATCGCTCGCGGTGATTCTAATTACCTTGGTCGTCACTACCATTTGGTCGCTTGCGGTAACCCGCAAGGATCCAAAGCAAAAGGCCTAGTCCTTCTTTGACGTCCTGCTGATCAGGAGTGAGGCGATCAGCGTGAAAGCTCCGAACACCACGGAGACTAAGAGCGAAGCGGTCGGGTCCACGATGTCAATCGAGATGCCCGCCAGCGCACTGCCCGCGGAGAATCCAACCAGTTGACCGGTTGTAGTCCAACCATAGGCTTCAACCGTTTCACTTCCTGAGGTCCCAGTGGCGATCATGAGGGATAGCGTTCCAAGGGCGGGTGCAACACCCAATCCCGCGACAAAGAGGCTGAAACCGACCCACAGCGGCTCCTCAGGGGCAATCAAGATTGCCGAGTAACCCAGAAGTGTCACCGCTAAGAAGATCGTCAGCGCATTTGGTCCTTTGAACCTTGGCG